>MPMF02115255.1_pt1 | contig 32209 bp, 32 predicted proteins | sample 1617271 | NCBI WGS metagenome assembly MPMF02 (sample SAMN05944812, study PRJNA350692) | marine metagenome | biome: marine; feature: ODZ; material: water; isolation source: 120 m water sample prefiltered with 30 um filter, filtered on to 0.2 um... | place: Pacific Ocean | collected 2012-04-09... | reverse complement strand
CCCACCGCGAAGGATGGGATCGAAACCTGGTGAACCGGTTGTTCGTCGCTGTCGCCGTCGTTCGATCCCATCGGGAAGGTGCCAGCCGGCAGCACCACCATCTCCGGGCACTCGTCGCAGTCCCTGAGCGTCTGGGGCGGCGGCAGCTTGGCCGCCATTTTCTCTGGCGCCGCATTTTCCCCCGGCCCAGGCGTTCCTAAATACCAGTACGCCCCGCCGCCAACGATCACGATGGCGAGCGCCGCCCGGACAATCAATGCGCCCCGCCCGCCGGCGGTCCGGGTGGGGCGATCCGTGGCTTGTTTTTCACCATCATCCCGGTTCTCGCCGCGCCGCTTGGGCCAGGCGGAAGTCTTCCTCATAGTCCGCCTCCCGGCATTTCGTCCAGATTACGGCACGCCAAGGCGAAGATGCGCGGCTTAATGCTAGCGGTGCCGGCCCCTGGAGGCAAACACCAGCCGTGTCAATCAGCACCCTCTTTCAAAGCCAGCAGGTTCAAGATTGGCACCGGTTTGGGCGGCGTCGCACAGTCGCGCCGCCAGGTTGGCCAGCGATCCTATGGCCATGTCGGGGAACTGGTCTTCGAATCCGACCTGGCCCAAGATCCGCACGTCAGGCGGCAAACACATGATCGGCAATTGTGGCCGTCCCGCCGTCTGACGCGGCGGCAGCAAGCGGCGGGCTGAGGTTGGGCTCAGCCGGGACCGGGGCGGGGTCTGTTTGGCGGGTCAAAGCACGTCGGTTCAGGCCCGCCCTCGGCAGGCTCGCTCCGCCCTCGGCACCGGACGCCGGCGCGCACGACGTTGCCGGCACCCGAGCAAGGGGGCAAACGGCTACATCACCTTGCGCAGAACGTGCCGGCGGTTGCTGGTGTAGGGGCGCACCTCTTCCGGCCAGCGGCCCTTTTCCACCGCCTCGGCCCATTCCTGGCTGACCAGGACGTGCGGGCTCTCGATTTCGTAAATCGCTGTGTATTTCGGCTCGCCCTCGGCAACGATTTCCTTTTCCTCGCCGCCCATGCTCAGGACCAGCGGCTCCTGCGTCAGCCGCGTCACGGAGATCACGCCCGGTACCTTCAACAGGTTGGGGACATGCTCCTCGTCATAGACTTCGTTGAAGAGCGCATCTTTCTCCGGCGCCACGTCCATACTGGCCATGAACCAGTACTTCGCCTGCTTCTCCATCGCGCCCTCCCCCATCGAACCGGCTGCAACCGACCTGGCCCGGATGCCCGCCGGTTCCCGGCATCAGCGTAGGGATTTCGGCCCGCGAAGACAAATTCGAAGTCGACCACGATCTAGCCACACCCCCGCCTCGACCCGCCCCTATCAGCCAGCGCCCTCTTTCAAAGCCAGCAGGTTCAGGATCGGCACCGGCTTGGCGAAGCCCTCGAGTTCGAGTTCGCCCATGGGTTCGACCTGGGCCAGGTCCTCGACCTCGGCATGGACCCGTTGGCTGATCAGAATCTGGCCGGCCATGTAGTGGAACTGGCCTTTGACACCGACCTGCCCCGTGACTTCTCCGCTCTGGCTCCTCTCCGCCGGCTGATTGTCGTATAAACATGGGGCGCGGAAAATTCAGGAAAAACGGGGACGAAATCGCATGGCCGCTGAGAAAACCACGATCGGCTCGCGAATGGCGGGGGTGAGGGAGGATTGGCTGGCCCGGGAAAGCGAGGACATCATCGAGCCCGAGCTGGCGATCATCGATCCCCACCACCATTTGTGGGATTTCCGCGAATACCGCTATCTGCTGCCTGAATTTCTCGCCGACACGGACACGGGACACGATATTCGCGCCACGGTCTACGTCGATTGCGCTTCCTATTATCGGGCCGGGGGCCCGCCCGGGATGCGGCCCGTGGGCGAGATCGAATTCGCCAAAGGCGTCGCCGCCATGGCGGCCAGCGAACGCTATGGCCCCACCCGAGTTTGCGACGCCATCGTCGGCTTCGCCGATCTCAGGCTCGGTGCCGAGGTGGCGCCCGTACTGGCGGCCGGCGTGGCGGCGGGGAATGGGCGCTTTCGCGGCATCCGCAACGTGGCCAATTGGGACCCCGGCGAGGAAGTTCACAACGGTCACACCGATCCCGGCCCCGAGCTCTACCGCGACGCCACCTTTCGCCAGGGTTTCGCCAAGCTCGCTGAATTCGATCTCAGCTTCGAAGCCTGGCTCTACCAGCCGCAGCTAGACGACGTCAGCGATCTGGCGCGCGCCTTTCCCGATCAGCCCATCGTGCTCAACCACGTCGGCGGCATCCTCGGCATCGGTTCCTATGCCGGCCGCCGGGACGAGCTTTTCGCCCAGTGGCGCCGGCAGATCGGCGACCTCGCGGCCTGCCCCAACGTCTCCGTCAAACTCGGCGGTCTGGGCATGAAGATCTGCGGCTTTGGCTTCCACGAACAGGACCGGCCGCCATCCTCGGAAGACCTGGCCGCGGCCTGGCGGCCCTACATCGAAACCTGCATCGAGGCCTTCGGAGCGGAGCGCTGCATGTTCGAAAGCAATTTCCCCGTCGACAAGCACTCATGTGCCTACCCGGTGCTGTGGAACGCTTTCAAGCGTCTGGCCGTCGGTACCTCGGCCAGCGAGAAGCAGGCGCTGTTTCACGACAGCGCCGCCCGCTTCTACAAGCTCGAAGGCGTTTGATCGGCGCCTTTCGGAGCCTGGCGGCGCAGCAGCTTGACCGCTTTTTCCCGGGACTCGTCGACCAGCCTCCTGGCCGCCGCCTCGGCCTCGAGGGGCTGGCACTTTTCAATGGCCCGGGCCAGCCGGCGCCAGTTCCGGGCCGATTGCAGGCGCCTCTCGGCCGTCGAGAGCCCCAGCATGGCATAGCGCAGCGTGCGCCGGGCGAGGGAGAAAATCATCGCCCTGAGTGGCTCGTTGCCGCTGCTCTCGGCGAGAAAGAGATTCAACGAGTAGGTCGAATTGACGTATTCGCCGGCATCCGCGTTCGACTTGGCGAGAGCGCTGATGCGCTTGGCTCCCGCCACCAGTTCGGCAACCACCCGGGGATCGTTGCGCTGGCAGGTCTGGCGCGCCGCCAGACCGAGCAGGACCGAGCGGATTTCGAATATGTCGTTGATCTCGGCCAGCGAAAGATTGCTCACATGGGCGCCGCGCCGGCGTTTGAGCTCGACCAGCCCCTCTTTTTCGAGGATGCGCATGGCCTCTCGGATGGGGCCCCGGCTGACCCCGAATGAGGCCCCGATTTCCTGCTCCGCCAAGCGCTGGCCCGGCTCGAAGTGGCCCTCGATGATGCTGTCGCTCAATTGCTCGGCGATCTGTTCCGCCACCGAGAGCGGCGGCGAGGCGTGGCCGACGCTCCAGCGGCGCGGCACTCCAGCTTCCGCCGTCCTTGGTTTCGCGAGCGTTACCGCCATTTCTGCCCTGCTACGGATATTTGCCAATATGCCGGAATGCTTGAAAAGTAGATATGCACTTTTGAGGATTGTCAACAATCACACTTGACTCCCGTCGGGAGAGTTCCGAGACTTTTGCTGAAATGCGAAAATGGGGAAATCGCTTGACCATGGCTTCCGGGAATTGCCCCGGCAAATCGGTCGGGTGCTGATGTATGGAAAGCATCCTCCTGCTGGTCAGTTTGGTGGTGCTGATCGTGCTCGGCGCCCCCATCGGCTTCGTGCTGGCCGGTATACCCACCGTCTATATCCTGTTCACCGACACGGCGCCACTGCTGACCGTGCCCTACCAGATGTACCAGGCCCTGGCGCATGTGCCGCTGGTGGCGATCCCGTTCTTCATGCTGACGGGCGAGCTGATGAACTCGTCCACCATCACCGACCGCCTGCTCGATCTCAGCCGGGCCATCGTGGGCCGGGTGCGGGGCGGTCTGGCGCAGGTGAACATTCTCACCAGCATGCTGTTCGCCGGCATGAACGCATCCGTCGTGGCCGATACCGCGACCGTCGGAGCGATCCTCATTCCGGCCATGAAGAGGGCTGGCTACTCGGCCCCCTTTTCGGCCGCCATCACGGCCGTCTCCTCGACCATCGGCGGCATCATTCCGCCCAGCGTCGCCATGGTGGTGCTGGCCAGCAGCGCCAACCTTTCGGTCGGCGCGCTGTTTTCCGGCGGCATCATTCCCGGGGTCATGGTGGGGCTGGGCCTGATGGCTCTGACCTACGTCATTTCGGTGCGCCGCAACTACGAACGCTCCGACCAGCCCTTCCGTATCATTACCGTGATACGGGCCCTGGGCCGGGCCTCGTTTGCCCTGATCATACCCATCGTGCTGGTCGGTGGCATCGTCGGCGGTGTTTTCAGCTCCGTCGAGGCCGGCGCGCTGACGGCCCTGACCGCCTTCCTGGTGGGCGCCCTGATCTATCGCAGTTTGTCGCCCGGGGAGGTCTTCGGGGCTTTCGGCCGGGCCATGAAATTGAGTGCCTCGGTCTTCGTCATCATCGCCGCGGCCGGCCCCTTCAGCTGGCTGCTGACCCGCTTGGGGACGTTGAAGCTGGTCGAAAGCTGGCTGCTTGGTTTCGCCGACACGCCGTGGCTCTTTGTCGTCGTCGTGGTCGCCTTCATCTTCGTCATCGGCATGGTGATGGACGCCGTGGCCAACATCATCGTGCTGGGCCCGTTGCTCATCGATATCTGCGTCCAGGCCGGATTCGCCGAGGTCCAGGCGGCGCTGGTGGTCATCGTCGGCTTCCTCGTCGGCACCGTCACGCCACCCATCGGCGTGGCCTATTTCACGGCCGCGCAAATCGCCCGGGCCAAGATCGAACAGGTGGCCCTGGCCATGATTCCCTTCATTCTGGTCGAGGTCGTGGTGCTTTATCTGATGCTGATCATTCCCGGCATGACCATGTGGTTTCCCAAAGCGTTCGGTTTCATCAACTAGTCGTTAAATGAAGCGATGTTTGCGAAAGTAGATAAAATAATTCGTTCGGCGCTGACGATCATATGCTGCATGTTATTGGCGGCCATGGTGGTGTTTACCTGCTACACGGTCGTCATGCGCTACGTCTTTCTGGATCCGCCTTTTTGGGGCGATACCATGACCTTGTTTGCCAATCTCTGGTTGGTCATGCTGGCGCTCGGATTATCGGTCAGGGAGCGCTCATCCATTGCCATGCAGGTGCTTTACACGCAGGTGCCGCCGAGCGTCGCTTTCACTCTGGAACTGACCTGGACGGTGCTGATCGTGGCTTTCGGCGGTCTGCTGGCCTGGTACGCCCTGGAAGCGGCGATGCAGGTGCCGGGCGCCTTCTGGGAGCTCGGCAACATGCCGAAAAAATATCCCATGATGATCATGCCGATCTCGGGCGTGCTGGTCATTCTCGCCGGCAGCGTCGTCATCATCGAGGACATAGTACGCTTTCGCAGTGGCGAAGGTGTCAACGAACAAGTGGGTAACGAAACATCTTAAAGGCAAAGTTCGACCATCAAATCCACCAAAGGGAGGAAATGACATGCTTAAACTTGGTACTTTGACAGCCGTCCTGGGCATTGCCGGCGCAATGCTCATGGCTGTTCCCCAGCCGGTTCAGGCGCAGGATTCGATAACCTTCCGCTTGGGTACGGCGACGACGACCAAGTGGTCGATCGGCATCGCCATTCGCGACGTTCTGATTCCGGCTTTGGCCAAGCATTCCAATGGCCGGATCAAGGTCGAGGCGCACTATGGCCGCTCGATTTGCAGCGAGCACAGTTGCGTCGAGCAGATGAAGCTGGGCCAGATCGACATCGCCACCGTGTCCAGCGGCAACGTCGGCGCCTTCGGCACCACCTTCGACATCATCAATCTGCCCTACCTGTTCAAGGACGCCGACTCGGCCAGCAAGATTCTCAACGGCTGGCTGGCCAAGGCCCTGAGTGCCAAGGCCAACAAGGACATGGGCATGCAGGCCCTGGCCGTCATTCCCGTCGGCGGCTTCCGCCAGCTCGACAACACGGTGCGCCAGGTTCGCGTGCCCAGCGATCTCAAGGGCATCAAGATCCGGGTGACCAAGAGCCCGACCGAGTTCAACCTGATCAAGGCCTGGGGCGGTGTGCCCGTGCCCTACGACTGGTCGGCCCTCTATGAAGGGCTGCAGACCGGCGTGGTGTAGGGCATGTACCTGCAGGACACCTTCACCTCGGCGACCAAGATGTACGAGGTCGTCAAACACATTACCCACGTCGGCGGGGCCTGGTCCGCCCATCCCATCCTGATGGACCTGGATCGTTACAACAAACTTCCCGCCTGGGCCAAGGAAGCGGTGGTCAAGGCCGGCGTCGACCTGCAGCGCGAGAGTTTCGCCATCGACGCGGCCTGGATCGGCCGGGCCACCAAGGGTCTGGACACGAAGGTCAAGATCTATCAGCCCACCGACGCCGAGATGCAGCTCTGGTACAAGGGCGCGCGGACGGCCTGGGCCAAGATGAAGGGGGCCTACGATCCGGCCCTGGCACGGCGCGCTTTGGAGGAGCAAAACCAGGGTGCTTTGATCAAGGAACTGGAGTCCGCCGGCGCGCTTTAGAGCCTCGCAGGTGTAGGTTATTACCAGGTTGCCCACTCGGTCCCAGGGACCGGGTGGGCGGCAAGGCAGCGGAGTGAAAGCACAAAAAATGAGCAAAAAGAAAAAGCCGCCCGAGGCGGCCGAAGGTTGGCAGCCCGAAATCGAGGAGTTGCACTGGCGCCGCGAACAGGCCCGCCAGATGGGTGGTGCCGAGGCCCTGGAGAAATTTCGCCAGCGCGGCCTGCTCAACGCCCGCCAGCGCATCGACGCCATGCTCGATGACGGGACCTTCCACGAATACGGCATCCTCGCCGGCGCCGCCCAATACGACGAGGCCGGGCGGCCGGTCAAGGTCACGCCGGCCAATCACGTCATGGGCACCGGCGAGATCGACGGCCGCCGCGTGATGTGCGTGGCCGACGATTTCACGCTGCGCGGCGGCTCCTCGGAATCGGCGGTATCGGACAAGTGGGTCTATTCCGAACGCATGGCCTACGAGTTCCGTATGCCGCTGGTGCGGCTGGTCGATTCGGCCGGCGGCAGCGTCAAATTGGTCGAGCAGATGGGCCGGACCAAGGTTCCCGGCTATTTCCTCTGGCCCTGCGTGCAGCTGCTGGGCATCGTTCCGGTGGTCTCCATTGCCCTCGGCGCCTGTGCCGGTCTCGGGGCCGTGCGGGCGGCGCTCTCTCATTTCTCCATCATGGTCGAGGGCAAAGCCCAGATCTTTGCCGGTGGCCCGCCCATCGTCAAGCAGGGCATCGGCCGCGACATCCACAAGGAGGAACTGGGCGGCTGGAAGGTGCACAAGCACAGCGGTGTCGTCCACAACGGTGTCAAGACCGAAGAGGAAGGCTTCGCCATGGTGCGGCGTTTCCTCTCCTACCTGCCGCGCCACGTCTGGGATGTTCCCGAGCGTACGGCGCCGCGGCCGCCGCTGGGCGATGCGGAGGAGCTCAACAAGATCGTGCCGCGCGACCGGCGCCGGGTCTTCAAATCCCGCAAGGTCATAGAGTTGATCTTCGACGAGGGCTCGATTTTCGAGATCCAGCCGACTTTCGGTGCTTCCAAGATCACCTGCCTGGCGCGGCTCGACGGCTACACCGTCGGCGTCATGGCGGACAATTCCTATGTCCAGGGTGGCTCGCTGACCCGGGATGGGGCGCAAAAGCTCGAGCATTTCATCGATCTCTGCGACACCTTTCACATCCCCATCATCAATCTCCCGGACCAGCCCGGCACCATGATCGGGGTCGAGGCCGAAAGCATCGGCACGGTGCTTTTCGCCGCCCGTGCCACCTGCGCCATCGAACAGGCCACGACGCCCTGGGTAACCGTGGTACTGCGCCGCAACTTCGGCCTTGGCGGCACCATGCACGGCCCCTGGCACGGCCCCACCGGCACCTCGATGAACCACCGCTTTTCCTGGCCTTCGGCGCGCTGGGGATCGATCCCGGCCGAGGGCGGTGTGGCGGCGGCCTATCGCCGCGAGATCGAAGCCTCGGACGACCCCGAGGCGCTGCGTCTGGAGCTCGAGGAAAAATATCACCAGTTGGCCTCGCCCTTTCGCACGGCCGAGAAATTCGGCGTCGTCGACGTCATGGAACCAGCCGAGACCAGGAAGTTCCTCTGCGACTGGATCAAGGACGCCTATGAGCTGAGCAAGACGCAGACCGGGCCGCTGCCCCGCACCATGCGCGTCTGAGCCTGAGGCCACCCGTGGCGAGGAGATCATCGTGCGTCTGACCGAAGACAGAGCCAAAGCCTGGTTGCGCCAACGCGGCTTTTCGCTGCCCCAGGGCGGTGTCGCCACGACGCCCGACGAAGCTGCCGACCTGGCCGCCGAGCTTGGCGGCGGCGTTGCCGTCAAAGCCTTGATTCCGACTGGCCGGCGGGGCAAGGCGGGGGCCATTCGCCTGCTCGAGGGGCGCGAGGCCGCACACCAAGCGGCTCAGGATTTGCTGGGCCAGGAGGTGAACGGGCACCTGGTGAGGCGGCTTTACGTCGAGGCCCAGGTGGCGATTGCCGATGAAATGTATCTCGGCTTTGGCTTTAGCGGCCGGCTGCCCAAGCTGGTGATCAGCAGTCTGGGCGGCGTCGACATCGAGCAGACCTTCGAGCAAGACCCCGAGGCCATCGTCAGCCACGACATCGAACCGCTGACCGACTTCGCGCCCTGGCACGCCGTGGCGTTGTGGGAGGAGGCGGGGGCCCAGGGGCCGCTGCTGGCAAAGCTGGGGCGCCTCACGCATGGGCTGCTGGCTGCCTTTCGCGCGGCCGACGGCATTACGCTGGAGATCAATCCCCTGGCCGCGGACAGCGACGGCAACCTGCATCTGGTCGGCACCATGATGGAGATCGACGACAACGCCCTCTTTCGCCATCCCGAATGGAGCGCCGATGCCCTGGCCCCGGACGACGAAGGCGGCGAGGCCGCCAACCAGCGCGAGCGCAAGGTCCGCGAGATCGACAAGAGCGTGCCGGGCGGGGCCGTGCGCTATTCCGAACTCGACGGCGACATCGGCCTATTCGTGGCCGGTGGCGGTGCCGGTCTCCTACAGCACGACATGATCATCGCCGCCGGCGGCCGTCCCGCCAACCACACCGACATCAGCCCCGGCCCGACGCCCGACAAGATGAAGGCGGTGTTCGACGCCATCTTCGAGAACCCCCGCACCAAGGCCCTGCTGGTCGGCTTCAACCACCTGCAAATGGCGCCCGCCGACCGGGTCATCGAGGCCCTGGTGGCGTCGCTGGGCGACAACCCCGTCGATCCGCGAAGCTTTCCCATCGTCGTCCGCGTCTTCGGTCCGGCCGAAAAGGAAGCGCGGGAGCTGGCCGCCTTGGTCCCGGGAATACATTATCTTCCGCGCAGCGCCTCGCTGAAGGATGGCGTGGATCTGATCGTCGAGCTGAGCCAAGCGGCGAAAGCCCGGGAGGCCACGTCATGAGCATCCTGATCGATGGCGATTCGCGGGTCGTGGTGCAGGGCATCACGGGCTTTCAGGGCCGCTTCGACACCAAATACTGCCTGCAATACGGCACCCGCATCGTCGCCGGGGTGACGCCGGGACGCGGCGGCGAGGAAATCGAGGGGGTGCCGGTCTACAACACCGTGCAGGCGGCGGTGGACAAAGAGGGCGCCGACGTGGCCGTCATCTACGTGCCGGCGGCGGCGGTTCGCGATGCCGTCATGGAAGCCGCCGAGGCCGGTGTCCGCGTGATCCTGGCGACCACGGAAAACGTGCCGCGCCACGATGCCGCGGCCGCCGTGGCGGCCACGCGGCGGGCGGCAAGCTGGCTCGTGGGCTTCAATACCAATGGCATGGTGACGCCGGGCCAGTGCCGGCTGGGCGGCATTGGCGGCGACCGTACCGAGGACATCTACGTGCCCGGACGCATCGGTGTTTGCTCGCGCTCGGGCGGCATGTCGGCCGAGCTCGCCGTCACCCTCAGGGATGCCGGCAGGGGCGTTTCCACCTGCGTCTCCATGGGCGGCGATCCCATCACCGGCCGCACCATGGACGAATTCGCCGGCCTCTTCGAGGCCGATCCGGAAAGCGATGCCATCGTCGTCTTCGGCGAGCCGGGCAGCGAGAACGAACAGCGCCTGGCCGCGGCGCTGGCCGCCGGCAAGATCAAGAAACCGGTGGTGGCGCTGATCGCCGGCGAGTTTCAGGAACAGTATCCCGCGGGCGTCAGCTTCGGCCACATGGCGGCCATGATCAGCTCGCCCGACGACAGCGCCAGCGCCAAGCGCCGCGTCCTCGCCGAGGCCGGCGCCCACATCGCCGCTTCGCTGGCCGACATCCCGCGCCTGCTCGACGAGGTGCTGTAGCAACAATTTCGAGGATCAAATCGCATGGCCGCCTCGACGCCGAAGGTCAGCCGCTCCATTGCGGCTATCAGGGAGGATTGGCTGGCCCTGGAAAGCGAGGACATCATCGAGCCTGACCTCGCTATCATCGATGCCCACCACCACTTGTGGGACTTTCCCCAGCGCCGTTACCTGCTGCCCGAGTTCCTGGCGGACAGCGACAGCGGCCATGACATTCGGGCCACGGTCTACGTCGATTGCACCTCCTATTACCGGGGCGGGGGGGCGCCCGAAATGCGGCCCGTCGGCGAGGTTGAATTCGCCAACGGCGTCGCCGCCATGGCCGCCAGCGGCCGCTACGGCACTACCCGCGTTTGCGCCGCCATCGTCGGCTTCGCCGATCTCAGGCTCGGTGCCGCCGTGGAGGCCGTGCTGGCGGCCGAGGTGGCGGCCGGCAACGGGCGCTTTCGCGGCATCCGCAACGTGGCCAATTGGGACCCCGGCGACAAAGTTCATAACGGCCACACCGATCCCGGTGCCGAGCTCTACCGCGACGCCACCTTTCGCCAGGGTTTCGCCAAGCTCGCCGAATTCGATCTCAGTTTCGAAGCCTGGCTCTACCAGCCGCAGCTAGATGACGTCACCGATCTGGCGCGCGCCTTTCCCGAACAGCCCATCGTTCTCAACCACGCGGGCGGTATCCTCGGCATCGGCTCCTATGCCGGCCGCCGGGACGAGCTGTTTGCCCATTGGCGCCGGCAGATCAGCGAACTCGCGGCCTGCCCCAACGTTTTCGTCAAACTGGGCGGCCTGGGCATGAAGATCAGCGGCTTCGGCTTCGAAAAAAGGCAGCGCCCGCCATCCTCCGAAGATCTGGCGGCGGCCTGGCGGCCCTACGTCGAGACCTGCATCGAGGCCTTCGGCCCCGAGCGCTGCATGTTCGAAAGCAATTTCCCCGTCGACAAGCACTCCTGTGCCTACCCGGTGCTGTGGAACGCCTTCAAACGACTAGCCGCCGGCGCCTCGGCCAGCGAGAAGCAGGCGCTGTTCCACGACAGCGCGGCAAAATTCTACCGCATCCCGTGACGTCAGAAATGGCGGATACACCAACCAAGGCGATGTCCATGCAGTATGAATGGGACGATAAATACGACACCGGCAACGACAAGATCGACGACCAGCACCGCATGATATTCGAGGCCGCGAACGTTTTTTCCGCTGCCGTGAAGGGTGGCAAGGAAGGGGCCATCCTCGAGCGCTCGTTCGAGCTCCTGTTGCACTACACCAACACGCATTTCAGGGACGAGGAGGAATACTACGAGAATATCGGCTCCTCGCTATTGGCTTCTCAAAAGATCGAGCACCGCGACCTGATCGACGAGCTCAGGGAAATGTGGCGCGAGAAAAGAGAGGGCTCCCGTGATGCTGGACTGGACCTGGACTTCTGGATGGAACGGCGGCTGATACCCCACATCATCGAGGAAGACACCCGGGCCCAGAAAACGACGAAATAAGGTCTTTTTGCGAAAAGTGCGCCAGCGCGCCGGCGATCAGGCCGGTGCCAGCAATCGTTCCGCCGGCAGCCAGATGGTGACGGTGGTGCCGGCGTCCGGCGTGCTCTCCATGGTCAGGCGGCCGCCGTGCAGTTCGGTCATCGCCTTGACCAGCGGTAGTCCCAAGCCCACGGTGCGGCCAAAGTGGACGGTCTTGACGAAATCTTGTCGCTTTTGAGGGCGTTGCAACGCGGTCGAGTCCAGCCAGTTTCCCGCGGACTGTTGGCGGCATTGGTTTAGATATCGTTAGCTGTGGCGGGGAACCGCGAGGGCAACTTCGTTAACTTTTGCCGCCCGCCTCGGCGCGCAAATCGACGCGGCGGATCTTGCCGGATATGGTCTTGGGCAGGGCCTCGCGGAACTCGACCTCGCGGGGGTACTTGTAGGGCGCCGTGAGCTGCTTGACGAAATCCTGGATGTCGGTGGCCAGGGCTTCACTGGGCTCGAAGCCCGGCGCCAGCGTGACGTACGCCTTGACGATTTCGCCGCGCAGCTCGTCTGGCTTGGCCACGACGGCCGATTCGAGCACCGCCTCGTGTTCCACCAGGGCGCTTTCGACCTCGAAGGGACTGATGCGGTAGCCGGCGGATGTGATGATGTCGTCGGAGCGGCCGACGAACCAGATGTAGCCATCCGAGTCGCGGGTGGCGGTGTCGCCGGTGTAGTACCAGCCGTTGCGGAAGGCCTGCGCGGTGGCGGCCGGGTCGCCTAGGTATTCGTGGAAGAGGCCGGGCGGGTGGGGATCGGTCAGGCGCACGGCGATGTGGCCGACCTCGTCGTCGGCGACTATGGCGCCATCGTCGTCGACGATGCCGATGTCGAGCCCCGGCACCGGCTTGCCCATGGATCCCGGGCGGATCTCCATGCCCGGGAAGTTGGCCACGATGTTGATGGTTTCGGTCTGGCCGTAGCCGTCGTGGATGTCGCAGCCGGTGGCCGCCTTCCACGACCGCATGGCCTCCGGGTTGAGAGGCTCGCCGGCGCCGATGCAGTGGCGCAACGAGCTGAGATCCCAGCCCGAGACGTCCATCTGGGCAAACAGGCGATAGATGGTGGGCGGCGCGCAGAACGTCGTCACCTTGTGGCGCTCGATGAGGCGGAGGTGCGTCTCGGCATCGATGCCCTCGCCGTCGTAGAGCATCACCGTGGCGCCGGCCAGCAGCGGCGGGAAGACGATGCCCCAGGCCGCCTTGGCCCAGCCCGTGTCGGTCAGCGTCCAGTGCACGTCGTCTTCGCGGAGCCCCATCCAATAGTCGCCGGTGATCGAATGGGCGAGCCCATAGGACTGATTGCGTCCCACCATCTTGGGCATCGAGGTGGTGCCCGAGGTGAAGTAGACCAGCATCTGGTCGTCGGACCTGAGCTTCGGCAGGGCGTCACGATCGAGGTCTTCGGAAGCCGCCGCACAGGCCGTCTCGAAAGAGGTCCAGCCCTCGCCCGGCGTGCCGCTACCAATTACAATCAAGTGCTCCAAGGAAGGGCACGCCGAGCGTGCCGCCTCGACCTTTTCGATGTGTTCGGCGGTGACGATGGCGAGGCGCGTGCCGGCCTGGTTGACGCGGTATTCGATGTCCTTGGCGGTGAGCAGATTGGTCCCGGGCATGGCCACCACGCCGGTCTTCATGCAGCCCAGCAGCACTTGGTAGAAGGCCGCGAGGCGCGGGATCATGACGAAGGCGGCATCGCCCTTGGCGGCGCCCAGGCCGCCCAGCACGTTGGCGAAGCGGCTCGAGGCGCGGTCGAGGTCGGCGTAGCTGTGACGCTCGACGCTCTCGCCGTCGGCGGCCACGGCGATCAGTGCCGTCTTGTCGTTCTCGCGGCCGCGCTTGGCCACCACGTCGAAGGCGAAATTGAAATGCTCCGGGATTTCCAAGCCAAAGGCGGCCCGGGCCGCTTCGTAGTCGAACGGGGGAAAACTCTCGGCCATCTCGGTTCCTCTCGTCGGGCCAAACGCCAGCCCAGAAAATAACGAAATTTTTGCCGATGGGGGTGTGAAATCCATCAAAGGTATGTTAGTATACGTTTATACATAAGAGACTTTATCGGGAGAACGATCTTGGCAGGCAAAGCGAAGGGCGGGGGCAAGTCGAGGCGCCGCGAGAAAAAAGTCACCACGCCCCTCGACCAGGCCAAGAAGCTCGGCATCCGCCAGGTCGTCGACCAGCACGGCAAGCCCTGCGGCGATCTGCCCGAGCCCGAGCTCAGCCGCGACGATTTGCGCCGGCTTTACGAGATGATGGTGCTGGTGCGTGCCCTCGACCAGCGCGGCTGGACGTTGCAGCGTTCGGGCCGGGTCGAGTTCTGGATCCCGCATAGCGGCCTGGAAGGCACGCATATCGCCGCCACCATGGCTTTTGCCATCGACGACTGGATCTTCATGGGCTACCGCCATCCGGGCACCATGCTGATCCGCGGCGCCCCGCTGGTGCAGCTTTTTGCGCAATTTTTCGGCCGTCGCGATGAGCCCTTCAAGGGCCGCCGCCTGCCCACCGTGATGGGCGACAGGCAAGTCAACGTGGTGCCCCAGACGACCCAGGTCGGCTCGCTCATCCCGCACGCCTGCGGAGTCGCCTGGGCGGCCAAGATCCGCGGCGACGAGACCCGCGTCTTGGCCATCTTCGGCGATGGCGCGACGTCGCGGGGCGAGTTCCATTCGGCCATGAACTTTGCCGGCGTGCACAAGCCGCCGGTGGTTTTCCTTTGCGAGAACAACGGCTGGGCGATCTCGACACCGAACGAGATGCAGACCGGCTCGGCCACCTTCGCCGAGAAGGGCGATGCCTACGGCGTGCGCAACCTGCGCGTCGACGGTAACGATGCCCTGGCTGTCTACAGCGTCGTCAGCGAGGCCCGCGAACTGGCACCGCGCGAGGGCGCCACGCTGATCGAGGCCGTGACCTACCGCATGGGGTTCCACACCTCCTCCGACAACCCCGATCTTTATCGCACCGAGGAGGACGTCGCCGCCTGGGAGCCCTGGGATCCCTTGAAGCGGATGCGCGGCTACCTGGAGTATCGCGGCTTTTGGAGCGACGAAGAGGAGACCGCGCTGTGGGCGCGCTGCAAGGACGAGCTTCAGGCCGCGATCGATGAGGCCGAGGCCATGGAACTGCCCGATCCCTCGTCCATGTTCGACGACACCTTCGCCGAGCTTACCTGGATGCTCGAGGAGCAGAAAGCTGCGCTGCTCGATGACCTGGAGGGCGACTGACCATGCCCGTTCTGACGGTTCTCGAAGCCCTTAACGCGGGCATGGCGCATGAGCTCGAGCGCGACCCCGACGTCGTACTGATGGGCGAGGACGTGGGCCGGGCTGGCGGCATCTTCCGCACCTCGCAGGGCCTGCAGCAGCGCTTCGGTTCGCACCGCGTGATCGATACGCCGCTGGACGAAAAAGGCATCGTGGCCCATGCCGTGGGCTTGGCGCTTTATGGCCTCAAGCCCATCGCCGAGATCCAGTTCTCCGGCTTCATCCACGACGCCTTCGAGCACATCATGTTTTGCGCCGCCCGCTTCCGCTGGTCCTCGGGCGGCCAGTATTCCTGCCCCATGGTCATCCGGGTGCCGTCCTTTGGCGGCATCAAGGGCGGGCTCTGGCATTCGCAAAGCGTCGAGGCCTATTTCGTCCACCACGGCGGGGTCAAGATCCTCTGCCCGACCACGCCCCAGGACGCCTACGCCATGATGCTGGCGGCGGTGCGCGATCCCGATCCCGTATTGCTGATCGAGCCGGTGCCGCTCTACCGCGCCCTGAGCGCCGAGGTCGAGCTCGATGGCGTGCCGGCCGAGATCGGCAAGGCCGAGATCGTGCGCCCGGGCGACGACGTCACCGTGCTGACCTTCGGCCCCATCCGCCACTCGGTGGCCGAGGTGGCCGACGAGTTGGCCGAGCACCAGGGCTATGACGCCGAGGTCATCGATCTCCGTACCATCATCCCCTACGACATCGAGACCATCATGGCCTCGGTCAAGCGCACCGGCCGCGTCGTCGTCGTCCACGAGGCGCCGCTGAGCATGGGTTTCGGAGCCGAACTGGCGGCCGTCCTGCAGGAGCGTGCCTTCGGCTATTTGCATACGCCCATCCAGCGGCTGGCGGCGCCCGACGTGCCCTACCACTTCAGCATCGGCGACGAGCACTACCGCCCCAACCGTCAGCGCATCAAGAAAGCCATCGTGCGCACCATGGAGTTCCAATTCTGATGTACGACTTCATCCTGCCCGATGTCGGCGAGGGCATCAGCGAGGCGCTGTTGATCTCGTGGACCGTGGCCGTCGGCGACGCCCTCGAGGAGGGCGCCGAGGTCGCCACCATCAGCACCGACAAGGTCGATGTCGAGCTGCCCTCGCCGCGGGCCGGCGCGGTGGCGGAACTTTGCTGGCAGCCGGGCGATACCATCCCGGTGGGCCAGGTGCTGATGCGCATCGAAGATGGCGGCGGCACGGCCACAATCGAGCCCCAGGCCAAGCCTGAGTCCAAGGCCAAGTCCGAACCGAAGCCCAAGCCGAAACCCGCCCCAATCGAATCTGTGCCCGAGGCACCGCCTGTGGCGCCGGTCGAATCTGCCATTATTGCGGCGCCCTCGACCCGCAAGCTGGCCGCCGACCGTGGCATCGACCTGGCCGGCCTGCGGGGCAGCGGCCGCGACGGCATGATCCTGCGCCGCGACGTCGAGGCAGCGGCACAGCCGGCCCCTGCGGCGGCGCCAGCCGCCCTCGACGATCAACCCGAGGTCCGGCGCGAGGCTCTCAATGGCCCCCGCGCCGTGGCATACGAGCGGCTTTCCTATTCGGTGCGCACGATGGTCCATTCGACCATGACCTTTGAGGTGCCGGCCGACGCCCTGGTGGCGTTGCTGGCCAAACTCGAGCCCGAGGCCGAAAAGCGTGGCGTTAAACTGAGCTATGCGGCGCTGTTTGCCGTCTGCGTGGCGGCGGCGCTGGCCGATCACCCGCGCTTTAACGCCACCATCGACGAGGAGCGCCGCGAGCTTTTGTTGCACCGCGACGTCAACATGAGCATCGCCGTGGCCACCGAGGCCGGGCTGCTGGTGCCGGTGGTGCGCGGCCTCAACCGTTTGTCGCTGTTTGCCGCCGCCGCCGCCATCAACGACGTGGCCCAGCGCGGCCGTGATGCCGCCCTCGAACACCGCGACATGCAACAGGGCACGTTCACGCTTTCCAACACCGGCAACCTCGAACGCACGACGCTGCTTTCCGCCCGGCCCATCATCAACCCGCCGCAGACGGCCATTCTTTGGGTCTCGCGCATCAACGACCGGCCGCGTGCCAAAGACGGTGCTTTCGAGGTGGGGCCGATGGTGGCCTGCAGCTTGAGTTTCGACCACCGCTTCATCGACGGCGCCGACGCCACCCGCTTCGTCAACGACCTCGCCGCCATGTTCGAGTGCCCCGAAGCCTCCCTGGCAGCCGGTTAGATAAGGAATCAGAAAGGATATGGATATGGGCAAAGACTATGCCGCACGAGCCACGGCTATCGACCTGGCCAGCCGCGAGCTTTTCCAGGCCGCGCCCGGGCCCATGGGCGCCTACCGGGATCTCATGACCAAAGTGTCGGTTGATGGTGCCTTGGATGCCAAGACCAAGGAGTTGATGGCGCTGGCCATTTCCGTGGCCATCCGCTGCGAGGGCTGCATCACCTACCACGCCCGGGCCAGTACCAAGAAGGGCGCCAGCCGCGAGGAAGTGGTCGAGGCCATCACCGTGGCCGTTGAAATGGGCGGCGGCCCGGCCGCCGTCTACGGCGCCGAGGCCCTGGCCGCTTTCGACCAGTTTGATGGTGGGTAGCCGAGTGTCTTTGTGTCATTCCCGCGAAAGCGGGAACCCAGTTTGGGTCTTTTTCCTGTCCGTCCGTATAGACAAAAGCCAACCAAGTCCGGGTTCCGGCTTTCGCGGGGATGACGGTCGATAAGGAATCAAACCATGGCCGTATCCCCCGCGGTGCTCGACAACCTCGAACAGCTTCTCGGCGACCGCCTTTCGACCGCCGCCTCGGTGCGCGAACAACATGGCCACGACGAGTTCCACCACCACCAGGCCGAACCCGACGCCGTGGTTTTTCCCCTGACCACCGAAGAGGTCGTGGGCGTGGTCGACATCTGCCGCGAAGGGGCCGTGCCCCTGATTCCTTTTGGCACCGGCACCTCGGTCGAGGGGCACGTGCAGGCTGTGCATGGCGGTGTCAGCGTCAACGTCACCGGCATGGATGCCGTGCTGGCCGTCAATCCCCTGGATTTCGACTGCACCGTGCAGGCAGGGGTGCGGCGCAAACAGTTGAACGAGCACATCCGCGACACCGGACTTTTCTTTCCCGTCGATCCCGGTGCCGACGCCTCGCTGGGCGGCATGACGGCGACCCGGGCCTCGGGCACCAATGCCGTGCGCTACGGCACCATGAAGGACAACGTACTGGCCGTGAAAGTCGTGCTGCCCGACGGCCGTGTCATTGAAACCGCGCGCCGAGCCAAGAAGACGGCGGCCGGGCTCGATCTCACGCACCTTTATGTCGGCTCGGAAGGCATTCTTGGCGTCATCACCGAGGTGACGCTCAAGCTGCACGGCATTCCCGAGGCCACGTCCGCCGCCGTGGTGGCCTTTCCCAGCGTCGAGGCGGCCGTCGATTCGGTGGTTACGGCCATCCAGTCGGGCATCCCCATCGCGCGCTGCGAGCTGATGGACGCCGTCATGATGGCCGCCGTCAACGCCTATTCGGGCTTCGACTATGCCGCCGAGCCGACGCTGTTCATGGAATTCGACGGCACCAAGCGCGGCGTCGAGGAGCAGATCGAGATGATGCGGGCGATCGCCGACGACCAGGGCGGCGGCGAGTTCCGCTGGACCAGCGATCACGAGGAGCGCAACCGGTTGTGGCAGGCGCGTCACGATTCGGCCTATGCCGCCAAGGCGCTGCGCGAAGGCTGTGAGCTATGGGGCACCGACGTCTGCGTGCCGCTCTCGCGCCTCACCGAGTGCATGACCGAGACGCGTAAGGATCTGGAGACCTGTTCCCTGCCGGTACCCATGCTGGGCCACGTCGGCGACGGCAATTTTCATCTCATCTTCGTACTCGACATGACGAATGAGGCGGAGATCAAGGAGGCCGAGGAATACAACGAGCGCATGATCAGACGCGCCCTGGCCATGGACGGCACCTGCACCGGCGAGCACGGCATTGGGCTGGGCAAGAAAGACTTTTTGGTGGAGGAACTGGGCCCCGCCGTCGATGTCATGCGGCAACTGAAGCTTGCCCTGGACCCGACCAATTTCATGAACCCGGGCAAGATGATCGATATCGAAGGGGGTGTGGCATGAGCGTCTTCGAAGCAGCCGAATACGACGGCCACGAGCGCCTGCTGTTCGTCAACCAGCCCGACGCCGGTTTGCGCGCCATCATCGCCATCCACAACACCAACCTGGGCCCGGCGCTGGGCGGTTGCCGCATTTGGCCCTACGCCAGCGAGGCCGAGGCCATCCGCGACGTGCTGCGGCTTTCCAAGGGCATGACCTACAAGGCGGCCATGGCCAAGGTCAAACTGGGCGGCGGCAAATCGGTGATCATCGCCGATGCGCCGACGCAGAAGACGCCTGAGTTGCTGCATGCCATGGGACGCTGGATCGACACTTTGGGGGGGCGCTACATCACCGGTGAGGACATCGGCACCAATCCCTTCGATATGGCCGAGATCAAGACGCAGACCGAGTGCGTCACCTGCCTGCGCGAGGAGGACGGCGGCTACGGCGACCCGGCGCCGCTGACGGCGCTGGGCGTCTTCCAGTCGATCAGCGCCGGCGCCGAGCGCGCCTTGGGCTCGGCCGATCTCGGCGGCCTGCATGTGGCCGTGCAGGGCGTCGGCAACGTGGGCTTCAATCTTTGCCGGCTGCTTTTTGATGCCGGTGCCAAGCTGACGGTGGCGGACGTCGTCACCTCCAACGCCCAACGTGCGGTCGATGAATTCGGCGCCGACATGGTGGCGCCCGAGGCTGTCTACGACGTCGACGCCGAGGTCTTCGCGCCCTGTGCCGGCGGTGCCGTTCTCAATGACGACACCGTGCCGCGCCTCAAGGCCCGGGTCATCGCCGGGGCCGCCAACAACCAGCTCGACGAGGACCGCCACGGCCTCGAGCTGGCCCGGCGCGGCATCGTCTACCTGCCCGACTACGTCGCCAACGGCGGCGGCCTGATCAGTTGCGAGGCCGAGTGGTACCGCCTGGAAAAGGCCGAGGTCATCGACAAGGTGCGGGCCATCCGCCAGACCTGCCTGCAAATCCTCGACCGTGCCGACCAGCGCGGCATCCCCGCCCACCAGGCTTCCGACGGCCTGGCCGAGGAACGGTTCCTGGGGGCATGACCAGCAGCCAGACCATCCCCCAGTACCGCCAGGTGGCCGAGACGCTGCGCCGGCGCTTGCGCGACGGCCTCTATCGCCAGGGCTGCGTCATGCCGCCGGCCAACGAGCTCGAGCGCCAGTTCAGCGTCAGCAACATCACCATCCGCCGGGCCCTTTCGATCCTGGCCCACGAGGGCTGGATCACCGGGCGGCGCGGCCTGGGCACGGTGGTCAATCCGAGGCCCGAAGATCACCGCGTGGCCATTGCCGTCTCGGGCAATTTCCGCGACTGGCTGGACTCGGCCGGCAGTACCAGCCTGCCCATCGAGCAAAGCGTGATGGAGGTAAGCCGGGCACCGGGCCCGGCCGCCGTGGCCCGAACGCTGGGCCTGGCGCCGGAGGCCCCGCTCTGGTCCATGCGTCGGCGCCGCCGCCTGGAGGGCCGGCCGCTTTCCTACCATGTCAACTACGGTGCGCCGGAACGCTTCGCCGGGGTCACGAACGAGACCATGGCCGGCAACCGCAACTTCGTCGACGTCATGCGCGACGACCTGGGCCTCGGGCTCGAGCGCATGGACCAGACCGTCGAGGCGGCGGTGGCGGACCGCGATCTGGCCGAGATCCTCGAAGTCGACTTCGGCGATCCGCTCTATTTCATCGAGAACGTCTACCGCGTCGCCGGCGATGCCGCGGTGGCGGTGACGCACCTTTTTTTTCGTGGCGACCGGTACGTCTACCAGGCCTCGATTTCCCTCAACGGGCAGTAGCGGCATGACGGATCCATTACCGCTGGCCGGCATCCGGGTGATCGAGCTTGGCCACGTCGTCATGGGCTCGACCTGCGGCCTGGTGCTGGCCGACATGGGCGCGGACGTGGTCAAGATCGAGAAAGTGCCCGATGGCGACGACACCCGCCGTTTGGGCGGCTTCGGCGTCGGGCTCTTTCATTTCTTCAATCGCAACAAACGCAGTTTGGCAATCGATCTCAAGAGCGAGGACGGCAAGGCCATCCTGCGCCGTGCCATCGCCGAGGCCGATGTTTTCATAGAGAACTTCGGCCCCGGCGCCGTCGAGCGCCTGGGGTTTGGTTATGATGCCTGCGCCGCCCTCAATCCCGGGCTCATCTACTGCTCGCTAAAAGGCTTCATGCCCGGCCCTTACGAGCACCGCCCCAGCCTCGACAACCTGGTGCAGATGATGGGCGGCCTGGCCTACATGACCGGGCCTCGCGGCCGGCCGCTGCGCGCCGGCGCCTCGGTCAGCGACATCATGGGCGGCAGCTACGGCGCCCTGGGAATTTTGGCCGCACTTTACGAACGGCGCGAAAGCGGCCAGGGCCAGAACGTCACGGCGGCGCTCTTTGAGGCCACGGCGTTCCTCGTGGGCCAGCACATGGCCACCGCCGCCATCGCCCAGCGCGAGTTGCCGCCGATGCCCGAGGGCGACGGCCCCTGGGCGGTCTATGATCTCTTCGAGACGCGCGACGGCGCGCAGTTCTTCGTCGGCATCGTCAGCGAGCGCCAGTGGGCGCCGTTTTGCCGGCACCTGGGGCTCGATGAACTTGCCGGCGATGCCGGTTTGGCCAGCAACGAAGGCCGCCTGGCCCGGCGCGCCGAAGTGCTGCAGAAGATCCAGGCCCGCATCGGCAGCCTGGCGCTGAACGAAGTCGTGGCGGCCTGCGACACCGCCGGCATACCGTTTGCACCGGTCAATCGGCCGCAGGACCTCTACGACGACCCGCAACTGGTGGAAGGCGGCGGTCTGGTCGAGACCCGCCTGGCCGACGGCCGCACCACACGGCTGCCTAAGATCCCCGTGCGTCTGGGAGAGCACGATTTTGGCTTGCGCCACGAGCCGCCCCGTGTCGGCCAGGGTAGCCGCGAGGTGCTCGGCGATCTGGGGCTCGGAGAGTCCGAAATCGCCGACCTTTTGGCCCGCGGGATCGTCGCCATCGACGAGGACTAAGCCACCACTTCGGCCGCGTCCTCGCCCCGCGCCTCGACCAGCAGCCAGTCGCGGAAGGCGATGATGCGGGGCTCCTCGGCGCGTTCTTCGGGATAGACCAGGTAATGCGTGGTCTGGCTACCGACGGTGATGTCGAAGGGGATGGCCAGACGGCCGAGCCGCAACGCCTCAGCAACGAAACTGCGGTTGCTCAGCGCCACGCCGAGGCCGCCGGCGGCGGCCTCGACGGTGATGGCGGCGGTCTGGAACTTGGGCCCGGCCACCGGGTCGGGGTGGGCCACGCCGGCGGCGCTGAGCCAGCTCTGCCATAGTCCGAGCCGGGGCAGGTCGTGCAGCAGGGTGGCGTGTTCGAGGTCCTCGGGCCGGCTCAGGGCCTCGGGCCCCGTGAGCAGCGCCGGGCTGCAAACCGGCACCGGCTCCTCCGTCATCAGCCGGTGGCTGATCAGGCCCGGCCAGTGGCCTGAGCCGGTACGCACGGCGGCATCCATGTCAGCGACGGAGAAATCGATGAGCTCGATGGCGGCGCTCAGCCGCACCTCGTATTGGGGATGGCGAAGCTGGAAGCCGCTGAGCCGGGGCACCAGCCAACCCACGGCGAAGGAGGGCGAGACGCTCAGCGTCAGGGCTCCGGCGCTGTTCTCCCGGGCCAGCGCGGCGCCGGCCCGGCTTAGCGCCTGCAGCGCTTCTTGAACCGCCGGCAGGTAGGCCGCACCGGCCCGGCTCAGGCTGACCTGGCGATGGGCGCGGCGAAACAGCATTTGGCCGAAAAATTCTTCCAGGCTTTTGATCGCGTGGCTCACGGCCGATGGCGTGACGTTGAGCTCGGCAGCCGCGGCATGGAAGCTTTCGTGGCGGGCGGCGGCCTCGAAGACGCGCACGGCGTTGAGCGGCGGCAGGCGTTGCATGGAGTTTCCAAATGATGAAATTTTTTCATCAGTTTAGTGAAAAATCGTCGTTTGTCAAGCAGTCACATCGTAATTATCTAGGTGAAATAGCGGATTTGCAGCCGATGCTGAACTGTCCGTGACTGAGAAATTTTCAATTGAACAAGGAGACGACCGATGACTGCTACCGAGATCCAAGCCGTCGAGACCCATATGCCCTCGTCGTTTTGCTCATGTTGTCAGCCTGCGGGAGACCTGCGCAGAGGTGCGGGGCCCACGATGCTCGTGGTAATTTGATCGCTGCGTTGTGTGAAGTGCCGTCGCAAAAACCATCGGGGGCCTAGTGGTCCGATTCTAACGGATGGTGCCCATCCGGTAGAATCGAAAGGCCACTAGATTCTTAAGAATCGTGGTGCGCAAGACACCAAACAGAAGGTCTCTTCTGTTTGGTTCGCACCACTAGGCCGCATTTCTCACCGGCTTTGCTATAGTCGCCTCTTGGCAACCAGCAAAGATCGACGGGAGCGCGGCATGAGCAAGGTTCTGGTGGATGTGGAGGGTCCGGTACGGACGGTGACGCTGAACCGTCCGGAGCGGCGGAACGCCCTGGACGGCGAGACCATCGATGGCTTGATCGCGGCCTTTCCGCCCAATCCGGCGCAGCACGAACGGGTCGCCGTGTTGCGCGGCAACGGCCCTTCCTTTTGCTCCGGCATGGATCTGACGCAGCGCCAAGACGCTTTCGGCGAGACCACCGAGATCGAAACCATGCTGCGCGCGGTCGAGGTCTTCCCCCTGCCGGTGGTGGCAGTGGTGCACGGGCCGGCCATCGCCGGCGGCAACGAGCTGGCTCTGCATTGCGATTTCGTGGTGGCCAGCGATGAGGCCATCTTCGGCATGTCGCTGGCCCAGATCGGCCTGGCGCCGACTTGGTTCCTGGCCAAGAAACTGACGGAGGTGGCGGGGCCGGTGGCCACCCGCGAGATCCTGCTGTTGGGCGATCCCTTGCCGGCCCGCCGCATGTTCGACTTAGGCATCATCGCCCGCGTCGCCCCGGCCGCCGAATTGGCGGCCGTGGCGCAGCAAATCATCGACCGCCTGGCGGCCAACGCGCCCATGTCGCTGCGCATCATGAAAGAGACCCTGGTGCGGCAGATGGCCTTTCGCGATGCCACGCCCTATGACGATCTCAACGCCACGGTGCGCCAGGTCAGCACCAGCGACGATGCCCGCGAAGGGGTGGCGGCGCGCATGGAACGCCGGCAGGCGAATTTCTCAGGCCTGTAGGGGAGGGCGCCGGCGGTGGCGGTACGTCTGGAAAAACCCTGGCGGGCGCTGAGCGCCGAGGGGGTCGAGGAATTGAGAGGCCATCTCGGCGTCTACCAGATCGCCGACGGCGAGGGCCAAGTGGTCTACATCGGCTATGCCGGCGGCCGCAGTCTGTGGGGTTTGCAGGGCGAGTTGCGCGAGCAACTGGCGGCGCGCGGCAAAGGCTTTCGCTTTCGCCTCGAGGTCAACCACCAGTACATGAGCCGCTGGGAAGAGCTGTTGGGGGTGCATGTCGCCGACCACGGCGCGCTGCCGGCCGGCAACGAGAGCCACCGGCCGCGGCGCATCGGCCGTTTGAGCCTGGGCTAGGAGACAACACATGGATCTGGAGCTTTCCGACGAACAGCGCCTGCTGGTCGAACAGGTGCGCCGCTTCGTGCGCCAGGAAATCGATCCCTTGGAAGCGCAAATGGACCCGGACGCCGGCGAGCTGGCGGAAGCGGATTTCCAGCGCCTGGTCGGCCTGACCCAGGAGATGGGGCTTCATAACATGGACGTGCCCGAGGAATACGGCGGCTCGGGCCTCGACCTGGTGACCCGGACATTGCTGGCGTTCGAGTTGGCTCAGCACCGCGCCGGGCTCTACGCGCCCTGTTACGGCGTCTTCGGCGGCATGGGCCTGGCCCAGCTCTACGACGCCTCCGAGGAGCAGAAGGAGCGTTATCTCTGGCCCGTGCTGCGCGGCGAAAAACATGGTTTTTTCGCCCTCACCGAGCCCTCGGGTGGCTCCGACCCGGCCCGCGCCATCCGCACCCGGGCGGTGCCCGACGGCGACGACTGGCTGATCAACGGCCAGAAGATCTTCATCTCAGGCGCCGACAAGGGCGATTTCGGCCTGGTCTTCGCCCGCACAAATCCGGACAAGGGTCGGGCCGGCGTGACTTGCTTCATCGTCGACAGCGACACGCCGGGCTTTCATGTGCGCCGCGTCGTGCACACGCTGCGCTCCACCTACTACGGCACCGAATTGCAGTTCGAGGACATGCGGGTGCCCGCGGCCAACGTGCTGGGCGAGGTCGACGGCGGCTTCGGCATCGCCAACGAGCGCCTCACCGAAAACCGCATCCCCTACGCCGCCAACTGTGTCGGCGTGGCCCAGCGGGCCCAGGATATGGCTATCGAATACGTCAAGATCCGCGAGACCTTCGGCGATCTGCTGGCCACCCGCCAGACCATCCAGAACATGATTATCGACAACGAGCTCGATATCCGCACCTCACGCTGGCTGACCCTGGCCGCCGCCCACAAGGCGGAGCGGGGCGAGCCCTTCCGGGCCGAGGCGGCGATGGCCAAACTGGCCGCCACCGAGGCCGGCAGCCGGGTGGTCGATCGCGTCATACAAATCCATGGCGGCTACGGCGTGACCAAGGATTTCCCCTTCGAACGCTGGTACCGCGAGATGCGCATCCGCCGCATCGGCGAGGGCGCCAGCGAAATCCAGCGCCTGATCATCGCCCGCGACCTGATCGGCGGCTCGTTCCACTAGCCCGCCAGGTCTCCCACATCGTCCGGCGGCCCCGGGAAACGACCTTGGGCCGGCTTTGCCGTTGCCGGCTGCCAAGGCCATCCTACAACATATGCTACTCAGTTGATTTCAAAGCGCTTCATGTTGTATGTTGAGCGGCGTCGGTCGCGAAAAAAAGGGCGAAGTTCTTGTCCTGTGATTTTGGGGGTCCGGTGCTGCACTCAGCTGAATTTCAGCGCTCGCCGACAAGGTCCGATCGTTGCCTCGCCGCAGGCTGGCCCGCGGGCAACCCTGAACGTAGGTTCTGAACGTGTCTGTCGTTCACCGCGAATGGGCCAACGAAGTTTTGGCGAAGGCCATCGCAGAGAGCCCCGGCCTGGGTTTGACGCCGGCGCCGTCCCCGGCGCCCGCCCCGGCGCCATTCTCGCTGGTCATCGATGCCGCGGGCAGCCAACAGCTCGTCATTACCGGGGGCCCACATAGCCCGGGCGGAACCTTCCTGCTGTCGGCGCAGTTCGAGCGCGACGGGCAGGACCTGCTGCTGGTCGGTGGGAATGGCGATCGTGTCATCGTCAGGGATTATTTCGCCGGCGACAGCCCGCCGGACCTGCTGACCGAACAAGGCGCCCGCATACCGGCGGATCTGGCGGCAATCCTGGCCGGCCCCGAGGCCGCCGGCCAGTATGCCCAGGCCGCGGCTGGACAAGGCCAAACGCCGATCGGCCGGGTCGAGGTGTTGGAAGGCTACGTCACTGCCTTGAACAGCGATGGCACCGGCGGCGGCCTGGAAATCGGCGATCCGGTCCATCAGGGCGACGTCATCGAGACCGGCCCCGAGGCCAGCGTCAGCATCATCTTCGTCGATGATTCGACCTTTGCGCTGGGCGGCGATGGTCGTCTGGCGCTGGACGAGCTGGTCTTCGACCCGGCCGCCGAGAGCGGCAGATCGATGTTTTCGGTGGTCCAGGGCGTCTTCAGTTTCGCCAGCGGCCAGATCGCCTACAGCGGCTCCGACGCCATGGTCATACGCACGCCGGTGGCCAACATCGGCATTCGCGGCACCAAGGGCGCCGGTGCCGTCAGCCCCGAGGGCCAGCTCGAGAGCATCACGCTGTTGCCCGAGCCGGGCGGCGAGGTCGGCGAGATCGTGGTGTTCAACGCCGCCGGCACGCTGATCCTCAATCTCGCCAACCAGACCACCAGCGTCTTCGGCATCAACCTGCCGCCGGTGACGCCGGTGCTGCTGCCGGCGGCGGAGATCGAACAGCGCTACGGCGCCGGGCTGGCCATCCTGCCCCCGCCACCCCAGCCATCGCAACCCGGGGGCCAGCCGAGCGCCGAAGACGCCGATCAAGGGGCGCAACAAAACGCCGATGACGACGCCGGGGAAGAGATGGAGGCGGCGACGGAGGGTGAGGGTGAAGCCGGGGAAGCGGCGGCAGAGGGCGAAGATGTCGTCCCGCCTGACGAACTTCCCGAGCTCTTTGGGCTGCCAGGCGTGGGTCCCGGGCCGGGACCGGTCCCGGGTTTTGCCCTGGGTCCTCCTGGACTGTTCGGTCCCCTCGGCCCCGTCGGTCCGCTGGGCCCCCAGGGCCCCCTGGGCCCGCTGGGCCCCTTACCCGTCGCGGGGCCTGCGCCTCACTTTGGGCCGCTTGACCTGCCCACGATTTTCCCTGCCACCAGCGCCACCAAGAGCCTGGTCGGCGGCGGCGGCAACGACGTGCTGAGTGGTGGTACCGACGACGATTCCATCGAGGGCGGCGGCGGCAACGACACCATTGCGGGCGGCGACGGCAACGACGTGCTCTTTGGTAACCGCATCGGCAGCCTGGCCAACGACACCATCAGCGGGGCCCAGGTCATTCCGCGCTCGGCCTTCGCCATCGCCGCCGGGGCCGAGGTCGGCAATGCGGCCCTGCCCCGGGTCAAGATCGAGGCCCACGTCGAGGAGGTCCAGGACCGCGATTTCTATGCCATCGAGCTGCGGGCTGGCGAAAAGATCATCCTCGACGTCGATCTGGGCAAGAACCAGGGCGATTCGGTGGACGTCGAGGTTTGGCTCTTTGACGCCGCCGGGAGTTTGTTGGCGAACAACGACGACGCCGCCATAACGCTGGGCGGCACGGGCAGCGTGCACAGCTACGATTCCTACCTCGAACAAGCTGGAAGGCGTCTGGACCCAGGCCGGCAGCCGGACCATCGACGGTGCCGTCTATGCCAAATACACTTCCGGCGCCGCCGTGGCCCTGATTGACAATCATATCTCGGCCGATCTCACGGCCGTTAGCCCGGCCCAGTCGGCGGCCAGCCTGCTGATCGCCGACGGCGCGCTGGCGCTGGCCTCGCTCGACGGCACTACGGGCTTCCGCATCGATGGTATCGACGGCGGTGACTTCAGCGGCGATGCCGTGGCCTCGGCCGGCGACTTCAACGGCGACGGCTATGACGACCTGATCATCGGGGCCCACGGCGCCGACCCCGGCGGCCGCACCTCAGCCGGCGAAAGCTACGTCGTCTTCGGCGGCGCCAGCGTCGCCGCAGGCGGCACGCTGGCGCTGTTGTCGCTCTCCGGCGCCAACGGATTCCGGCTCGACGGTATCGACCCGGGTGATCTAAGCGGCACCTCGATAAGTTCCGTCGGCGACCTCAACGGCGACGGTTACGATGACATCATCATCGGCGCCGAAGGCGCGGCGCCGCATGCCGCCAGCCAGGCCGGCGAGAGCTACGTCGTCTTCGGCGCCGCGGGCGTCGTTGCCGGCGGCACGCTGGCGCTTTCCTCGCTCGACGGGACCAACGGCTTCAAGCTCGAGGGCAAGGATGCCGGCGACCAGAGCGGCGAATTCGTGGCCTCGGCCGGCGACCTCAACGGCGACGGCTACGATGACCTGATCATCGGGGCCGAGGATGCCGACCCCCACGGCGCCAGCCGGGCCGGCGAGAGCTACGTCGTGTTCGGTGGCGCCAGCGTCTCGGCTCGGGCGGCCTGGTGGCACTTTCGGCGCTGGACGGCACCACCGGCTTCCGGCTCGACGGCAAGGATGCCAACGACTTGAGCGGCAGTGCGCTGGCGGCGGCCGGCGATCTCAACGGTGACGGTTACGATGATCTGGTCATCGGCGCCCATCGGGCTGACGTGGGCGCCATAGCCGATGCCGGCGAGAGCTACGTCGTCTTCGGCAGCGCCACTGTCGGCTCGGCCGGCGCGCTGGCGCTATCGGCGCTGGACGGCACCACAGGCTTCCGCATCGATGGCATCGACGCCCACGACCGCAGCGGTTTCTCCGTCAGTTCGGCCGGCGACTTCAACGGCGACGGCTACGATGACCTGATCATCGCGGCCCAGAACGCCGACCCGCACGGCGCCCTCGGAGCCGGCGAGAGTTACCTCGTCTATGGCGGCGCCAGCGTCGGCGCGGGTGGCTCGCTGGCGCTGTCCGCGCTCGACGGCACCACCGACTTCCGGCTCGACGGCAGCGATGCCGGCGACTTGAGCGGCCACTCCGTGGCCTCGGCCGGCGACGTCAACGCCGACGGCTTCGACGACCTGATCATCGGCGCCCATCATGCCGACCCGGGCGGCCACGCCTCGGCCGGCGAAAGCTACCTGGTGTTCGGCGGCACGGGCGTGGGCTTGTCGGGATCCTTGGCGCTTTCCTCGCTGAATGGCAGCAACGGCTTCCGGCTCGACGGTCGCGATGCCGGCGACGCCAGCGGCCACGCGGTGGCGGCGGCGGGAGACATCAACGGTGACGGCTTCGATGATCTCATCATCGGGGCTTACGATGCCGACGTCGGCGCCGCCCTGGGGGCCGGCGAGAGTTACGTGGTATATGGCGCCGATTTCACCAATTCCGTGACGCGGCTGGGTACCACTGGCGCCGATACGCTGACCGGGACCACGGCGGCCGATGCCATGGTGAGCGGGCTGGGCGACGACCTGCTGGTCGGGCTCGGCGGCGTCGACGCCATGGCCGGCGGCCGCGGCGACGATACCCTCGCGGTTTCCGATGCCGGCTTCCGCCGCCTCGACGGCGGCTCGGGCAGCGATACGCTGCGCCTGGATGCCGGCAACCTCGATTTGACGGCGCTGAGCAACAACAAGATCGCCGGTATCGAGACCATCGATTTGGGCAGCGCGGGCAGCAACACGCTGACGCTCGAGCTCTCTGACGTGCTCGATATCTCCGACACCTCCAACACCCTCAAGGTGCTGGGCGGCACGGGTGACGTGGTGAGTTCGACGGGCCAGGGCTGGACCGGCAGTGGTACCACGGTGGTCGACGGCATCCACTTCGCCTCCTACAAGATCGGCAGTGCCACGTTGCTGATCGATTCCGACATCTCGCAACTCACCGTCAGCTAGATGCAAGGGATCCCCAGCCATGAGAGGCGCCTTTCGCGGCGACAAGAATACCAAACAGGGCCGGCGGCCCCTGGCAGCGGGGGTTTGAACTTGGCCGTGGCCAGGGCCCGGGCGATGGAGCGGGCGGCCTTACCGAGCCTGCTGGTGGCGGCAGGCTTGGCCGTCGCCTTGTTGGCGGGGCCGGCGGTGGTGGCCCCCGCCGCCGCCCAAGACGGCGGCCTGCCGACCATCTCCGCCATCCGCTTGGGCCAGCATCCCGGCAAGACGCGCCTGGTAATCGATCTCTCCGAAGTTGCCGGTTTCGCCTACCGTTTCAGCAAGGGGGGCCGGGTGTTGCGCATTCACCTGCCGGACGCCGACTGGTCCGGCAACGCCGCCCCGCGCCGGGGCCGCGGTCTGATCGGCAGCTGGCGCGTCGAGAGCCGGCCCAACCAGCTTGGCGCCGACCTTTATGTCGATACCAAGGCGGCGGCACGGGTGCGCCAAGCCTTCCTCCTCGCACCCGACAAGCATGGTGGCCATCGTGTCGTGCTCGACCTGGTGGCCGGCGCCGGGCCCCAGGATCGGCTCTGGCGCACGGCCAGGGTGGCGATCGGCCAACCGCCGCGGGTGATGGCGGATTTCGAACCCGAGCCGCCCGAGGATGCGGCGCCGGCCGGCGCCGGGAAAGGATCGGAAAAAGTACCGAAAGTGGCACTGAAAGCGGCGCCGGGGGCTCCGAAATCGCTGTTGCGGCGGCCCCAGCCGCAGGCCGGGGCGAAGCTCAAGGCGCCGCCCAGGGGGGGCGTCGAAATGGCCAAGCGGCTGATGGATGGGGCCGACAAGGGGGCGGCGCCGAAAGCCGCCAAGGCGGCGGTGCCGAAGCCGCCCCCCAGCCCTGACGACGGTGGCCGGGCGGTGAAGAAAAGGGCTCCCCCAGCGGCCGTTCCGGCGCCGCCGGGCGATCCCAAGGAGGTGCCGGCCATCACGCTGGAGGACATCGTTCAGAGGGCCATCCGCGGCCATCCGACGGTCAGGGCGGCACATGCCTGCTGGGTTCTGCCGATCGCAACGTGGATGTGGCCCGGGCTGGTTTTCTGCCGACGCTGGATGCCCGCCTGGCCGCCGGCGGCGCCCGCACCAACAATTCCTCGACCCGGGCCAGAACCGGGCGCGGCCACAACAGCGTCAACCTGTGGCGCGGCGAGAGCAGCCTGACCATGAGCCAATTGCTATTCGACGGCGAGGCCACCGAGAACGCCTTTTCGCTGGCCAAGGCCCAGGCCGACGCCAGCGAGTTCCGGGTCCTGGATGCCAGCGAACAGATCGGCTTGCGCGCCGTCATCGCCTACCTCGACGTATCCCGTACCCGTCCTTCGGAGAGGCGTTCCAGCGCGAGGCGCGGGAGGGGTTTGGCAACCTCTTCTCCATTGGGGATGAAGAGGGGGTCACAGTATGGGCCGGTATCAATTCCCGACCGCGACCGCCTTCACGCCGACCTGACGGGGCCGTCATATGCCTTCGACAGCAACACGCGCCTCAAGCTGGAAAAGAAAGAAGACATGAAGCGGCGCGGCATCAGGTCCCCCGATGAGGGCGATGCCCTGGCCCTCAACTTCGCCAGCCCTGTGGCATCGCCAGAGCCGGTGCTGGACCGTTATGCCGAGGCCTATCGACGGCAGAAGCGGAGGATGTACAGCGCCTGGTCAGCGTGACTGCGACAAAGGCAGCTATGCAGCCCGCCCCTCCAGTTCTAGGATCATTTTCTCTGCATCGGCCCGCAGGCCGGCGACTGCACCGTCATTGGACAAATCATCGAGTTGATGAAGGAACTCGAGCCACTCGTTCAGGGAGGCATCGGGCGGCGGTTCTTGAAGTATCGCTGACAGCATGGCGTACATGTAGACAGAGCGTCGGTGATTTCAATGCCTCAAGCAGCCTGTTGGGCCACCACCCTCTGCACCGAGCCGATGCTCACCCCACCCGCAGGACGTAGGGAGCTATCTCCCCTGGGATGGTGTAACGACGAGGGCCGGTCAGCT
>MPMF02117399.1_pt1 | contig 32238 bp, 32 predicted proteins | sample 1617271 | NCBI WGS metagenome assembly MPMF02 (sample SAMN05944812, study PRJNA350692) | marine metagenome | biome: marine; feature: ODZ; material: water; isolation source: 120 m water sample prefiltered with 30 um filter, filtered on to 0.2 um... | place: Pacific Ocean | collected 2012-04-09... | reverse complement strand
TGGCGCTGGCACTGAGCATGAGCGTCTTCGCGCTCGCACTGCTCGCTGGTGCTCGCACCCTCACGCGGACGTCCATCAAGGACTAGTTCACGTGTAGGACCCAACGGCCTCTGACCTTCGGGTCACCGGCAACAGGGCATTTGACTGGTCCTCGCAATTGCGGGGACCAGTTTTTTGTGTGCCGTCGGCTACCAACGTGCTGCGAGGAGACCGTGTGAGCACGCGCACTTCTCCCATTGAGTCAGCTTTGGGATACTGGATTGGACGATGCACGTGGCCCGGGACGTGTGGCCGGGGAGCAAGGCACGAGCGCAGCGTGGGCAATTCTAACTTCGAACGTCTGATCGGGCGCTGGGCAGCGCTGGGCTTGGCTGCACGGGCAGGCGTGCTCGCGGGCGCTGGCGTCGCCGTCGGCGCAATCGTTGGCGCGGCGATCCTGCTTAGCGGCGGCGGGGGCGACGGACCGCTCGTCGTCGTCGCGCAGCCGACATCGACAGCCACGCCGGTGCCGACTGCGACTGCGACGCCCACCGCAACGCCGACGGCCACCCCCACCGCTACGCCGGAGCCGACGGAGACGCCTACGGCGACGCCTGAGCCGGACCTCACCGTCGGCAGCGTTGCGGAGCTCGTCGAGCTCCACGGCGAGCCGCCAGACGCGACGTACGGGCGCTTCCGCATCCCGACGCTCGGCGTCGATGCACCGCTGGGTACCCGCTTTGTGAGTGGCGACGGCGTGATGCCGAACCCGACCGGTCCGGGCGACGTCGTCTGGTACGACTTCGGTGAGTGGACCGGCTGGGGCGGCGACCTCGGTGACGGCCAGAACGCGGTCTTCTCGGGCCACGTCGACTACGCCGCGTACGTCGCCTATGCCGACGCGCAGTTCCGCGGTCGCGGCGTCTTCTACGCGCTGGACCTGCTTTCGCCCGGCGATGTGATCGAGGTCGAGGTGGACGGGGAAGTGCTGCGCTACGCCGTCGAGTGGCGTCGGCTCGTGGCCGCCGACGGCGGTAGCTGGCGCGACATCATGGGCAGCGACGTGGAGCAGGACAGCATCACGCTGATCACCTGCGGCGGTGAGTTCAACTTCGCGACGCGTCAGTACCTCGACCGCACGGTCGTCCGCGCCGTCCGCATCTAGCTGACCTTCCTGCGTGAGTTGAAGTTCCTTCGCTGCTGACCGTCGCGAGGCTGCTGCCGGCGGTCGGGTTCCGTCGCAAGGTTCTGTAACACCTCTATCGCGCGGTGCTGATAGGTTCTCAGCATGAGTCGGATGCTTGCCGTCACACTCGTTCTTGCTGCGCTGCTGGCCGGCTGCGCTGACTCCGATGCGCCGCCGCCCCGCAGTCCGCTCGACGAGGGCGGCGCGAGCAGCGCGGCGGGGGCAGGGTCGGCGAATCTCGCGCAGGAGCCGCGGTCTGCGTTCTTCGCGATGTACCCGCACTACGAGGACGCTGCGACTGGCATCGACGTGGTGCTCGGCAGCCCCGACGTCGGCGTCGGCCGCCACCGCGTGGCGTTCGTGCTCAGCGACGCGCAGGGGCTGATCCGCGAGCCGACGGTGCGTGTTACGTCGTACTTCCGCCCGCAGGGTGCGACTGAGGCCCGCAGCGGCCCGGTCGAGCAGGCGACGGCGACCTTCTTTGAGTTTCCGTTCGGCGTACGTGGCATCTACAGCGCGGCGCTCACGTTCGACCAGGCGGGACTCTGGGAGGTCGAGGCGCAGGTCACGCGCAACGATGGTGTTGCGGTTGCGACCAGGTTCGCGTTCGCGGTTCCTGAGCAGACGGGCGCGCCGGACGTCGATGACCCCGCACCGCGCAGCGAGAGTCGCACGGCCTCTGACGTCGGGTCGCTCGCCGAACTGACGACGGGGCACGAGCCGGTGCCGGCGCTCTACGAGCACAGCATCGCGGAGACGCTCGATGCGGGTCGCGCGCTGGTCGTCGTGTTCGCCAGCCCGGCATTCTGCACGAACGCGCTCTGCGGGCCGCAGGTTGAGCTACTGGGCGAGCTATCGGCGATCTACGGTGAGCTGGCGGACTTCACGCACGTCGATCTCTACGAGAACCCACACGAGATCCAGGGCGATCTCGACCGCGCGCGTCGCACGCCAATCCTTGAGCAGTGGGGCCTTGAGACCGATGAGTGGACGTTCATCGTCGATCGGCAGGGTGACGTCGCCGCCCGATTTGAAGCCTACGTCACGCGCGCCGAGCTTGAGGCCGCGATCGTGGCCATCCTCGGTTCGGACTGAGCGAATTGGCTGTGGCAGCCGGGCACCCTGACTGGGCGCTGTAGCCGGGCTGCGGGTGAGTGGCGGAGAGGGTGGGATTCGAACCCACGAAAGGGTTGCCCCTTTACACGCTTTCCAGGCGAGCCCGATAAACCACTCCGGCACCTCTCCACGTTGACGGGTATCCAGCGGTGGCGGAGGGGGTGGGATTCGAACCCACGAGACTTTCGTCTACCGCTTTTCGAGAGCGGCACCTTAAACCACTCGGACACCCCTCCGCAGAAGAGTATAGGGAGGGTTCCGGGGTCGAAAAAGCGCGGGGACCCTGACGCCGGGTGACGCCGGCGGTGGCCGGGGGCTACGAAGGGTCGCTGAGGCCGTTCTCGCTCGGGTCGCTCTCCGCCGGAGCACGTCCCTGCTGGCGCAGATACTCCTCAGTCAGCTCCGCCTCGGCCGCCGCTTGCGTGCGATCCATCTCGACGAGGATCTCAGTCGCACTCGTGCGGGCGCGGCGCAAATGATCGCTTGCTCGCTGCATCTGCTCCCGAATCGCGGGAGGCACATCCTCTGGCAATTCCGGTGCCTTCATCAGCGCGCGCGCGCCGAAGAAGCCAGCCGATGCGCCGACCGTGAGCTTCACCCACGTCGAGAACTTCATTCGCGCTTGCGACCGAGGCCGGTGACGAGCCCGAGGCCACGTCGGATACCGCGCGTCACGGAGACGGCACGGATCACGGGGTGGACGGCGGAGTCGGACATGAACTCGCTGGCACCGCGCACGTTGCGGGCGCTCTCGCGCAGGTCGTTGAGGGCCGGGCGGACCGGGTCACGGAGCAGTTCGGCAACGGTGCTCGTGAGCAAACGAACAGCGATCCAGAGTCCGGTGACCGTGACGATCAGGGCGATCAGCAGGAGGATGGCGAAGAGGCCGAAGACGACGATCACGACATCGCGCAACTCGGAGAGCGTGACATCGGCGAAAACCAGCCCGGCCACCACCAGCGCGAAGAACGCGGCGAAGCCAAGCACAGCGAAGACGGCGTAGCGCATCAATCAACCTCGGTGATCGTCGTGGGCCCGGCAGTCGATGTGGGCCGCTCCGTCAGCACATCGTACGTGCGCGACCTGACGGTCTCAAACCCTCGCTGAACCGGCTTCGTTCGCCTGAACCTGAGGCGCAGCCGACGCAGCTTCGATCGTGCCGCCGCCGATCACCTCGTCGCCGCGGTAGAGCACCGCCGCCTGACCCGGTGCGACGGCGCGAGCGGGGCTGTCGAAGTCGAGCGTGAAGCCGTCCGAGGAGAGTGCTGAGACCGTCGCAGGCAGCGCGGTGGCGTGGTAGCGGATGCGTGTCTGCACCGTCTCACCGACAGCCGGCGGGTCGCCGACCCAGAACGGGTCGGACGCGCTCAGCGTCTCGCGCACGAGTTCGTGCTCGCCGCCCACGACCACGCGGTTCAAATCAGTGTCGATGGCGGTGACGAACTGCCGCCGGCCGCCGCCGAGGCCGAGCCCGCGCCGCTGTCCGACGGTGTAGTCGGTCACTCCGTCGTGCCGCCCGATCTCGCTGCCGTCGGCGGTCACGATCGCGCCGGCGGCGGTGACCACGCCCCGCTCCCGAAGCAGCTCACGGTAGTCGCCGCCGGGGACGAAGCAGATGTCGGCAGAGTCCGGCTTGGCAGCCACGCCGAGGCCGAGGCGAGTGGCGATCGTGCGCGTCTTCGACTTCTCCAGCGCGCCGAGCGGGAACAGCGTCTGCGCGAGCGCCTGCTGGTCGAGCGTGTAGAGCACGTACGACTGGTCCTTCGTCTCATCGACGGCGGCGCGCAGGCGATGGCGGCCATCGTGCTCGTCGACGCGCGCGTAGTGCCCCGTCGCCAGCAGGTCGCAGCCCATCGCCACGGCGCGATCGAGCAAGGTCGAAAACTTCACGTGTTGGTTGCAGGCGAGGCAGGGGTTCGGCGTGCGACCGGCCGCGTACTCATCGACGAAGTAGTCGATCACGTCGCGCTCGAACTCGCGCTCCATGTTCAGCACGTAGTGCGGGATGCCGATGCGCTGCGCAGCCTCGCGCGCGTCCGCGATGTCCTCGATGCCACAGCACGCGCGCTTCGAGCGCAGCACCGTCTCGTTCGGCTCGGTGTAGAGGCGTAGCGTCACGCCGGCCACGTCGTAGCCCTGCTCGTGCAGCAGCGCGGCAGCGACGGCGGAATCGACACCGCCGGACATCGCGACCAGGACGCGGGGAAGCTTGCTCATCGGATTGCTCTCATCATGCTGCTCATCGATTCACCCGTCGCGATCCATTGTAGAGGCGTACTGCGGCTGCGGCCGCCGTTGATATACTGGCGATGCGCCAGGGAGGCTGCGCTGCAAGGTTTAGAGCTCGCACATCACACCGTGGAGGTGCTTGCCGATGGGCAGGCGGCTGACGTCGTGCTGCTGGACCTCACGCACATCTCCGCGTTCACCGACTACTTCGTCGTGGCAACGATCGACAACGTGCGCCAGATGCGCGCGGTACTGGACGCGCTACAGGAAGACCTGCGCGAGCACTCGTCCGAGCGAACGGCCCGCGAGGAAGGCTCAACCGAGTCTGGCTGGGTGCTCTTCGACCTCAGCGAGGTTGTCGTGCATCTCTTCTCGCTGGAGCGCCGCGCCTACTACAACATCGAAGGGTTGTGGAGCAGCGCGCGCGAGGTCGTACACATCCAGTAGCCCCGTGCTGTTCGCGGCGGCGGACGCGTCGCGTGGCAGGTGATCTGAAGTGCGCTACTCGAAGATCCAGCGGTCCGTATCGCGACTCCACTGCACCAGCGGCTGACCCTCGAAGAAGAGTCCGATCTCGCGCTCTGCGCTCTCGGTGCTGTCTGAGGCGTGAATCAGGTTGCGCCCAATCTCAAGGCCGAAGTCGCCGCGGATCGTGCCCGGGCTGGCCTCCGTCGGGTTCGTTACGCCCACGGTGCTGCGCACGGCAGCGACGGCGTTCGTGCCCTCAAAGACGGCGGCGATGATCGGCGAGCTGGTGATGTAGGCGACGAGGCTGCCGAAGAACGGCTTGCCCTCGTGCTCGCCGTAGTGGCGGTTCGCGAGCGCCTCGTCCACCTGGAGCAGGCGCATACCGACGATGCGTAGCCCTCGACGTTCGAGCCGCGAGATCACCTCACCGGCGAGTCCACGCTGCATCGCATCTGGCTTCACGAGAATCAATGTCTGTTCCACGGCCGCTCCTTCGCTGTCGCAGTGTAGCCGCGGCCGACGTTAGCGGCTGCGCTCGCCGGGGCGGGTGATCGAGGGTGGTCGCAGGTAGAGCACATCGACGTCGGCCGGGTCGCCGTAGGCGTCGTACAGCCTCGCGAGTCGGATGATCGTGACGGCGCGCGGCTCGCTGGCAGCGGCGAACTCGTCACCCTCGCGACCGGCGGCCGCGAGCGCGGCGCGCAGCTCGTCGGTGACCTCGCCCGTCCACGTCACGCCAAGCGGGGCGGCCTGTGCGCAGTCCTCGGCGCTATCGATGCGTGGCTCGACGACCGCGACCGGCGTCGTGCCCGCCTCGTAGACCGCCCACGCGACGCCGCGCGTCCCTCCGAGGTCGTGCACGGCCGCAACCGGTCTACCGCCGAGTAGCGGCAGCGCGTCGGCCTCGAGGCGCGCGACGCCCGCGAGCGGCAGGTCGAGCGCGAACGCGAGCCCCTGCGCGGTCGCTACGCCGGTGCGCAGGCCGGTGTAGCCGCCGGGGCCGACCGCGACGGCGATGTGCGTGAGCGCGGTGCGTTCGACGTCGGCGCTGCGCAGGATGCCGTCGATGGCGGCGAGCAGTTCCTGCGAGAAGGTGGTCTCCAGCTCCCACTGGCGTTCGGCCAGCACCTCGTCGTCGCGCATCACGGCCACGGAGGCGGTGCGCGAGGCCGTGTCGATTGCGAGTTCGACTGCGGGCGACTCAGCCACGGGCGTTCAGCCCGTCGATCACGCGCCGGTAGCGCTCACCGTTCGCGACGATCGTGATGCGTCGGTGGTCGGGGTCGTCCTCGGTGGCATCGAGCGCGACGAGCAAATGCTCCGTCGGCAGCGCGTCGGCGGCGCGTTCGGGCCACTCGATCAGCAGTACGCCGTCGATGGCCTGCTCGACGAGCGCCAGTTCGCGCACCTCGTCCGGTTCGGTCAGGCGGTAGAGGTCGGCGTGGTAGAGCGGCGTCGGCCCGTCGTGCTGCGCGAGCAGGACGTATGAGGGGCTGGTGACCGGGTTATCGACCTTCAGCCCCGCGCCGATGCCCTGCACCAGCGAGGTCTTGCCTGCGCCGAGCTGGCCTTGCAGTAACACCACGTCGCCGGCTCGCAGCAGCTTCGCCATGCGCCGGCCGAGCGCCCGCGTGCGCACGACGCTGGTGGTCGTGACCGCGATGCGGTTCGCGGTGGTCATGACGAGCCACCTGACCGCAGCTGATCCCAGCCAGCCGACGGCGGCTCGTAGCGGTTGCCGGCACCCGTCACCGCCCACGCCTCGCCCCGATGCGCCTCGACGACGCGACCGATCGCGGTGACCGGCAGATCCGACGTCGAGAGCGCTGCCAGCACGTCGCCGTTGCCGACGATCGCCAGTTCGAAGTCCTCGCCCCCGCCAAGCGCGAGGTCGAGCGAGCCTTCGCGTCCGAGCAGCTCGACGGCAGCCGCGTGCAGCGGCAGCGCGTCGAGGTCGACCTCCAGCCCGACGTCTGACTTGCGCGCGATATGGCCGAGGTCCTGCAGCAGTCCGTCGGAGATGTCGATCGCGCAGCCCAGCCCGGCGGCGGTCGCTGCCAGCCCGAGGGCGACCCGTCCGATGGGGCGTCGGTGCGCATCCGTCAGTGGCTTCGCCGCAGCCTCGTCGCCGCGACTGGCGTCGATCAGCGCCAGTCCCGCACCGCTGGCGCCGGGGTGACCGGAGACGGCGATCGCATCGCCCGTTCGAGCGTCATCGCGTCGCAGCAGCCGTGCCGCGCCATCCTCGACGCTGGCGACACCGAGCATCGTGACGGTGACCGCGGCCTCGTTGCCGCGCACGATGTCGCCGCCTGCGATCTCGACGTCGTGCTGACGGCAGCTCGCGGCGAGCCCGTCGATCAACCCGTCGACGGCTTCGCTATCCATCGAGGGCGTGAGCGTCGCCGCAACGAGCGCGTAGCGTGGCGTTGCACCCATCGCCGCGATGTCGGACGCGCTGGCGGCGATCGCGCGCCAGCCGACATCGGCGAGCGACATTGTGTCGGCGCGCCAGTGGGTGCCTTCGACGAGCGCGTCGATCGTGGCGACGGTCGGCCCGTCGCTGGCCCAGACGGCGGCGTCGTCGCCGGAAGGCACGAGGATGTCGCTGGCCGCCACATCGCCGAGGCGGGCGACGATGCGGTCGATCAGGTCGAACTCGGTGCGGTCGGTCTCGGTCACCGTTCGATTCTAGGCGTGGCAGCGAGCGGTACGCGAGGCAGCAGGGGCAGCGGCACGCGAGGTCGCGGTGGCTAGGGCGAGCGGAAGAAGCCCTCGACGTCGCGCTCGGGCGTCGGATCGTTCGCTACGTCACCCACCTCATCGCTCGCCGTGTCGCTGGCGGCCGGCTGCACCGGGTGGGAGCCGCCGCCGATCAACAGAGCCAGCCCGCCGAGCAGCAGCGCGGGCAGCGTGACCGCGAGGCGCAACAGGAGGGCGGCGGCCACGCCAACGCTCGTGCCGAATCCGTAGATGCCGACCGCCCAGACCGCGCCCACGTCCTGCGTGCCGAGGCTGAGCGGGAGCAGTGCCGCCATCCCGGTCACCATGCCGATCGCCACGATCACCCACGCCTCGGCGAGATTCACGTCGAGCCCCAGCGCCTGCATCACGAGCAGCGCCTGCAGCGCCTCGAACGCGAAGACGGCGAGCGTCAGGAGCAGCGTGCTCGTGAAGAGGCGGGGCCCGATCAGCGCGGTCGCGACGGCTTCGGTCGGCAGCAGCCGGGCCGCGAACGTGGAGGCGAGGCCGTAGAAGCCCGCAGCGACCTGTAGCCAGCGGAAGGTAATCGTGAGCACGACCAGCAGGCTCGCCGCCCCGAACAGGATCACGCCGGCCGCGATCGCCGTCGACGCGAGCGTCACGAGCAGCGCTGCGCCGAGCAGCAGGAAGAGCGTCGTGAACTCGATGATGCGCTCGTAGGCGGAGAGCGCGACCGCGTTCCTCGTTGGTACGCGGTGCGCGGATAGCGTCGCGGCGGCGCTCGTACCGGTGAATGAGCCGAGTGCGTGGTTGCGGATCGTGAGCGCGGTCAGCGTGCCGCCCGCGATCGCGTATCCGGCGCGGTGATAGACCGTGACCGCGCGCAGCCCTCGCAGGGTCAGCGGCACGACAGAGAGCGCCGCCGCGATCGCCACCCGCGACCAGTCGACGTCGCCGATCAGGTACGCGATCTCCGAGCGGTCGAGCTTGCGGATCAGCGAGAACGCGACGACGGCGACCAGCAGTGCGAGCGTTGCGCGGTGGCGGCCTCGCAGTCGTCTCATGTCAGGGCCTCACTGGCTCAAGCCGCCGCGACACCGTCGCGGCCGGGCGGGGATCCGATGGTGCCCCGGCACCTCCGATGCGGCAACCGCGCGTACTCAGCTCGCTCTCAGCCACGGTAGCGGCCGCCGCGCAGCGCCATCACCAGTACCCGAAACGCCGCCTCGAAGATGATCGCGGACGACATCTTCGATGTGCCCGCGACGCGTTCACGGAACGTGATCGGGACTTCCTGCACCCGTGCGCCCGCCTTCAGCGCACGCAGCGTCGTCTCGATCTGGAAGACGTAGCCCTCGGACTGCGTCGTCGCCGGCTCAATCCGCTTCAGCAGGTCCGCGCGCCAACCCTTGAAGCCGCCGGTGGGGTCGCTCACGGGCACGCCCAGCAGCAGCCGCGCGTAGATGCCGCCGCCGTTGCTCAACCAGCGACGGAACCACGGCCAGTTCTCCAGCGCCCCGCCGCTCATGTAGCGCGAACCGATCACGAGATCGCAGCCGCCTTCGGTCGCCGCGCCATCGATGTTGTCCGAGCCGTCGAGGGCGGCGCGCATCACCGGCAGTGTCGCCGGGTCGTGCGAGCCGTCGGCGTCCATCTGAAAGATCAACGCGTAGCCGTCCTCGATCGCCCGCATGAAGCCGTCGCGGTACGCGCCTGCGAAGCCGGACGCGAGCGGTCGATGTAGCACGTGGACGCGACCATCAGCGGCGGCCATCTCGTCGGCGATGCGGCCCGTGCCGTCTGGCGACGAGTCATCGACGATCAGCACGTCGGTCGCGAGCGCACCGAGCACGCGCTCGACGATCACGCGCACGTTCTCCGCCTCGTTGTAGGTCGGGATCACGACGGTCGTCGTGTGCTGTGGCTCGGGACTGCTCACCTACGCTCCTCGCTGCTCTCGCTCGCGGTACGTGCCCCATCTTCGCTCATGCGACGAAGAAGCCGCCTGCGTATACGGCCGTTGCGACGCCGAGTCCGATCGCGGACGTGGCGGTGATCGCGTGATGGACGATTGGTCGACGGCCGATCATCCCGAGCAGCATGAAGATCGGGAACGCCGCCAGGATGTAGCGCGCGATCGACCAGCTATACGGGTTCCACGACGCGGCGGGCAGCAGCACGACCAGTGCCACGTAGATCGCGTACCCGGGATGCAGACGCCGCCAGATCAGCGGCAGCGCTGCCAGCGTCAGCGCCATCGCGCCCAGATCGAGCGCGGCGCGGAACGCGAAATCGCGCATCGTCAGCAGCGCGACCGACCGCAATGTCGCAACCAGCGGCCCGACGAAGTGACGCCGCCAACCTTCCTGCACCTTCATGAACGCGAGCGGGTCGTCGAACGCCAGCCAGTTGTACGCGATGAAGGCCAGCAACCCCGTCGCGGTCAGGCCGATCGCGAGGACAGAGCCCCGCTGCTCCCACGCGGTTGCGAGAGCGAGACGGGCGCTCGACACGTCGATCAGTGCACGCCACGTCAGGCCGTGCGCGCGGCCGAACTCGATCAGCAGCGTCGGGATCAGCAGCACGCCGACGATGCGGGTCACCGACGCGAGCGCGCCGAAGATGCCCGCCCACCACCACGTGCGCTGCCGGGCGAAATAGAACGACGCGGCGGCGAAGAGCAGGAACATGCTCTCCGTGTAGATCGCGCTGAAGAACAGCGCCGTCGGGAAGATCGCGATGTAGAGCACCGTTCGACGTGCGACCGCGGCATCGGAGGTGACGAGCACCGTCAGGCGGAAGAGCAGCATCAGCGCACCGAGGAAGCAGAGGTGGCTGACGAGCATCCCGGCGACGACAAGGTCGCGCGTGACCAATTCAACGGCCTCGATCGCAAGCGGAAAGAGCGGGAAGAACGCGATGCTGCTCTCCTCGCCCGGCGTGTAGGTGTACCCGCTCTCGACGATCGTGAGGTACCAGTTGGCGTCCCAGTTGACGAATTCGGAGAGTGCGGCCGTCCCCTCGATTGCGGATTGCGCGACCAGCGCGCCAGCCGCGATGAGGATGCGCGTCGTCGCGAAGACCGCGAGCGGGTAGAGCAGCCACTCCCGCTGCAGAGCGAGCGGAACCGTCGAGCGCGAACGCGCCCTCAGTTGCTCGGCGACGGTGGATGCGCTGGCGATCGTGGCTCCTTGCGCGCGGGACTGGCGGTCACGCCCGCTCCATCATGGCGTCCACGCTTCTTCGGCGTCAGCGCCGAGGCTCCGATAGGCTGTGATCGAACCGGCGCAGCACCGATGTCGGTGCGGACCGCAGTAGTCCACCGGGCGCGACCATGAGCTCTGGCACGACCCCTGACGTGACCCCGGGAGCAGCGGATTCCGCGCGCCTGATCTCACTCTGGCTGCGCGACCGTCGGCACGCGCTGATCTCTGCGGCGGTGGCACTGGCGACGGCGAACATCCTGATCATGGTCGTACCGGAGGCCGGTCGGGTCCTCGTCGCGGCGGGCCTGTTCGGTGTGCTCGCCGTGCTGGCCGTCGGCCACTTCGGCGCACGTCCGACGGCGACCGCACTGATGTACTTCGTCTTCCTCGTCGTCGGTTGGAACACATTTCGCTTCGGCCCCACGGTGTACGCCGGACAGTTCTACCCGCACACGCTGATCCTGCGCTACGTCGACGCGCCGCTGATCGCCACGCTCGCGCTGCTGCTGCCGCTGTACCTGCGCAGCGCCCGACGCCGTCGCCCCTCGCTGCTCGTGCTCGCCGCGGTCGCGCTGATGGCGGCCGGAGGGCTCGTCGGGACGCTCGACAGCGACAGACCCGACGCGAGCCTCGCCAACATCGCCCAGCTCGTGCTGGTCGCGGCTGGATTGCAGCTCGTCGTCATGGTCTGGGCACCCGATGTGCGGCAGATCCGCGTGGCGATCCTGCTGCTCGCCGTGGCGCTCGCGCTCTCGGCGGTGCTGGGCGTCGTTCACGTCGACTACCGCGACGGGCGGATGCACGGCCTCGCGCAGCACGCCAACCAGCTCGGGCAAATGGTCGCGCTCTTCGCAGGACCGACGATCGCGCTCGCGCTGCTCAGCGAGGGGCGAAGGCGGCTGGCGGTGTGGGCGCTGCTGCTGCTGATGACGCTGGCGATGCTGCTGACGGGATCGCGCACCGGGTTCGTCGGCGTGGTCGCCGTGATGGTGATGTTCGTGCCGTTGCTGCGGACAGACGTTGGTCTCACGTCGCGGATGGCCGCGATCGGCGTCGCCGGTTTCGCGCTGCTCGCCGTGAGCGTGATGGCGACGAACTTCTCCTCCGACTCGGTCAGCGAGTTCTTCCAGGCGGACGTGAACCGCTCCTGGGGCACCGACGCGCTCAGTCGTATGATCCGACGCAACGAGGACGTGGCCGTGAACACGCAGCGCCTCGATGTGCTGAGCGCTGGGCTCGATCAGGCCACGGGATCGCCGCTGCTGGGCAACGGCTTCGCCGACGTCCTGACGACGCACAACATCTATCTCCAGCTCTGGGCGGCCGGTGGCGTACTCGGGCTGGCCGGCGTCTTACTGATCCCGCTCAGCGGGCTGTGGTGGCTCTGGCGGGCTTATCGGCCGTTGGCTGACGGGACGGGCAGCGAGGCGCACCTCCTGCTCTACGGGCTCGCGGTCGGCGTGCTGGCCTACGGCGTCACGGGCATGTTTGAGCCGCTACTGTGGGCGCGCTGGTTCTGGGTGCTCCCCGCCCTCGCTGCCGCCGCCGACCATGTGGCGTCGAACGACGACGAGGCACCGCCCGTCACCGCTTGAGGCGATAGACGTTCGCGAAGAAGACGTGGTCGACGAACTCGTAGTCGCGTTCCAGCAGTGCCACGAAGTCCGGCGGATGCAGGTTGATCGTCCCGTTCGCGACGTACGAGAGGTTCCAGTCGTCGGCGGGCGTCACTACGAAACCATCGACGATGTAGGTCGGCTTCGACGCCTCAAGCTGCGCGACGATCTCGTCGAAGACGCCAAGGTCGCGGCGTACGCGGATCGGCGTCGAGTAGAAATAGCGTACTGTCGGCTGGCGGCCGCTGTAGAAGTAGATCGCCGTCTCCGGGCCGTGGACGTAGATCGTGTCGCCGGGGGCCATCCGCGCGTTGAGATAGGCGGCCAGCTCCGCGCTGTCGTTCTCGCGCAGCACCCGAGAGCCGTAGAGCCCGCGCTCGATGTGCTGCTGGTCGCCGTCGGTCGTCGTGTAGGCGTCGCCGTTGAGCCCGATCGCCGACGCGAGGGACGCGCCGCCGATGAGCACGATCGCCAGGTTCGCCGCAGGTGCGCGCGTCGGACGCGGGACCACGACGCCGGAGCGGAGCGCGACAGCCGTCAGTAGCGCCATCGCCGGGAAGAGCTGCACGAAGTAGTGCGGGAAGAAGAAGCCCGGCGAGGCGACGCCGAACGCGCAGCCCGCGCCCCAGAAGAGCAGCAACTGGTCGTCCGGCCACGCCCTGCGTCGGAGGGCGACGGCGAGACCGGCGAGCGCCGCGAACGTCAGCGGCCCCGCGAAGAGCGGCATGCGCACGAACGATTCCATCAGGAAGCGCGTCAGCCGGTCCTCGTTCGTCAGTTCGTCGCGGTACTGCACCGGGAAGCGGACTGTTGCGTCGTAGAAATCGCCAAACGTGCCGCTGAGCACCACCGGCAGCAGCACAAGCAGCGACGCGAGCGCCGCGCCGGCGGCGAAGATCAGCGCCGGGGCGAGTCGCTGCGGCAGCGTCGCGTGCGTGCGCCACACCGACGCCAGCGCGAAGAGGCCGAGCGCGATGCCGGGCCAGAGCGCGACCGGCTTCGTCATCAGCGCGACCCCGCTGAGCAGACCAGCGGCGAGCATCCATCGCCCGCTCCCGGAGCGGATCGCCAGCGTGAACGCGACCAGCGATGCCGTCATCGGCAGCACCATCAGGATCTCGCTCGTGGCGTTGGCCGTCAGCACCGTGGCTGCCGTGAGCGCCGCGAAGGCACCACTGGCGGCGAACGCGAGCCCGCGCGAGAAGAGCAGGCGCGCCTGCGCATGCACGAGCGCGGCGGTTCCGCTGAGCGCCGCAGCGACGATCAGTCGTGGTGCGTACGCCTCCTCGCCGAAGAGCAGGAAGCTGAGCGCGAACCAGCCGTAGAGCAGCGGCGGCTTGTTGTCGAAGAGGTCGCGGTAGGGCAGTTGCCCGTCGAGCAGTCCGAGCGCAACCGTCGAGTAGACCGCCTCGTCGCCGAACAGCGGCTCGTTGACGAACGGGAGGTAGAGCAGTGCGGGGATCAGGCTGACCGCCGCGATCAGCGTTGCCTCCTTCGTCGTGCTGCCGCGAGCGAAGAGGCTGCGCAGGCTCGACGCGGGCGAGGTCATCGCTACGCCCTGAACGAATCCACGGTCGCCGCGAGCCCATCGGCGAGGACCGTGCGCGGCCGCCAGCCCCAGACGTCGGCAGCGCGCGACGCGTCGAGCGCGATGCGCTGGATATCGCCGGGGCGCTCCGGCACGAACACGGGCTCGCGCTCGTATCCGCAGGCGGCCGCCACCAGGTCGAAGATCTCGCGCGTTGACGTGCCGATGCCACTGCCGATCAGGCACGTCGCTGGCTCGCCGACGACGGAGAGCAACGCGGCGTCGAGTGCGTCGTCGACGTGGATATAGTCACGCTGCTGATTGCCATCGCCAAAGATCTTCGCGGGCTCACCGGCCAGCATCAGCGCCGCGAAGATCGCGATCACACCGGCCTCGCCGTGTGGGTCCTGCCCCGGCCCGTAGATATTCGCCGGACGCAGGATCGAGAGATCGACGCCGGCCGCGTCACAGAGCAGCCGTAGGTAGCGCTCCGCCGCCAGCTTGGATGCGCCGTAGACGGATTCTGGTTGCGGCGGTGCGTCCTCGCTAACCGGCACGCGCTCCGGTTCGCCGTAGAGCGCACCACCGGTCGAGAAGAAGACGAAGCGCTGTATGTCGGATTCGATCGCTGCCTGCGCCAGGTTCACCGTGCCCAGCACGTTTGCTTCGATGTCGGCGACCGGCTCGCGCATCGAGACAGCGACGGAGGCCTGCGCGGCGAGGTGATACACCGCCTTCGGCTGCGTCTCGCTGACCACACGCCGCACGGCGTTCGCTTCGCGGATATCGACAGCGTCGATCGTGGCGCCCTCGGGCGTCGGGCGTTGCGCGGTGTTGATGTCGATGCCGACGACCTCGCAACCCTCAGCCACGAGGCGGCTGACGAGATGCGAGCCAATGAACCCGGAGGCACCCGTCACGAGCGCGGGCGATGGCAGTGCCGTCTTGCGCGCTGCGTCAGGCATCAGGCCAGCGGCCTATTCCGCGCTGTCGGACTCGTCGCTGTCAGGCTCGGCGAGTTCGGCGGCGGTGAGGTCGATCTGCGCGAGCGACGCGACGGCGTCGTCCGGACCGAGGTTCATCACCGAGACGCCCTGTGTGGAGCGGCCCTGCTGGCTGATCGTGCTCGCGCGCGTGCGCATCACGATTCCGTCGCGAGAGACGAGGATCACTTCCTGATCCGCACTCACTGCGCGGGCGACCGTCAGCGGCCCGGTGCGGTCGCTGAGCCTGAACGTTAGTACGCCCTGCCCGCCGCGACCCTTGCGCGGGTACTGATCCATCGGCGTGCGCTTGCCCGCGCCGTGCTCGCTGAGCACCAGCAGGTCATCGCCGTCGGAGGCGATCACGAGCGCGATCACCGTCGCGTTGCCGCGGAGCTTCATCCCACGCACACCGCCCGACGATCGCGAGGCGACCCGCAGCGTGCCGACGGCGAAGCGCATCGACTGCCCATCGCTCGAAATCAGCACTGCATCGTCGTCGTCGCCGGCGGCTCGCGCGGCGATCAGTTCGTCACCGGAGTCGAGCCGCATCGCGATCAGGCCGGCACGTCGCACCGACTCGAACTGTACGAGGGGGGTGCGTTTCACCTGCCCCTTCGCGGTGCCGAGCAGCATCGAGTCGCGCGCGAAGTCCTTCACGACGACCACCGCTGTCACGCGGTCGTCGCCGCTCATGTCGACGAGATTGATCACGGGGATGCCGCGAGCCTGTCGCGAGGTCTCCGGGATCTCGTAGCCCTTCACGGAGTAGACCTTGCCGGTCTGCGTGAAGAGCAGCAGCGAGTCGTGCGTGTCGCAGACGATCAGGTGCCCGACCGCCTCCTCGTCGCGCGTCGCCATGCCCGCGACGCCGCGTCCACCACGGCGCTGCGTGCGGTAAGTCTCCAGCGGCACCCGCTTGATGTAGTTCTGGGTCGCGGAGATCGTGACCACGGTCTCCCCGTGGGCGATCAGATCCTCGTCCGAGATGTCCTCGACGGCCTGCGGGAAGACCTGGGTGCGGCGAGCATCGCCGTACTTCTCCTTCAGCTGTTCGCAGTCCTCGCGGATCAGCGTGTCGATGCGTTCCGGCTTGGCGAGGATGTCCTCAAGTTCCGCGATCAGTTCCGTCAGTTCCTGGTGCTCGGTTTCGATCGCCTCGCGCTCGAGACGTGCGAGGCGGCGCAACTGCATGTCGAGCACGGCCTGCGCCTGTCGCTCGGAGAGGTTGAGCGGTCGCCGGCTGAGCGCCGTCTTCGCCGCCTCCGCCGAGTCGGCACCTCGGATCGTTGCGATCACGCGGTCCATGTCGCCAAGTGCGATCAGCAGCCCTTCGAGGATGTGGGCGCGCTCCTGCGCCTTCTCAAGGTCGAACTTGCTGCGACGCGTGATCACGTCACGGCGGTGGTCGATGTACGCCTGTAGCGCCTCACGCAGCGTGACCACGCGCGGCTGGCCGTCGTGCAGGGCGAGCATGTTCACCGCGAACGTCGACTGCAGCGCCGTGTGCCGGTAGAGGTTCGATCGCACTGTGAGGTACGAGGCGTTGCGGCCGAGTTCGATCACCATGCGCATGCCGTCGCGGTCGGACTCATCGCGCAGGTCGGAGATGCCCTCGATGCGCTTGCTGCGGACGAGGTCGGCGATGCGTTCGAGCAGCGTCGCCTTGTTTACCTGGTAGGGGAGTTCCTTGACGATCAGCTTCTGACGCCCGGTCTCCGTCTCCTCGCGCTCGATCACGGCACGCATCGTGATCTTGCCGCGGCCCGTGGCGAACGCCTGCCGGATCTGCTCGCGGTTGAAGATCGTCGCGCCGGTCGGGAAGTCCGGCCCGTGGACCACCTCCATCAGGTCGTCGACACCGATGTCCGGGTCATCGAGCACCAGCCCGACGGCGTCGCAGATTTCGACGAGGTTGTGCGGCGGGATGTTTGTCGCCATGCCCACGGCGATGCCGCTGGCGCCGTTGATCAGCAGGTTGGGGATGCGACCTGGCAGCACGACCGGCTGCGTCATGGAGTCGTCGAAGTTCGGCTCGAAGTCGACGGTGTTGCGATCGAGGTCGGCGAGCAGCTCCGTGGCGATCGGTGCTAGCCGCGCCTCGGTGTAGCGCATCTGCGCGGGCGGGTCGCCGTCGATCGAGCCGAAGTTGCCCTGCGGCGTGACGAGCGGGTAGCGCAGCGAGAAGTCTTGGCCCATGCGCACGAGCGCGTCGTAGAGCGCGCCGTCGCCATGCGGATGGAACTTGCCCATCACATCGCCGATCAGGCGGGCGGACTTCTTAAAGCCGGAGGTGGGCCCCATGCCCAGCTCGGTCGCACCGAAGAGGATGCGGCGCTGGACTGGCTTCAGCCCATCGCGAACGTCCGGGAGGGCACGGGAAACGATGACCGACATCGCGTAGTCGAGATACGAATCACGCATCTCGTCTTCAATGCGGACCTGCTGGACTCCATCCGTATCTTGGACCACGCAAAGACCTTCCGGGGGACCGGGGCTATGCTCCTGTTGGGGTTGGAGCGGACGCCGTCAGGGGGAGCGTTTGGTGGGCGTATTCTACCAGTCTGAGCAGGTTCGAACGAGCGTGAGCGCGAATCAGACTTGAGTCTGACTAGCCGGGGCCCCCGCCCTGGTACTCGTTGTCCTCGATCGTCTCGAGTTTCGCGAGGTAGTCGGCGGGCAGAGCGATCTCCCTCGCGCCGCGGAGCAACGTCTCGCGGTAGGCCGGCGAGGGTGCGAAGCCATCGATGTTCGGATCGGCAACGGCGTACGAGCGGCACGTCACCTGATCGCCGGCTGCGGTCGTGACCGTCACCGAGTAGCGCTGGTAGGCGGGCGGGTCGCGGAAGACGCCCTCCTGCAGGTCGAGTTCGCGTGAGTCGGCACCGTCGATCGCCCAGAGCGCGCCCCAGACCTCGTCACCGGGCGAGGCGAGGATGTCGGCGACGCCGCCGTGCCAGTTGCGCTTGCTCTCGATCGTGAACGCGAGCCGATGGTCGGCAAGACGCGCGGTGAGCACGAAGCGCGCGCTCGGACAGTGAATGTGCAGGCGCGCGGCATCGAGGTTCGAGCCGAATCCGAAGTAGAGGAAGTCCGGCTCCGCCATCAGGCCTGTGCCACCGTGACCGCCGACGCTTCGATGAAGGCCGCCCACAGCGCATCGCACTGGCCGGCCATCTCCTCCATCTCCGGGTGCCACTGCACGGAGATCGCCCATGGCTGCCGCGCGTCGACGAGGCTCTCGACGACCCCGTCCGGCGTGGTCGCCGCCACGGTCAGCTTCGGCGCAACGCGGTCCGTCGTCACCGCCTGGTGGTGCTGCGAATTGACGCGCATCGTCCCGCCGTCCGCGCGATCGAGGATCGCGGCCAGTCGCGTGCCGGGCAGGATGTCGACGTCATGCCAGCCCGAGTCGATCGACTCGCCGTCGGCACCACGACGCGCGCGGTGCGGCTCTCGCTCGTCGAGGTGCTGGAGCAGCGACCCGCCGCGAGCCACGTTGAACATCTGGTGGCCGCGGCAGATCGCGAAGAGTGGTTTGCCGGCCAGCCGGGCGGCGTTGATCAGTTCCGTCTCCCACTGATCGCGGCGCATATCGACTTCCAGCACGCGCTCCGATCGGGACTCGCCGTAGCAGGCGGGGTCGATGTCGACGCCGCCGGTGAGCAGCAGACCGTCGTGCTCGGGTGTGTTGTGGGCCGCATCGAGCGCGCCCTCGATCGGCTCGCCGCCCGCGTTTGCCACGCTCTCGGCGTAGTCGTCCCAGCGCTGACCGGGCACATCTTCGGCGCGCGTGATCAGGATGCGGGGTCGCGATGCGTTCGATGCCATGCACCCATGGTAGCGGCTGTCGGCGCGGGGAGCCCGGACCGGGCGGGAAGCACTCTGAAGGCAGAGCGCCGCTGCTACTCGTCCTCTTCGTCTTCTTCGTCCAACTCGTCCTCTGGCTCATCGTCATCGTCGTCGGCCTCTTCCGGCTTGGCGTCCTCGTCATCATCATCGGCGTCGTCGAATTCATCGAGCTCGTCGTCGAGGCCGTCGGAGTCGTCCTCGTCCTCGTCGTCATCATCGTCGGTGCGACGCTCGGTGAAGCCGCGCGCCTCCATCTCATCCGCCTCGCCGCCGTCACGTCCGCCCAGCGGCACACCGTCCTGACCGTCGTGCTCGTCGTCCTCAGGATCCGGCAGCTCGCGGTCGTGCTGCACCACCGACGAGCGTGTGTACGCCCGCGGCTGGGCGCGCTTCTTCTTCGCGGGCGCAATGAACGAGGCCTGTCCCGCCAGCGAGGGGTCGGTGTGCGTCTCGCGGATATGGATGGTCGCTTCGCCGTCCTCGACGTGCCGGATGACCACGGTGTACTCGTTGCCGCCCTCGATCATCCGCTTCAGCCGCAGCGCGGCGCGGCGGTCGATCGTGCCGAGGTCGGCACCACGAGCGGTGGCGACTCGGACGCTGCTGTCCGTCAATTCCAGCATCCCGCTGTCGCCGGGCGTGACGCGCTTCAGTGCTGCGGCGTTCGGCTCAAGCAGCGGGAACTCGGCCGACTGTCCCGAGTCCTCGACCAGCGATCGGGCTCGAGCGTCGCTGACGGGCGCGGTCTTGCGCACCGCCTTGCCTCGTGCGGCAGGCTCCGCATCCGACTCAGGGGTCAGTCCCTTCAGCCGTTCGAAGTTCTTGCGAGCGATCGCGTTGACCGGGTCGACGCGCAGGGCGTGGCCGTAGGCGTCCATCGCGCCGGCGTAATCCTCAAGCTCAGTGAGCGCCTTGCCGAGCCGGTTCGCCGTCTCCAGATCGTCCTGATCTTCCTTCAGCAGCGCCTCGTTCTCGCGGGCGGCGAGATCCCATCGACGGGCGATGGCGTGTTCGATCGCCCGATCCACGCGACGCTTGCGATGGGGGTCGGCCTGGACCATCGGTTGCCTCTCGACCTGCGCGGAGGGCCCGCGGAGGGGCTGCTGTCGGCGGGATAGTACCCCTATCCCACCGTGAGTTGATCATCTACTTGCAGAACGTCCGACTACCGTCAACGGATTCTCGTCCTGCTGCGCGTGTGCAGAGCGTACTGATCAGGCGACGGCGTCGGATCGGGGAACTCCCGACGTGAGGCGTGCAGTGCCGCACGCGCGAAAGAGCAATGGCGGCAGGGCGTCCCGATCACGGAATGCGAGCAGTGAATGATGGTCGGGGTGCGCAGATTTGAACTGCGGACCTCTGCGTCCCGAACGCAGCGCTCTGCCAGGCTGAGCTACACCCCGAATGAATCCGGAAACCGGGCCGAAATCGTAGCATCGCCCCTACCACGGGTCGAGACGGCTTCGACCCATCCGGCCAATCGCGTATGATCAGACGGCGACGGGGAGAGACAGGCGGCCAGGTCGTTGCCAGACTCCGCACGACCCATCGCATATGTGCCAGCACGATCGTTGCGCGTGACGCGCCTGCGTCTCGCCGCCCTGATGATCGCGCTGGTAGTCGCTCTCGTGGCGTCGAGCGGTCGGTCACACGTCGGAGCTGACGAACTCGACCTCGGCGACGAGAACTCATGGATCCGCATTCAGAACGTCGGCATCCACCCGGCGAACATCGAGATCGACTTCTACGACGTCGATGGCGCGCGCCTGACGACCGATGTCTGCCCCCAGTCTGATCGCTGCACTGCGCTTTCGCCGGGCTTCGGCTGGTCGTTCTTCCAGCAGGGATTCGAAGGGTTGCCGGAGGGGTATCGCGGTTCGGCGTACGTAACCGTCGACCAGCCATTCGTCTCCATGCTGGCGCGCGACAGCTTCAAGGATGGCGTCTTCCAGATCTCGGGTGACTCGCTGCGGCTGGGTAACCAGAGTCCCGTCCAGTACGCGCCGATCGTCCAGAACCTCACCACCGCCGTCTCGCGCATCTCGATCGAAAACGCCAGCGACCGCAAAGACGCCTGCGTCGAGACCACCTACTACTACGAGGGCGCGCTCACCCCGGCCGTCGTCGACCCACCCGCACCGACCGAGGGCTGCCCGGACGGCGGCTACCTGCTCGCCCCTCGCGCGACGCTCGTGCGCGACGAGCACACGCTACCGATCCCCGGCGACTTCGATGGCGCGGCCGTGATCCGCACCTACCGCACCGCGTCCGGCGTCGCTGCCGACGACCAGAAGCCCGCGACGGTCGTCGACACCCGCGAGCGTGAGGCACCGGGGCTCGCGACCTATCGAGGGCTCGATTCGGCGGAGTTGAGCCGCGTCGTGGTCTTGCCGCTCGTCGATCGGCAGGCGAGCGAGGGTCAGACGACCTGGAGCACGCGCTTCCGCATCATGAACGGCGACCTGGCCGCGCCGAATGACGTGACGCTGCTCTTCGAGGGCGTCGACGAGTTCGGCGATCGTTTCGAGATCGAGCACACCGTGACCGTGCAATCCTCGCTGACCTGCGATCAGCGCAAGGGTGGTGCCAACGCCTGCCTGCCAAGCGGCGAGCGATTGCCGGCGCAGTTCTTCGGGACGGTGCGGATCTCGGCGGTGGAGCCGATTGCCGTCGTCGCGCAGCGGCTCTCGCCGGACGGCCCGCTCGCGGACTACCGCGGGTTCATCGCGGAGGAGGCGTCGCGGCAGGTGGTGCTGCCGGTGCTGAACAAGAACTTTGGGCCGTGGGGTGACGCGAAGGGCTGGAATTCATGGTTCCGGGTGCTCACCTTCGACGGCTCGATCACGCACATCCGCATCTTCTACTACTCCAGGGAGTTCCCACGCGGCCTGATCTCGGAGCCGATCGTCGTTGAAGGGCAGAAGACGTTCCGGCAGTGGGAGGAACCGCGCCTTCCGGACGGCTGGGTGGGCAGCGCGCTCATCTTCGCCGATCAGCCGGTCGTGGTCGTCGCGAACCTCGAGAGCGACGTATTCGAAGGTGACCCGGTGATGCTCTATAACGGCATCAGCCTTGAGTAGCACTCACCCACGAGGCGAACGACGAGGAGGTCCGCGATGAGCCGCGAGGAGACGAAGGCCGACGTGCTCCGTCGCTACCACTCCGGTCCGACGAGCGGTGTCTTCACCGACGGCTCGACGATCGGCAACCCCGGTCCCGGCGGCTGGGGCACGGTCTACGTCCGCGACGGTGAGATCATCGAGGAGCGCTACGGCAACGATCCCGACACGACAAACAACCGCATGGAGTACGTCGCGATGATCGAGGGGCTCTCGATGATCGACCCCGCCGATTCCGCAGACGTCTACTCCGACAGCCAGCTCGTCGTGAACACGCTGACGAAGTGGGCGGAGGGCTGGCAGCGACGCGGCTGGAAGCGGCGCGACGGCGAGGTCGCGAACCTTGAGCTCGTGAAGCGCGCGTACGCGCTGGTGCAGGAGCATCCGCACGTCCGCATCAACTGGATCCGGGCGCACGACGGTTCGCGCTGGAACGAGTACGCGGACGCCCTGGCGACGATCTACATGCGCGACGAGGCATAGTCAGGAACGTCAGTCCTCGGCCCGACCCGCAGCGTCGATAGATCACGCGAAGTATCCTCAGACGCTCCCGAATGAAGACGTGAGAGGCATGACCACGCGTGAACAGAAGACAGCTATCCGCCCTGCTGTTGCTCGCCACGATCTGGGGCGCCTCGTTCATGTTCATCAAGGTGATGCTGGAGGAGATGGGGCCGATCGCCATCGGCTGGCTCCGCCTCACCGGCGGCGCTGCGTTCATCGTCGTTGTCGCAACGGTGCGCGGATACCGGCCGCCGCGGAACCTTCGCCGCTGGGGTGAATTCTTCGTGCAGGGGGCGCTCTCCAACGCGATCCCGTTCGTGCTGATCCCGTGGGGGGAACGCAACATCGACTCCTCGCTGGCGGGCATCTTGAACGCCGCCATGCCGCTCTTCGTGGTGCTGCTCGCGCATCGGCTGCTCGCCGACGAGCGGATCACGCGCCTGCGCGCGGCGGGCGTCACGCTGGGATTCATCGGCGTGGTTGTCGTGATTGGCCCGGATGTCGTCGATATCGCCAAGGAGAGCACGCAGGGCCAACTCGCTGTCGTGCTCGCGACGCTGAGCTATGCCGCAGGCGCCGTCTGGACGCGCGCGCGCCTGCTCGATGTCGACCCGACCGTGCTTGCGGGTTCGCAGACCGTTGCCGCGGCGGTGATGCTGACGCCGTTCCTGCTCGTGTTCGAAGAGGTGCCGGTCTTGTGGGACCTCTCCCCCCGCGTGCTGTGGTCGGCCCTCGCGCTGGCGCTCCTCGCCTCCGGCCTTGCGATGCTGATCTACTTCTGGCTGCTCTCAGAGGTCTCCGCGACGCAGGTCGCGATGATCACCTACCTTGCGCCGGCCGCCGCGTTGTTCTGGGGATGGTTCGTGCTCGACGAAAGCGTCGCGCTTGCCGTCGTTCCCGGCCTCGCGTTGATCGTCGCTGGCGTCATTCTGGTCACGCGCGCTCCTGCTCCCGTCAGGAGCGCGGATCCGGCGCGGACGTGAGCGCGCTCAGTCGTCCTGATCGGCGCTTGCCGCAGCACCACACTCGGCGTGATGATGAGAGTCCCATCACCAACTCGCGCCGGTTCGCCGACGCCGACCGGAGTCGATGTCGTGAACGCCAGACATCTGCGCACCATCTTCCTGCGGGTCGCGGCGATGCTGACCTTGCTGGTTGTCGCCTGTAGTTCCGAATCCGACGTCGACACGTCGTGGTCGGCGAAGGAGACCGCGCAGGACGCCGAGGCACCGGTGATCCCGATCCTCGTCAACTCGCAGCTCGGCGTTGGCCAGAATCGGATCACGTTCGGCTTCTTTGACGGCGGTGGCGCGCTGGTCTCCGACCTCACCGCCGACGTGCGTCTGTTCACGCTCGATGGTGACGCCGGCACGCTTGTCAGCGAGCACGAGCTGCGCAAGTCCGAGGTCGTACCCAACCTCGTGCACACCCACGCCCATGGCACCGTCGAGACCCACGCGAGCGGCTCAGTCGCGATCTTCGCTGCGGTCGCCGACCTCGCGAGTGGCGGCCAGTGGGGTGCCGAGCTGAACGTCGATTACGCGGGGGAGCGCACCCAGATCCGCTCCCGCTTCTTCGTGCTCGATCGCACCGCCGAGCCGATGATCGGTGAGGCGATCCCTCGCTTCGCGCAGCGCGTGCTGAGCGACGTCGATGACATCACCGAGATCGATTCAGCCAACCCGCCTCTGGTGGCGCTGCACGAACTGACGGTGCCGCAGGCGCTCGATGCGGGACGGCCGATCGTGATCGCGTTCGCGACCCCCGCCTTCTGCCAGACCCGCTTCTGCGGGCCCGTGATCGATAGCGTGATGCAGCCGCTGCACGCGCAGTATGGCGACGAGGCGACGTTCATCCACATCGAGCCGTTCGACCTCGCCGCAGCGCGCGCGGGGCAACTCGTCGCTGTACCGGCGATGGAGCAGTGGGCGCTCACTACCGAGCCGTGGGTCTTCATCGTCGACAGCGCGGGAACCGTCGCGGCGAAGTTCGAGGGCGTGATGACGGCTGCCGAGGTTGAAGCGGCGCTGCTCCCGCTGATCCGCTAGCCGCCGCGCTCGTTTCGTCGGCCGACCTTGCTACTGCTGCGTTGCCTCGAGGAACGCGTCGGTGCGCTCGAGCACGCCTTCGGGCCCGCCGATGCGATGGAGTTCCCTAGCGAGCGGCTGGTACCCCCATTCGATGTCCGGCGGCGACTCCTCGTGCGGCGCGATGCCATCCGCCAGCCCCATCGAGCGGGCGAACGAACGAGCCTGTCTCACGTGCTGAGCGAGACTGCCATCGGGCACGATCTCAACGCTCTCGGAGACGTCGCTCACCGCGTCGACCAGACTCTCCGGGAAGTCCCAGTGCTTGAGCAGCGCGCTGCCGAGTTCGGCGTCGGTGAATCCGAGCACCTCGCGCTCCGCCGCTTCGAGCGAGCATTGCTCGGATGAGGCGAACTTCATCGTCTCGCCGAGCTGATGTGGCAGATGTTGATCGAGCACGAGTAGTCCGATGTTGTGGATCACGCCAGCGGTGAACGCTTCGTCCGGCTGGTGTGTCTTCGTCGCGCGCGCCCTCGCTTCTGAGAGCGTCCCCACCGTCACGCTGAAGCGCCAGAAGTCTTCCCCGTTGAGCAGCGTGGTCTCTGTCAGCGTATCCATCACGCATGACGCAAGTGTCGCGGAGCGCACCGCGCGGAACCCGAGAATGACTACGGCGTCGCGGACGGTGGAGATGCGACGCGGGTAGCTGTAGTAGGCGGAGTTCGCGACGCGAAGCATCTTTGCCGTCAGCGCCTGGTCCGCGGAGATCACCTGCGCGAGCTCGTGCGCGGAGAATTGCTCACCCTCCGTCACCTCAAGGATGCGCGTGCCGACAACCTGCATCGGGCGCAGGTCCGCGATCGTGGTGACGACTTCATTGATGGGAATTTGGACGCCGGTGCTGCTCATGGGTTGATGTTCGGCGTCTACCCTCTCGCGCGAGACTCTTGTCGCCGACAGGTTGCTGACGAAACGCTGAGGACGGCTATCGACCCGGTCGTCAGCGGCTGAGCGCCGTAGCGAGCCCCGCCGCGAGCGTCGGCTGCGCGAACTCGTATCCGGACGACTGCAGACGCTCCGGGACCGCTCGCTGACTCGCCAACACCGTCTGCCCCGCGAGTTCGCCGAGCAGCAAGCGCAGCGCGAACGCCGGCACGGGTGCGACCGCCGGACGCCTCAGCGCGCTACCGAGGGCCCGCGTGAACCCGCGGTTCGTCACTGCCTCAGGGGCCACGATGTTCACCGCGCCCGAGATCACGTCCGCGCCGAGCAGGTGCACGATCGCGCCGACCTCATCGTCGAGGCCGATCCACGACGTCCACTGCCGTCCGTCGCCGAGCCGCCCGCCGAGGCCGAGGCGGAAGATGGGCACCATCCGCGCCAGCGCGCCGTGGCCACCTGCCAGCACGATGCCGGCGGTGCGCAGTTGGACGCTGCGCATGCCGAGCTCTTCCGCGCCACGCGCCGCCTGCTCCCACGCATCGCAGAGATCCGCCAGGTAGCCGCTGCCTCGCCCCGACTGTTCCGTCAGCGTCTCGTCCCCACGCGAGCCGTAGTAGCCGACCGCCGACGCGCTCAGGAACGTCCGGGGGCGATCGCCGAGACCTCGCATGTGGTCGATCAGTAGCGCGGCGCTGTCGACTCGACTCTCCCACAGCACGTGCTTGCGGCTGCTGGTCCAGCGACTGCGCAGCATGCTCTCGCCGGCGATGCTTGCCCCGGCGAGGTGTACGACGGCGTCGACGCCATCGAGAGCGCCGTCACGGATCCAGCGATCGGCGGGGTCCCAGAGAGAGGCGGGTGCGTCGCGTGGACCGCGCACCATCGGCAGCACCTGGTGGCCGTCGGCTGTCAGCCGCGCGCAGAGCGCGGTGCCGACAAGACCGGAGCTGCCAGTGACTGCGACGCGCATGCGCTCTCTCTCTGTCCTATCCGCGCCCGGAAGAGAGACCTAGCGGTCGTCCTTGTGGCTCAGCAGATACTCAGCCTCCTCGACGGCCATGCGTTTCACGCGATCGACGTGCTCGCCGGCATGGTCCGGCGCGTGGGCGTCCTCCGCTTGACTGTCCTCGGCGGAGACATCGGCCGGAGCGTCCGTGCGTCGGGGCGGTGCGACCCGCGAGCGCGGAACGACGAGCGCGACCCAGGTGCGGAATACGACGGCCAGCCCGCTACCGATCGCCAGCGTGATCGCGGCCCACATCGCGACCCAGATCAGCACCCAGATGGCGAGACCGCTGATGCCGCCTCCGACGCCTCCGAGCGAGGCGATCGCGGCGTAGCCAAGCGCGAAGACGGTCGCGATCGCGATCCATGTGACGGCCGTGATGCCGAGCGTCAGCGTGATCGACGGCCAGACGCCACGCCGCTCAGCGTCGCGGGCTCGATCCTCGGCTGTGACGTGTCGCTCGTTCATCGCAGCGATGATAGCGCGGTGCGCTGGGCGTGTGTGCAGCTTGACATCCCTCGTTCAGGCGCTCTAACTCCCTGCCTGTGACCGCTTCTCACGACAACAGCACGGGCGACCGCGCGCCCGGCCCGCTCGATGGCGTCCGCGTGATCGATTTCACCGAATACATCGCGGGTCCGCACGGCACGACGATGCTGGCCGACATGGGCGCGGAAGTGCTGAAGATGGAGCCGGTCACGGGCGACCACTGGCGTCACCAGCAACCGATCGCCCCGAACGAGAGCCGCGCCTTCCTCGGGCTCAACCGCGGCAAGCGCAGCGTCTCGCTCAACGTCTGGGACGAGCGAGGGCGCGAGCTGGCGCACCGGTTGATCGCCACGGCGGACGCGGTGATCATGAACTACCGCCCTGGCGTGCCTGAGCAGCTCGGGCTCGACTACGAGACGCTGCTCAAGGTGAACCCGCAGGTCATCCACGCCGACATCACCGCCTTCGGCCACAACGGCCCGTACAGCCATCGAGGCGGGTTCGACCTGCTCTCGCAGGCGTCGGCGGGCGTGATGGCATACGAGGGTCGCGTGATCGATGGCGCGCCTGCCGGTATTCGTACGTTCGCCCCGTCCGATGTGCTCAGCGGCATGTACACCGCGTTCGCCGTCGTCAGCGCGCTCTACCGACGGCAGGCGACCGGGCGCGGCGAGAAGATCTCGACCAGCCTCTTCGCCTCGGCGCTCTCGGTGCAGTACCGGCCGCTCTCGCAGGTCGAGGACCGTGACGCCTCGGAGCGTGACGCCTTCATGGCGCTCGTCGAGGGCGCGCGCGAGCGCGACGCGAGCTACGACGAGATCGCGGAGCTGAAGACGCGCGCGATCGGACGCCCCACGCTCCAGAACTACTACCGCGTCTACCCCTCGAAGGACGGGTTCGTTGCCGTCGCCTGCCTCAACAACCGCCTCCGCCGCGCGCTGCGTGACGCTGTCGGCGTCGAGGACGAGTCGATCGAGGGTTCGACGTACGACCCCGGGCTGCACACGGCGGACGAGCACGCGGCGGTGCGCGTGAAGATGGAGGCGGGCTTCCGCGAGCGCACGACGGAAGAGTGGCTCAGGTTGCTCGACGACGTCGGTGTCCCCGTCGCGCCGTTCAACCTCACCGAGGAGCTCTACGGCGATCCGCACGTGATCGCGAACAACCTGATCCCGACCTTCGACCATCCAACGCTGGGCGCGGTGCGCACCGCGCGCACGCCGATCGAGATGCGCGACGCGAGCGTGGGATCGCCGCATCCGGCGCCGACGCTCGGGCAGGACACTGCGGCGCTGCTCACGGAGATCGGTGTATCGGATGCGGAGATGGACACGCTGGAGAGCGACGGCGTGATCGTGCGCTGGCGCGCCGCAGAGGACTCCTGAGCGGGCGGCTGTCAGGGCGTGTGGCGATCAGGCCTTCGCGGCGTCGACCACGATCTGGGCTGCCGCAGCGAGGCTGAGGATGTCCGTGTTGACTACCAGATCGTAATGCGTCGGTAGCTCCTCCTTGATGCCGTAGAAGCGCTCGATGTAGCTGGCGCGTTCGCCATCGGCCTCCGCGATCTCCTTCATGGCGTCCGGCTCGCTGAGACCGGCCGCAGCCTCCAGTCGCTCGCAGCGCTTGGCCTCGGATGCCGTAACCAGCACCCGCAGCACATCGTCCCGCGCACCCAGCGCCATGCTGGCGGCGTGGGCGACGATCACGGCGTCGCCTGCCTCGCTCGTCTCGAGGATCACCTCGCGGATCAGGTCCTGGTAGTTGGCGGACGATCCCTGGGCGACCAGCGCCTCGGGCGCGAACGCCGCGGCTTCGACCTCGGAGGAACTGCTGGACGCCATCACCTCGATCACGCGTCGCATGATGCCTTGCGATGTTCGACGTCCGCGACCAGTTCGCGGTCGACATCGGCCTTCTCGGCCGCGCGCACCAGAATCTCGTCGTCGACATAGCGAAATCGCAGCGCGTTCGTGACCATGCGCCCGATCGCCTCGCCGCCCGCGCCGCGGGCCCGTGAGATGCAGATCACCCTTGCTGGCATGTCGCCCTCCACCGCTGTCGGAGTCGCAGTCTGTACGCGATCGCCGCGGCGACATGGTACGCACCGTTGATACCGCTGGCGAACGTGAGGCCAGACTCGTGGCGCGCCGACGCCGCTCATCACCCATCGCGTACCATCGCGGAACTCTGCTCGGTCGGTTGGGCAGCGCACTCGGGGGATCGCCGTGACGTGGGAGCAAGAGGTCGAGGAGATCGAGCAGCGTCGCGAACGGGCGCTGCAGATGGGCGGCGAGGAACGGGTTGCCCAGCAGCATGACGCGGGCAAGCTCACGGTGCGCGAGCGCATCGACGAGCTCGTCGACCCCGGCAGCTTCCGCGAGCGCGGCGTACTCGCCGGGAGCGTCACGTACGAGGACGGCGAGCGAACCGACTTCATGCCCGCCTCATTCGTAATGGGCCGCGCGAAGGTGGACGGGCGGCCGATCGTCGTCGGTGGCGGCGACTTCACGGCGCGTGGCCGGCCGGCACCTCCCGGGCGTGGCGGCGGCGGAGCGAACGCGTCGAAGGGTGGCCAGGCGGAGTTGATGGCGCTTGAGCTGAAGGTGCCAATGGTGCGCCTGATCGATGGCTTCGGCGCGGACATCCGATCCGTCGAGGGCATGGCGCGCACCTACATCCCCGCCAACCCGAACTACGAGGTCGTGACCGCAATGATGAGCGAGATCCCGGTCGTCTCCGTCGCGCTCGGATCGGTGGCCGGCTTCCCGGCGGCGCAGGTGGCGGCCAGTCACTTCGCGGTGATGGTGAAGGGCACCTCGCAGGTGTTCGCGGCCGGACCGCCGGTCGTGGTGCGGGCGCTCGGGCTGGTGATCGACAAGGAAGACCTTGGCGGATACCAGATCCATGCGAGGGGCAGCGGGCTCGTCGACAACGAGGCCGAAGACGAGGCCGACGCGATCCGCCAGACGCAGCGCTTCCTCTCCTACCTGCCGGGCAGCGTCTGGGAGCTACCGCCAGTCGAGCCGTCCGACGATCCGGCCGACCGCTGCGACGAGGAACTGTCCTCGATCATCCCGCGCGAGCGCCAGCGCCCCTATGACACTCGGGCGATGGTTGCGCACGTCGTCGATCGCGACAGCAGCTTCGAGATCGGGCGCTACTTCGGCAGTTCGCTCGTCACCATGTTCGCGCGCATCCGCGGCTACCCGGTCGGCGTGATCGCGAACGATCCGCTGAGGCTCGGCGGTGCGATGAACGGCCCGGCGGCCGACAAGATGGCGAAGTTCGTCGACCTCTGCGACACCTTCCACCTGCCGGTCGTCAACTTCGTCGATCAGCCCGGCTTCATGCTCGGCCCGGTCGCCGAGGGCGAGGGCACGCTGAAGCGGGGCGTGCGCGCGCTGGCGGCGATCTACGAGGCCACGGTGCCGTGGGCATCGGTCGTCGTGCGCCGCGTCTACGGCGTCGCCGGTGCGGGCCACCAGAACCACTCGCGCTTCAACATGCGCATCGCCTGGCCGTCCGGCGAGTGGGGTTCGCTGCCGATCGAGGGTGGCGTAATGGCCGCCTACCGACGTCAGATCGAGGCCGCAGACGACCCCGACGCGTTCCGCACGGAGCTCGAGGAGCGACTGATCGCCATGCGCTCGCCGTTCGGCGCGGCAGAGGCGTTCAACATCGAGGAGATCATCGACCCGAAGCAGACCCGCCCTCTGCTCGCGGACTGGGTGGAGATGGCGTACCGCATGCTGCCATCGACCGTCGGCAAGAAGGCGCGCGGCATGCGCCCCTGACGCCGGCTCGCCGTGAGATCCGGGCGCGTGCCGGACCGCGGTTGTCGCCCATCGTTGCAGGTCAGGAAGCGGTAGTCGCGGCGCTGCGCGTCAGGATTGATCGGGAGCCGCTCAGATTCAAATCAGGGGCAGCGGCGCGATCCAACGTCAGAAATCTGTCAGGTGCCGCGCCAGTTTCCTGACGTACCATTCACCATATTGTATCGCCGCTGGCATTCCCCGCGAGGGGAGTTGAACGGCGCCGGATTCGATTCAGGGGGGCGCATGGATCGATTACGGGTTCTGTTCCGCCGCTTCGGTGACGCTTCGCGTCGCTGCCCTATCGGGGCGGCGTACTGAGATGCCGCAGGACGCGGATCGAGCCGAGGCTGAACTGCCGCAGGTGCTGCTGGTCGAGGACGACGATCTCCTCAGCCGCGCCCTCTCAGCCCGCCTTGTAGAAGACGGCATCGATACCGAGACGACCGCGCGTGCCGAGGCAGCCCTTGAGCTGATCGACCGCGAAGAGTTCGACCTGCTGATCATCGATGTGGGCCTGCCCGGTATGTCTGGGTTCGACCTGATTCGAGAGATTCGCAGGCGGCGCGATGATGTGCCGGTGATGTTCCTGACCGGAGCAGCGACGGTGCAGGAGCGGCTGTCGGGCTTCGACCTTGGCGCGGATGACTACGTGGTGAAGCCCGCGAATCTCAACGAGGTGACGCGGCGCGCGAGGGCGCTGCTGCGCCGTCATCGTACCGGTGCGCCGCTGACGTCGGAGTTGCTGGGGCCGAGCGATCTGGTGCTCGACCGTTCTTCGCACCGCGTGGCGGTCGGCGAGACACAGCTCGACCTGACGCAGAAGGAGTTCGCCGTGCTCACCCTGCTGCTCGAACGCCGCGAGGAAGTGATCACGGCGGACGACCTGTCGCGAGCGGTGTGGGGCTACGAGACGTTCGGCGCACGGAACTTCGTCGAAAAGCAGGTGTCGCGGCTACGCTCAAAATTGAGGGCTGCCGGCGCTCGCGGCGTGATCAACACGGTGCGCGGGGTCGGCTACGTAATTCGATAGCGAGATCGATCCAGCGGGTCGGTCGGTGGCGGGGTTCATGACGACTGTCGTTCTGGTTCTGGTCGCCTCGTCGCTGACTGTCGTTGTGATGTCGTCGCTGCTCGTAAAGCTCGTTCGCGCCAGAGACGGGCGCGGCTGGAAGCGCCCACCGCGGCCTCGGCTGCTGCTACGCCTGCACCCACCCCCGCGCCGACCGCGGCCTCGGCTGCTGCTACGCCTGCACCCACCCCCGCGCCGACCGCGGCCTCGGCTGCTGCTACGCCTGCGCCCACCCCCGCGCCGACCGCGGCCTCGGCTGCTGCTACGCCTGCACCCACCCCCGCGCCGACCGTGGCTCCGCCCCCGTCACCGGCAACAGCCGCGGGCGGGGCTCGCACGACGTTCTCGGACGGCACCTACCTAGTTGGGTCTGAGGTCGTGCCGGGGTCCTACCGGAACTC
>MPMF02068194.1_pt1 | contig 32337 bp, 29 predicted proteins | sample 1617271 | NCBI WGS metagenome assembly MPMF02 (sample SAMN05944812, study PRJNA350692) | marine metagenome | biome: marine; feature: ODZ; material: water; isolation source: 120 m water sample prefiltered with 30 um filter, filtered on to 0.2 um... | place: Pacific Ocean | collected 2012-04-09... | reverse complement strand
TGTGGGGTTCAGTTGGCCGCGGCAAGACCCTGATGATGGATGCCCTGCTCGAAGCCTTGCCCAAAACCCAATGGCGACGGGTGCACTTTCACCGTTTCATGCTTGAGATTCACGAAAAGCTGCGGCGCCGGCGTAGTCAGACTGACCCATTGGCGCGCATCGGCCGCGAAATCGCCACCGATACCCGGGTATTGGGATTTGACGAGTTCTATGTGGCGGACATCGGCGATGCCATGATCCTGTCCGGCCTGCTACACGCGCTGGTCGAAAACGGCACGACTCTCATATTTACGTCCAATACGCCGCCATCATCACTGTACCGGGGTGGCCTGCAGCGTGAGCGTTTCCTGCCGGCGATCGACCTGATAGAAACCCACACCGAGGTGATCCACCTTGACGGCACGCACGATTACCGGCTGGAGACGCTGGGATCGGTGCCCACTTACCACGCCCCACACAGCGCCGCGACCGAGGCGCAAATGGCCTCACTGCTGCGCCATATCGACCCTTGTGCCACTGTGATTCCCACCACGGTGACGATCCACGATCGCCAGATCCCGGTGCGGGCGAGCGGGGATGGAGTCCTGTGGTTCAGTTTCAAGTCGCTGTGCGAGGGGCCCCGATCCAAGGCGGATTACGTGGAAATCTCCAGAATCTGCCATACCCTGCTGATCAGTGAGATTCCTTGCCTGGACAACGAACATGACGACGCTGCACGGCGCTTTGTTGAGCTGATTGATGAACTTTATGACAGGCGGGTCAACGTCATCGTCTCGGCTGCAACACAACCGGATGGCCTGTACCGCGGCCAGCGCCTGGCTCGGGGCTTTGCCCGCGCCACCAGCCGGCTGAACGAATTCCAGTCCGCAGACTATCTCGCCAGCGCCCACCGCCCCTGACCCCAGGGCTCAGCCGTGCGCGAGCCCGGCACCGACCAATCTGCCCGCGTACCAGCGATGGAAAGCGTGGATGCTCGGCTCAAGCTCAGGACAGAATCGCCCTGGCCGGGCGAGCGCAGAAGTCAAACCCAACTGCTGGGCTTCAAGAATCGCAATATCCTCATCCATACCCACAGCCATCCGATGCTCATAACGCCCCAGGATGGCTTCAAAATCCCCGCTGGCGACACTGTGGGGATCAAACAATAACGTCAGGCGTACTCCAGTTTCGGCCACACCATGGGGGGTGACCTCAAATATCCAGACGGCATCACGCGAGGCCGCAAACGCCAGGCCCGGATAGACCCAGGTATAGCGGGTTCCATTTGCCAATCGGCCGGATAACCCCGGCAATACCGGCAAGGGGCTGGAGGATTGCTCCAGAACACCGACGCTGCCCACGTGGCGGTGTACACCAAACTGGCTGACGAAAGCGCCGCGAGCGTCCTCCGGTACATCTGGCTCGTCATACAGAGCCGAGAAAGTGCCCGGATGCACCTTGCGCAGGTGGTAATACTCGTTGAAGACCTCCAGAAATGATTTCCAGTTGCAGGCGACGCTGAACTCCCGGGTACTGGCGGTCACCAGACTTTCGAGCCCCCACGGCTGGTGCAAGGCGTCGAAATCACCCAGCCAGTCGTCGATAGGCCCGGCATTACCGTCCACATTGACAAAAAGGAAGCCGCTACGCTGCGCGCAGGGCACTTGAACCAGGCCAAAGTCGGCCGGATCGAAATTTTCAGCCCCCTGCATGCGCGGGGCTGCTGCCAGTACCCCCTCCAGCGTATAGCGCCAGCCATGAAACGGGCAGACCAGATGACGACAACTGCCCCGACCCGGCTCAATCAATCGCATGCCCCGGTGCCGGCAGGTATTGGCAAAGACCCGCAGCTGGGAATCGTCACCGCGCACAGCGATCAGCGGTGTATCGCTGACACTGAATGCGAGATAGTCTCCCACTTTGTCCAGAGAGTCGCCCCGGCCAGCACTGACCCAGCCACCGACAAACAGTTGTGCCTGCTCGTGCGCCAAAATAGCCGGATCGGCGTAGCAGGCCGGCGGGAGCGTGTAGGCCTGAGCGGTCGGTCGCAGTACGTTGGCCATATCTATCGATTGCATGCTACTGGCCTCTTCTAGCCCCTCATCACCCGGCTATGATCGCCTGATGGGCCCAGCCCTGGCAATGTCCTGCCACGCTGTTCATCGTCGGCCCAGCGACCGGTGGTACGACTCCTGAACACCGACTACTTTGGCGCGCTCGACTAAGATGAGGCATCCACCCGCCCGGCGGAGGATTTACGGTATCGCCAGCGGCTGGGATACCCGGATCTGGGTCAGTACATCTCCTGGGGATCTATATCAATCGACCAGCGGACCCGCCTCGCCTCACGTAAGCCCTCGATTTGCACTAACCAGCCGTCAAGAAAATGATGCAGCGAGCCCTCATCAGTGCTGCTGACCAGCAATTGCGCACGATAGCGGCCAGCACGGCGTTCCATCGGTGAGGGCACAGGCTCCATGATCCGCACCCCCATCTGTGCTGCGGCGGTTTTCCCGCAGCGGACCGCCAAACGCAAGAAAGCCAGCGGCATACCCTGGCGTAGTGATTCCGCCCGTAACAGGACAAAGCGGCTAAAAGGCGGGTAGGCCGCCGTCTTGCGCTCAGCCAGCGTAGCTAGGGCAAAACCGGCAAAGTCGTGCTGGACCAGCCGGACGTAGGCCGGATTGTCCGGATGGGCCGTCTGCACCAGGACCTCGCCGGGTTGCCCCCGCCGCCCGGCACGGCCCGCAACCTGTGCCAACTGCTGGAACAGCCGTTCAGGACCCCGAAAATCAATGCTGTAAAGCCCTTGATCTGTCGCCAGTACACACACCAGGGTCACCCCGGCAAAATCATGCCCCTTAGACAACATCTGCGTGCCGACCAGGATATCGACCTCGCCCCGGCGCACCGTATCCAGCGTCCGGGCCAGATGATCAGGGCCGCCTGCCGCATCACTGTCCAGGCGAAGCACACGGGCCTTGGGGAAAATCCGATTCAATGCCTCCTCAATCCGTTGAGTGCCTTCTCCAGCAAGATACAGGGAATCTCCGGCACATTGCGGACATGCCGGCGGGGGCAGTGCCTGGCTGCCACAGTGATGGCAAATCAAGCGATTGCTGCGCCGGTGCAAAGTGAGTCTGGCATCGCAACGATGGCAGTGTGCCTGCCAGTCGCACTCACCACAGGCCACCAAGGGAGCAAATCCGCGACGGTTCACAAATACCAGACTCTGCTCAGCCTGTGCCATGCGCTTCTTGATCGCAGCCACCACCGGCGCGGTCAGCCCATCATTAACCGCCAGATGGTTCAAATCCAGCACCTGTATTTTGGGCATCTGCGCCTCACCCGCCCGAGCTGGCAGTGCCAGGCGTCGATAACGCCCACTATGGACATTGGCGACGCTTTCCAGCGATGGGGTGGCCGAACCCAGAACCACAGGCATCCCACATAGCTGCGCCCTTTTGACCGCTACATCCCGGGCGCTGTAACGGAAACCATCACGTTGTTTGTAGGAGAGGTCATGCTCTTCGTCCACGATGAAAAGCCCGGGCCGTGCTAACGGCGCAAATACAGCCGAACGGGTACCCAACACCACCGCGGCGGTGCCCTCCCGCGCGCGCCACCAGGCCCGGTGGCGTTCCGCCGCGCCCAATCCTGAATGCATCACCGCCAACGATGCCCCCAGTCGGGATTGAAACCGCGCAACCAGTTGCGGTGTCAACGATATCTCAGGCACCAACACCATCGCCTGGTAACCGTGCGAAATCGTCTTTGCCACACTATCCAGGTAAATCTCGGTCTTGCCGCTGCCGGTAACCCCATCGAGCAGAAAAGGGGCGTAATGGCCAGCAGCTTGATCAATGGCCGCACAGGCATCCTGCTGAGCCGGGTTCAGAACTGGAGGCGCCTTCGGTGCTGACAGATCGGACGGTGCGCTAACCGATTCAACCCATTCCTGCTCCACCAGCCGCGCCAAGGCAGCCGATGAACGGGGAACTTGCTGCGCCAGGGCTTCACCGGCCAGTCCAACTGCACCGGCATCAGCCAGTGCCTGCAGTAACTGACGCTGCACCCGGTGTCGCCGTGGCACTTGGGATAAGGCCTGTATGCCGGTGTCACGGATACGCCAGTGGCGAACACGGCTCGGTTGCGCTGGGCGCTCACGGCGCAGTATCGATGGCAACGCCGCCTGCATGACTTCGCCGATCGGATGGTGGTAATAGCGCGCGGCCCATTGCAACAAGGTGAAAAGTTCGGCACTAAATACAGACTCATCGTCCAGCAACCGGATGATGCTACGCAGGCGAGGTAACGACACAGTGCTCGAATGGGATACGCCACAGACGATCCCGACCACAACGCGCTTCTGTAAAGGCACCATAACCCGCGCACCCACAACCGGCAAAGGTTCACCCACTACATAACGATAATCAAACAACTGACGCATGGGCATGGGCAGGGCAACCTGCACGATCAGCGCATGGCTCATCCTCGTGTTACCCGTTTCCGGCTGGCCAAGTTAGGCGCCAGAGTTTTTGTCACACACAAGTAATCGAGCATAAATATTTGAGTGCGCAAGAAGATTCCGGGTTGCCCACAAGAGCTGTGGATAACTTTGTGTACAAGTTCAAGGCAAGAACCTGCCGCCAGTTGGACAACCGGCCATTCTGACAACTGCCTATTTTTTAAGCAGCTAAATTTGAACTGTATTTCAGTCATTTACAATCGACGAAGGCGAGATCGCCTCGATATTCCCAAGTACCGGCCTCCAAGTGTGCCTAAAGGCCCGCAGGTGTGCACAAACCCGGCCAGCAATTTTCATCAGCAAGCACTTATGCTCTTTTTGGATCAGGCATTTAGCCCACAGACTTGAGTTGCCACGACAGATAATCATCGCAGATCTCACTCAAAAAACACCACCGGAGCATGCTCGCACATGAAAGCCTGGGATGGCATCTTTGATGCAATCAAGCAAAGTACCGGAAGCGCCCTTATCAATCCGCAGACCAGGCCAACCTACGGCGGCTGCACCGATAACACGCACATCGTGAGCGCCGGACATGAAAATTACTTTGTTAAGTATGCCCCGGAACACGCCCATTCCCGCTTCGCTGCTGAAGCAAAGGGGCTTGCAGTCCTGCACGGTGCCCGGGCGGTTCGGGTGCCACAGGTTATTAGCTGCGGCATCACCGATGCTCATGCTTTCCTGGTCCTTGAGTATCTCAACCTGGGCCAAGGGCGAGATCACACTGCAGCACAGCTGGGGCAGCAACTGGCACGCCAGCATTGCGTCACGGATACCGCCTTTGGTTGGGAGGAAGACAACTTCATCGGCCACGCAAAGCAGTCTAATCTGCGCCAGGCCGACTGGAGCGTATTCTGGCGCGAGGCACGACTTCGCCCACAACTGACGCGTGCGACCCAGATCATCGGCATTAAGCTGGCAGGAGAAGCCGAAAAATTGCTGGAATCCTGTGGTGCCTTTTTCACTGACTACCAGCCCGCTCCCGCCTTACTGCACGGCGATCTGTGGGACGGCAATTGGGGCGCTACCGCTGATGGCGCCCCAGTGATCTTCGATCCAGCAGTTTATTTTGGCGACCGCGAAGCAGACATCGCGATGACTGAGCTTTTTGGCCGCTTTCCCGAAGTATTCTATAGCGCCTATCGCGCCGCCTGGCCGTTGGACGAGGGCTACCCCGTTCGTTGCGAACTGTATAACCTGTACCACGTCCTCAACCACCTCAACCTGTTTGGCGTCGGCTACCTGCCTCAGGCCGAACGCCTGATTCTTCGCCTGCTGGCCCAACTGCGTTAGCAGACCCACTCAGTCGGGTCGAGTTCGGCTCAGCAGTTCACCAAAACTGACGTATTCACCGGCCCCAAGACGACCCACAGGATTAATTTTCTCAGCGAGAATCTTGCGCCGCCCCTTGGCATCTTCTCCAACTACTGAATCATCCACGAAAACCCCATGAACCTCACCGAGAATCAGCGACTGGGGGTCATCGCCAATATAGTGGATATCGTAGAGGCTGCAGGCGAAAGCCACTTTGGGGTCTACAAGGCGCGGCAGCCGCGAACCCTCGAAGGCTGTAGTCTCAAGCCCCAGGTGCTCCACTTCCGATACCCCCGGCGGCAAACTCGCTGAAGAGGCATTCATATCGTCCAGTTGTTCCAGGCTGGGGATATGGATCACAAAATCGCGCCGGTCACGAATATTGTCCCGGGTGTCCTTGGCGCCGCCATCCGGCTTCAGGCCAGCAGACATCATGATCAGGGGGGGGTTACTCGACACTGCGTTGAAATAGGAAAACGGTGCCAGATTCAAGGAACCATCGGCATTCTCGGATAATACCCAGGCAATCGGACGTGGAATCACTGTTTGGGTCAGGGTGAAGTACACCTGTTGGGGCGTCATGGCGTCGAAATCGATAAACATACCTAGCTCCGGCTGTCTGAATGACTTTTGGATCGAGAGAAAACCCCCGATTAGATAATCTTGCGCAATTCGTACTCGAGTATTCCTTCGGCCCCGTGCTCGCGCAGTGCCGGGATCAGGGATCGGACCGCATTCCGGTCAACCACGGTTTCCAGGGCCACCCATGCTTCATCAGCCAGGCCGCTGACCGTCGGCGCGTGCAGGCTGGGCAACAACTTGACGATAGCGTCGAGCTTATCTCTAGGGGCATTCATTTTCAGTGCCACTTTCTGGTGCGCTGCCAATGAGGCCTGTAACAGCAATGCGATATGCTCGATCTTACGGCGCTTCCACGGATCGGCCATGGCTTGCGGATGGGCGATCAGCCGCGTGTGGGTGTGGAGCAGATCGCAGACAATGCGCATCCCGTGGGCACGAATGGTGCTACCCGTTTCGGTGATCTCAACCACGGCGTCCACCAGCCCCTCGACGGCTTTGGCCTCGGTCGCACCCCAGGAGAACTCAACTTCGCAGTCGATGCCCCGTTCTTTCAGGTAAGCACGGGTGAAATTGACCAGTTCCGTTGAAACCCGCTTGCCCTGAAGGTCTTCAATCGACTGAATCGGTGAATCCTGCGGCACCACCAGAACCCATCGGCACGGCTGATCGGAACTTTTGGAATAGACAAGGTCGCAGACCTCTTCGACCTGAGCGCCGCTATCGAGTATCCAGTCCAGTCCGGTCAGGCCCAGGTCTAATGTGCCGTTGGCCACATAGGTGGCCATCTCCTGCGATCGAACCAGCGCGCAGGAGATTTCGGGATCATCAATGCTGGGAAAATAATTGCGCGAGCGAGGCTGAATACGCCAGCCGGCCTGCTGGAAGAGCGCGATGGTGGCCTGCTCAAGACTACCCTTGGGCACACCCAGTTTCAGCTGATTCATGAGGCAATGTGGATTGACTGCAAAAAGGGCTGCGGATTATCGCATAGGCACCGGATGTTTCGTGCCAAGCGAAACTCAGCTGCGCAACTGGCTGACCAGGGGCAAAATGGTCTCCCGCAGCACTTTGCGATCTACCGGGCCGATATGTTTGTAACGAATCACACCGGTGCGGTCGATGACGAAAGTCTCCGGAACACCGTAAACCCCCCAGTCGATACCTACTTGCCCTTTTTCATCAACGGCGATCATGTCGTAAGGATTGCCCAACTCGCGCAGCCAGGCCCGCGCATCTTCAGGCGCATCCTTGTAGTTCAATCCCACCAGGGTTACCAACCCCTGCGCCGCAAGTTCGTTGAGCAGGGAATGCTCGGCTCGACAGGCCACACACCACGATGCCCACACGTTCAGCAGCCAGACTTTGCCTTTCAGATCTGCCGCACTCACCGAACTCTCCATTACCAGCAGGCGAGGTAATTCGAAACTCGGCGCCGCCTTATCGATCAGTGGCGAGGGTACTTCACGCGGGTTCAGCTTAAGGCCCGCGGCCAGGAATGCACCGATCACCAGGAACACACCCAGTGGCGCAAGATATCGCAATGACTTCATAACCTTGTTGAGGTGGGTTTCGTCTGAGGCTCTGCCAGCTGAGTCGTTAACCGGGCCATGGGTATGACCGGTGTATCCCGCAGAATATTAGTCATCTGAGGCCATCGTGCTTCTTGCCATCAAGTCTTCGATCACGTCGAGTATTTTGGGTTCGCTGAAATCCCGGCCGCCAGTAGCGATGTAACGCGCCAAGCCTTGCCGGTCTACGATGTAACTGGTTGGCAAAGCTCGGATCTTCCAGTTCTTTGCCACGACCATATTCTCGTCAAGCAGTATGGGAAAATCCACCGGCACATCCAGGCGCGTGAGAAAAGCTTCAACCTCGGCTCGATTCTCGCCCACGTTGACCGCGATGACCTCAAAATGCCCCGCTGCCAGGCGTTCGCGTGTGGCCTGCATGGAAGGCAGTTCCTTGATACACGGTGCGCACCACGATGCCCAAAAATTCACCAGCAGAACACTATCCGCAAAATCGGAGAGCGATCGCTGGCGGCCATCAAGATCTTTCAGTGCGAGTGGGGGGGGTGCGGCATGCTCCGCCGGTACGGGGGTAAGAATGCGGGTGACGGGTGACGCTGCACCAGCCAGGTCTGCCGTCCCCACCAAGATCGCCACGATAGCCGCGCCGACCCAGTTCCAACGCCCGCTCACCAAATGAACTCAGTTAATGGCAGCAGCAGCAGCGTTGGCCAGTCCGATCAATTCGCCCGCTGGCACATATCCGGGAATAGTTTTGCCATCTTGCAGCACAATGGTCGGGGTTCCCCGCACCCCTACGAGCTGGGCGGCTTCCATATGCCGGCCTATATCTGTATCACAGCTGCGCGACTCAATGGTCTTGCCGGATTTGGCATCTGTCATCGCCTGCTGGGGATCTTCCGCGCACCACACTGACACCAGCGTATCAAAGGACGGCGACTGGACCCCTGCCCGGGGATAACCGAGATATCGCACCTCCACCCCACCCGCAAGCAACTGGTCCATCTCGCGATGCAGGCGTACGCAGTAACCACATTCGGTATCCGTGAAAACGGTTATGTGACTGCGGGGTTGCGAAGGTGAAAATACCACCATACCGGCTTCATCGAGCCCATCGATCACCGCCTTACGGCCGGACTTTCGGGCATCCTCACTCAGGTTGACGCTGGCGTCCAGATCAATCAGGTCTCCGCTGAGCAGATGCTTGCCATCCTCAAACAGGTAAACGATCTGTGTGCCAAAAGCGACCTGGTACAACCCCGATACGGGTGTCGCTCTTACTTCGTCCGGTGGCGTTCCGGGTATCAGGGTGGCGGCAACATCCAGAACCTGTTTGGGCACAGTCTGCGCCAAAGCGCTGCTGGAGATAAGGAGAAAAATAGCAATAAAAGTTGGGCGAAAAAACATGGCAGTCCTGTCTGACAAACGCGGTGCATTCTGGCAAAGCCGATAGTGTACTCCACCACCCTTAGCTCACAACTACTCCTGGCAATGCGATGGCATCCCAGTAGCAGTTTTCAATGGGCACTCATGCCCGCTACAAGCCGGTCCGCGAGGCCATGCTGGCATCAGGAAAATCCACTGTAGTCGTGGTGCCTTTCCCTGGGGTGCTTTCAAGCATGACTGGCCAACCGAATCTTTCGGAAAGTTTTCTGACGATATTCAGGCCCACACCATGGCCGCCGGGACGTGCCTGACTGCCTCGACGGAATGCATGGAAAGCGTCATCCCGATCCTGCTCGGACATACCCACCCCTGTGTCAGTAATGGTGATCCGCTTTTCGCTGATACCCACGGTCACCGTGCCCTGATCAGTGTAGGTACAGGCGTTACGTAACAGATTGCCCAGCAGGACAGAGACAACCCGCTCTGGGGCCTTGACAACCAGTATGTTGGCAAAGTCTGTTTGCAGATTGACCGGTCGATCCTCAAGCAACAGCCGTGCACGATCAACTTCTTCACTCAGCAAGTCGTTGATGCACACTGTGCTGGTGTCAATATTCCCGTGAGATTCACGGGCCATCAGCAGAAAAGCTTCAATAAGGTTGGTCATCTGGATTGCGGCACGCCGAATCCTATCCACCGACTTGCGGGGCTTATCGGTCAGGGAGTTCTCTTTAAGCAGCAGATCGCAGGCGACCCGGATCACGGTGAGGGGGCTACGCAGTTCATGACTGACATCTCGGGTGAACTCGCGCTCACGCGCGACGAATCTATTCACGCGCTGGACCAGGTGATTAAGCGCATCACCCAAAATGACAATTTCCCGATCGGCTCCCTGCGGTAAATCACTCACATCAAAATCTGGCATCTGCGACGATTCAAGTTGAAGGTTCTCGACCTCACGTGCCAGCCCAACGACCGGGGAGACAGAGCCTCGATAAAACCGGTAACCCAGATACAGCGAGACATAGACAATGATCAGCACGATCGCCAGCGGAACCAACCCAAACCACAGCGCTAATTTGCGGACCTGCTCCCCCTCAAATGCCAGGATCAGCCGCTCTCCATCACGCTCGGAAATGTGCACAACTGAAAAATTATCAACATCCGGTAGCTCATGGAATCCCGGCGATAAACTGAGTAACGCAGTGGGCACGCCGGGAGAATCTGCAAAATACCCTGTCAGGTTCCGCGTGTCCGGCAGCGGAAACCGGGCATCCCGGGCCTGGTGTTCCCAGTAGTAATCTGCCTCGGTGGTCAGCGCCTGGCGGACCAGCATTTCCTTCATGATCCACCCAGCACCCCATGTGCCCAGCACTGCCGCCAAGCCTACCAGCAGCAACTGAAAAGTGATCGCCCGGGTGAACCGTCGGGCGATACCTGCCCTAATGGGCGTCATCCGGATCGCGGAGTCGGTAGCCGATGCCCGGTCGCGTTTGCAGATACGACTTTGAAAACGGCTTGTCTATGACTTTGCGCAGGTTATACATATGACTGCGAAGGGTATCACTGTCTGGCAACATGTCCCCCCATATCTCTTTTTCAATATCGCGCCGAGATACGATACCGGGAGATCGCTCCATCAGTATTTTCAGAAGCTTGTGCCCGATGGGTGATAGCACCAGCACCTGGCCATCACGCTTCACCATCAACGATTGCTGATCAAACTCCAGTGACCCCACCTGCAGTATATCGGCGGGGCTTGAAACCTGACCCCGGCGAATGAGCACACGCACGCGTGCCTCCAGTTCTGCGATCTCGAAGGGCTTAACCAGGTAGTCGTCAGCACCGGTATCAAAGCCTTTCAATTTATCTTCCAGCGTATCTCTCGCTGTCAGCATAAGGACGGGAGTGGATTTACCCAGGTTCTCGCGCAACTCGCGACACACACTCAGACCGTCGCGCCGTGGCAACATCAGATCAAGAATAATGGCATCGTACTCGTTCTGGGAGACCAGATTGAGGCCCACCTCGCCGTCCGGCGCATAATCCAGTTCATAACCCGCCCCTTCCATGTAGTCGTACACCAGTTCTGCAATATCCTGGTGATCTTCGACCAGTAGAACGCTGCCTTTGCTTTCTGCTTCGAGCATCATTGAATTCCACAAGAAATTATGACGTATTCTCGATCGTCAGCGTGATCTTGATGTGAATCTGAGCGCTTTTCCGTATGACGAGGTGACAACGATACAAGCTCACAAGTATTGTTTGTTTACAGAATCATAGCCTGGGGGCTCGATATCACCCACCCCCATACAAAGTTACCCGAAATAATTGAGATGGCGGCTCTTGCGCTGGAGCCCGCTATGCACACCACCTGGGGCACTCGTGTTAACTAAATGACTGGAACTTGCATCCTTTCAGTCTAAAAACAACATGACAGGCCAACTGAGGGAACTCAAGGCGTGCCGGTGATAATGTAACCACCTGATTTCTCATCGTGCTGTAGTTGCAGCAGTCCACGGCTGGCGGCTTCCTCCAGCAAGGCACCGAAAGACTGAAAGCCGTGATAGCGTTCGCTGAATCCGGGTTGGCGGCGTTTCAGGGTCTGCTTGACCATAGAACCCCAGACCTTGTCTGTATCGCCACGTTCTTCAAAAATGTCATCTAGTGTCGCCATGACCATGTCAATGGCGTCCTGACGACGCTGGTCATCCTCGCTCATGCCCGATTTCTTCTTAGTCGTACGGGCCTTGGTTTTTTTCTTGCGGGTCGTGCGCTTGGGCCGCACCAGATCATCATAGAAAATAAACTCGTCACAGTTTGCGGTCAGTAGATCCGAGGTGGAGTTCTTGACACCCACCCCAATGACGTATTTGTTGTTCTCACGCAGTTTGCTGACCAGGGGAGAAAAATCGGAGTCACCGCTGAGAATCACGAAACAGTCCACGTGGGACTTGGTGTAGCACAGATCCAGCGCGTCGACGACCATACGGATATCGGCAGAGTTCTTGCCAGACTGGCGTACGTGTGGAATCTCGATAAGTTCAAACGCGGTTTCGTGCATCGCCGCCTTAAAGCCCTGATAACGATCCCAATCAGAATAAGCTTTCTTAACCACAATATTGCCCTTGAGCAGCAGTCGCTCAAGCACAGCCTTCATCTCAAACTTCTGATCCGTGAAATCGCGCACACCCAATGCGATATTCTCAAAATCACAAAAAATCGCCATGTTCCGGGTAGTGTTATCCGTGCTCATAGTGGAGTTTCCATTTTGCAGGTGGCGCAGCCACGATTCGGGCGAAGCGCAAAGAAAAGGCGGGTTCGCACAGAGTCTAACCGCACCACCCGGCCCGGGCCACATTCATTGCCTCACCCGGTATGACGCAGCACCGATCGTGGGCCTGCACAATCCGCTTCGCGCTAAAAATAGGGTTCACAGGGCGTCTCAAGAGAACCCTGTCACCAAACGAAGGCAGGCCAGGCCGTTCTGGTTTCACCTGCAAAGAAGGAGACAACTCCAGCAGGCCGGTCTTAAATGCGCTTTGGTCGACGCCAGGCCGCCCCTTTTATCGGAAGTAAACAAATTGTGGGCTCTGCCGTTTCGGGTCGGGTTATTGCGTGTCTTTTGTTTCAACGCCTTCTGTTATGCCAAAAGGTCTGTCATGGCGCAGGCTGGGTATGCGCTCACGCGCGATCCCAACCTCATCAAGGTCAATCACAGCATTGATCACACCCGCTTGATCTCCCCCATCGGCAAGGACCTCGCCCCAAGGGTTGATGATCAATGAGTGACCATAGCTTGCGCCGCCACCGGCGATTTTTCCAACCGCGCAGGGAGAGACCACAAAAGCTCCGTTTTCTATCGCCCGCGCTCTGTTGAGTACGTGCCAGTGAGCCTCCCCTGTCTTTGTGGTAAACGCGGCCGGGACGAACAAGATTTCTGCACCCGATTGAGCAAGGTCCCGGTACAGATTCGGAAAACGAATGTCGTAACAAATCGTCTGACCCATCTTTCCAAAAGGTGTCGGGCAGATAACCGCGTTCTTACCGCCATAAACAGACGCACTCTCACAGTATGACTGTCGCTCAGAAAGATTGACGTCAAATAGGTGAATCTTGTCATATCGACTGATGATGTTCCCATCGTCATCGATAACAAAACTTCGGTTCAGAACCTTATTTTCGGGGCCATCAACAGCGATTGAGCCGATGAGAAGGAACTTCTTCGAGTTCTTTGCAAAAGTCCGGAGTCCGTTTAAAACAGGGTGAGATTCTTCAGAGGCTGCGGGTGGAGCAAAAGCCGAACCTGCTGTTTTCAGCCCTCCACAATATTCTGGTGTGGTGATGAATTCGGCACCTTTTTCCACTGCGTCTTCAGCCAGCACAATCATCTCATCGAGCGCGGATTGAAAATCCGGCTGTGGGGCAGTTTGAAGACATGCAATGTTTAACGATCTCTTTGAACTATTCATAGGCATTGATCTATTTATTGTGAAATTTGGCTCTACCCGGCCGGGTCTATCTGCATTGAGATACCCATTATGGCGCAGCACTGAGCGCTCGGGCCTGATAACGCAATTGCCCATTTTGCAGCTGCTTTGCCAGAACGGGCGTTGCGACCAGGTGTGCCCGCAGATCAGCACTTTGGGCCAGGTAAGGCAGTAACGACACTATGATGTTTTCTGTGGCGGGACAGCGCAGGCCAAAACCACTTTTGAATCGCCCGCCTTTTCCAAGTTCACCCATGACTGCAGACTTTTTAACCTCGGCATAGTCAGCAAAATTCACGCTCAGGGTTCCATTCGGTGTGAGGCAGCGCTGCAGTTGTGTGAACCACTTTCTGTCAAAGGGTAGTGCACGACGTGGGACACCGCCACTGCCGGTAAACAGATCATCAATCACCAGATCAAAACGGGGGCCACGATAGCGCGCTACAAATTCTCGCGCATCACCCAGATGGATCTGTGCCTGATCAGCATCTACCCCAAACTGCTCACCGGCCACGCGCACATGAACCGGATCGTTCTCCACCGCTGTCACCTGCACCGAATCAAACAGCATCTGCAACTGGCGCACGACCGTACCGGCACCCAGGCCCAGCAACAGTATTCGATGCGGCTTGGGACGCGGATGAAAGAAAAGACCCAGCCAGAGCAAGTCCCAGACACTGCCGGTGACCACCCGGCGGGGATTGAACTGGCTGTGCAATACCCCGTCGGTATAAAGCCGACGGCTGGCCCCGGCACCGCGTACCTGATACAACTTGCCGTTCTCCCGGTGATTCCACAGGACTGCTATAGCGCTACTCCTTGGCGTGTTATGGGCGAACCCCCGCTGAATTTGTCATTTGCGCGCCACCTCGGAGCATATACATACCAGATCTAATTGCAGATCACGTCGATAGTATGATCTGACGTCACATTGGTGAAAGAGTAAGAGCATCCAGCCTGATCGCATACCTCTGGCGTACCGTCAACATCGAGAAGATCAACGACCCCTGAGTCAACTGTGATCTCAAACGTTTGATCTGAACCTTCATTTACTGAGACATCACCAGATGGCGAAATTGCGCAGCCCCCCGCCAACACTGACGCGGCAATGGTATAAGTCGTGACGGGATCATTCGAACTTTCCTCGTTATTCGAACTTTCCTCGTTATCCGAACTTTCCTCGTTATCCGAACTTTCCTCATTTATGACGACAGGTATCAATTCGAAAACTATCCTAACGGTTTGATCGGCAGTGATCTCGGATACCCGATACTGATGATCCGACTCGAGCGTAACTGATTTACCATTGATATAGACATGAGCCACTTTATAGCCATCACTTGGGGACACCGAAAAATCAAGGCTGTTATAAGCCTTCAAATTAAAAACATTCGGGTCAGGCGTTGCTTCCGATGGTTCATCGAGCACCGGCACGATACTTCCGTTGGAAGTTGGCGAGATCGTTACGTCGAAACATCCGGTATACAAAGTAATGTTGCTGACACTGGCGGTGCTTACGTTCGGCGCGGGTTCCTGCCTGTAGGTCTTTCCAGGGCGGTTACCGGATCTACACTTTCCATTGTTCAATACTGAGGTGGTTCCGGTGAAGCCTGTTGCTCGAAGCCGTGTAATCGCCCGCTCTATAAACAAATCCCTAAGTTCAGGCGTTACCAAAGATTGTGATGTGATTCCACTAGAACTGATTCCACTAGAACTGGAAGGAGTGCTATCCGAACAGGCGGACAGCACAAGAGGCAGCGCGATAGCCACAAGCCAGCCGGCTACGCGATTACGCCTGGAACGCGTTCTCTGTCGACTTGCGGTGCAACGAGATATAACAGGGCCCACAAACACCACTCAGAAACCCGGTTCTTTAAGGAAGGGTATTTTAACCTATTATATTGGATAAGAATATTATCTATTGAAAAATAAGACTTTTCTAGAATTATGATAGTCAAAAGAGGGTCAATCGAGATAAAAAGCGCAAACAAATATCTCGCCCTCCAACCGACTTCCCTCCAACAGGCTTAATTTAAGGTCTCACCCTTTGGGGGTTGTTGCGCGGCGTGTTAGGCGTCAGAAAACGATTGCAATGCCTTAAGGTCGAGAAAATACCGGCAGATTTCAGTATCGCCCGACAGCAGCAGGGGTACTTTATCGCCGTAGGCCCGGGCCCAATCCGATCGGCAGTCGACATCGCGCAACTCCAGATCAAACCCATACTCGCTCTGCAGTTCGAGAAGTTGTGCATGCATGTCTTCACACAGATGGCAGTCCTGGCGGACATACAGCTTGAGCATCACGGGCGACATTGTCTCTCTCATAGCCATGGAAGCTTCTCCGGTAAAAGGATATTCTAGGGGACCACCCTTATCCGTTTGTGCTTATGCCTCTGTCACTGTGGCTTTCGATGTCGGCCATCTGCATCTTTGGCGCAATGTCCCCCGGGCCCAGTCTGGCTGTCGTAGTCCAGAACACGCTGGCCGGTGGACGTGCCCAGGGAGTGATCACCGGGATCAGCCATAGCGTAGGTATTGTCATCTGGGCGGCACTGACAGCCGGCGGGATCGGGCTGCTGATTGTCAGCCAACCCGCCCTGTTCGACGGCATGCGCTACGGTGGCGCAGCATTGCTGGTGTACCTGGGTATACGCAGCCTGCGTAGCACCGCGGGCACCACCGAGACATTGCAGACCCAGACCGGTCGCCCCAGCGGTAACCCAATCCGCGATGGCTTCCTGATTGCCATCATGAATCCCAAGATTGCACTGTTCTTTCTTGCCCTTTTCAGCCAGTTTGTGCGGCCCGAGGCCGGTATGGGAGAAAAGGCCGTCATGGCGATTACGGCTGGGGTTATTGATGCACTGTGGTACATGCTGGTCGCCCTGATGTTGTCGCACTCGATCATTCTTGATCGGCTGCGGACGCGGGCGCGATTGCTGGACCGACTTTTTGGTCTGATTCTGATCGGCCTCGCCGTGCGCGTCGCCCTGTAACCCACCCTGCCTAATACTCGCCGTGTTGCGCCGCGCAACGTTATAAGGTCAGACCTCTATTTCAGAGGTGAAAATAACTGTTTTTTATCGTTTTTTACCTCATTCAAATAACCCGTTAGTTGACAACATCAATGGTGCGATGCACCATTGATGTTCTAAACCGCGGTGGCCAGGGGCACTAATACGCCCTGCGAACCAGCAACAGCGCCGGGAGGCCATTCATGCAGATCAGCGATAAAGTCAGCATCGTCACCGGGGCTGCCAGTGGCATCGGCCGTGCCACAGCACTGGAACTTGTCACCCAGGGCGTCAAAGGTATTGCCTTGGTCGACCTCAGCGAATCACCCCTGCACGCGCTGGCTGATGAGATCAACCAGATCGCCGGGCGCAACGTTGCGTTGCCCTTGGTTGGAGATGTCACCGACGAGGATTTCCGGGCTCAAACTTTCGATGAGGCAACCCGCCATTTCGGTGTCGTACAGATCGTGGTCCCAGCAGCTGGTATCTTTCGCGACCGCTTGGCCGTCAAAATCGATCGCAGCAGTGGTGAGGCCGATATCTACCCGGTTGAGGCTTTCCGCCAGGTGCTCGAGGTGAATCTGATACACCCGGTCTACTGGGCCATGGAGATGATCGCCCGAATTGCGACGGATCGAAGCAGCCGCGGGCTGAAAAAATGGCTGCCCGAGCAAAAAGTGCAGGGGACCGTGATTTTTATTGGCTCAGTCTCCTCACAGGGTAACCGTGGTCAGGTTTCCTACGCCAGCACCAAGGCTGGCCTGGAGGGTGCCGCTTCGACCTTGATGAAAGAAGCCATGTTCCACGGCGTTCGTACTGGCGTTATCCACCCGGGTTTTGTTGATACCCCCTTGTTGCAGAACATGCCCGATGGTTATGTCGAGGAGCATATCCTGCCCGACACACAACTCGGACGACTGATTCGCCCCGAGGAAATCGCTGACGCGATCTGTTTCATGATCCGTAACTCTGCGGTTAGCGGCCAGTTGTGGGCGGATGCGGGCTGGCATCCCGCCGCCGCCTGAGCAGCGCTTGAGCCCAGGGGGTGGGGGTCTTATGATCTGCGCTACCCCTTCTCCCCAAGCGGTTGTTATCAGCCGCTGGCTACCTGACTCGCGCTATGGACAAGCAAGCCCTCGATCCAGTCTGGATCGGAAAAACTTTTGATGACTTTTTGTTTCGCCCGCAACGGGGCGTTACCACGACTCGTGCATCTATACCTCTGAGGGCGCAGTTGACCGGTGCGCTGGCGCTGGAATTGCCCATCGTCTCTTCCAATATGGATAGCGTCACCGGCGGTGACATGGCGCAGACCATGGCACTTGAGGGCGGGTTGGGTGTAATTCACCGGGGCCAGAGCATCGAGCGACAAAGTGAAACCCTCGCGCGGGTCAAACGCAGTCATAGCGCCGTTATCGAACAGCCGCGCACGCTTCCAGCCGGCTCTACCATTGGTGAAGCCCGGGCCTTCGCCCGGCGACATAAGATCAATGGCATTCTGATTGAAACCCATCCCGGCAGTGCCATACTCGCTGGTGTTCTTACCCGCCGCGATATCCCTTGGGACCGTGTACACGATAGTGAGACGGTCGAAACCTTCATGACGCCCCTGGCGCAACTGAAAACGGCAGGGCCCCAGGTGGCAACAGAGGAAGCCGAGCGGATCATGTTCGAAGGGCGTATCGAACGACTGCCGCTGATTGACGATCAGCACCGTATTCATGGACTGATCACCCGCAAGGATGTGCGCTTTTTGCGCGAGCGCCCCTTTGCCAGCAAGGATATCAAGGGGCGGCTACTGGCTGGTGCTGCAGTCGGCTGTGCCGGCGATTTTCTGGAGCGGGCTCAGGCGCTGCTCGAGGCCGGGGCCGATTGCCTTTTTGTCGATATTGCGCATGGGCACTCGCAGGTCATGCAGCACGGGATCGAACACCTGCGAGGCCAGTTTCCCGATGTGCCGCTGGTCTGCGGTAACGTGGCGACCGGGGCAGGTGCCCGCTTTATGTGCGATCTGGGTGCTGATGCGGTCAAGGTCGGGGTCGGCCCAGGCCGGGGCTGTCGTACCCGGCTCGAGACTGCAGCAGGGGTGCCACAGTTGCAGGCTATTCGTGAGGCCTGGTGCGAGGTAGGTGGCGAAATCAGCATCATGGCTGATGGGGGTGTGCGCCACGACAAAGACATCTTCCTGGCGCTGGCCTGCGGTGCCGATACCGTTATGCTTGGCAGCGCACTCTCGGGTACCGATGAGGCCCCGGGCCGGGTGATTGAGGACCCAGCCACGCACAGCAAGAAAAAAATCTACCGCGGCATGACCTCCCCCGAAGCGGTCATGGAATCCCTCTATGACAGTGAAGATATCGAGGCAGTTGATGCCGCGTTGGCCACACCACCGGAGGGTCAGGAAATCCAGGTGCCCTACCGTGGTAGCGTAGTGGATATCCTGCATCGGATTCGCGGCCACCTCAGATCGGCGGTCAGTTACGCCGGCTGTGATTCTCTCGAAAGTGCACGTGAGGCGACCCTGCCAGATCCACTGCAACACCTGATCGTCTTGTCTGACGCTTCAAGAAGAGAATCCTACGAACGCTGAACAATCTGCAGGTGCAACATGGACGCCCGCCCGACACGCCTTAAGGATGCTCATGCATCAACTGAGACCGGCGCCTGGTACTGGCTGAGCATCATAACGCCGCTGGTGACACTGGCTGGCATCCTCTATGGTCAGCCGGCGGCGGGGGCGATACTGGTGCTGGTAATCTATCCCCTGATTGACCTGGCCCTGGGCCGGGGTGGTCGTACACAAAACACGCTGACCGGTGGCACCGGTCCACGCCTTCTGCTCTACCTGCATGTATTGCTTCACACCAGTGTTGTCGCCGCACTATGCTGGCGTGCCGGAGGAGATGGCAACACCACTTCCACCTGGCTGGCGATGCTCAGCGCGGGCATCTGCAGTGGCAGTAGCGGCATTATTGTGGCTCATGAACTTGGGCACAGCACCGTGCACCGTATTGATGCTTGGCTGGCCCGTTGGAATCTGCTTTTGACCCTCTACGTACACTTCACTATCGAACACAACCGTCATCATCATCCAGCCGTCGCCACAGAGGATGATCCTGCCAGCGCACCGCGCGCTCGTCACCTCTGGCAACAGCTTGCCTATACGGTACCGGCCCAGTTAAAGAGTGCCTGGTCACTTGCAAAGCGCAGCGGGCAGCAACGACGTATTAACCTCGTGCTACGCGGTCTGCTGGCACAGGCGGTACTGGTACTGGCTTTATGGCAGAGCCTCTCCGGTATTGTGGCAGTTGCGTTTGTTGGTCAAGCGCTGGTCAGTATTTTTCTACTGGAGTACGTAAACTACATCCGCCATTACGGACTACGCCGGCAGCGTGGTGAGGCTATAACTGAGCAACACTCCTGGCAGACTGAGGCACGCTGGTCACGCTGGACCCTGCTGGCACTGACCCGTCACCCCGCACACCATCTGCATCCCGGCCAGCATTACTGGCAACTGAGGCCTTACCCCAATGCGCCAACACTCCCCGCCGGGTATTACGCCCTGTTCTGGCCTGCTCTGATTCCTTCCTGGTGGGATCGGCTGATGGAACCTTTATTGGACTGTGATGACAACACGACCTGACCGTCCTCAAGGGATCTGGCATGGCTCCTCACGACTGCGGCACAGTACTGGGGTCTTGCTTTCGCTGGTCGCAGGCAGTGTCGGTGGGGCGCTTTTCTTCTGGCTTTCGGCGCCACTGCCATGGATGCTGGGCTCCATGCTCCTGGTGGCAGCGACTGCAGTTTGCGGAGCACCGATGCGCCGCTCGATTCCTTTGCGCAAAATCATGATTGCCGTGATGGGGCTGTTGCTGGGCAGTTCCTTCAGTGCCGATACCCTGTCACAGCTTGGCGCCTGGTCACTGGTTGCTTTGCTGGTCAGCAGCTATGTGATTCTCATGACCGGTGTGTCATTGGGCATTTTCCGTCGCCTGGGACGGGTCAATCTGCCTACAGCCTACTTTTCCAGCATGCCCGGCGGCCTCGGCCCGATGACCGTCGCTGGGGAAGAAGCGGGGGGCGATAGCCAGTTAATACCCATCGCACACGTAATCCGTATATTTTGCGTGGTCATCACGGTACCGCTGTACCTGACTCTGGTACGCGGCGTAGATCTTGGCCCGCAGACCCTGGTGCTGTCCAGCGGTGGCGCCTCCCCCGATTGGCATGACTGGATGATCTGGTGTGCCTGCGCCATTGCGGGCTTCTGGGGTGCCCGCGCCGTTGGTATCCCCTTTGGAGAGATTCTCGGGCCGATGCTCCTTTGTGCGTGCGCCTACATTCTCGAAATTATTACGGTGCCCTTACCCCAGGTTGTGACCATCGCAGCACAAGTGGTGATCGGCACATCTATCGGCGCCCAGTTTTCAAACCTGCGGGTAGGCCGCCTGTTTTGGCCCACCCTCGCTGCAGCGAGTTCAACTGTGCTTATGCTCACCGGCGCATTGATCCTGGCAGAAGTCATGGCCGCACTCCTCGATGTTGACCCGCTGTCATTAATGCTGGCCCTGGTACCCGGAGGCCTCGTCGAAATGGGGCTGATTGCAGTTTCCATCGATGCAGATACTGCCTTTATCAGCGCTATGCATATCTTTCGCATCATTTTGGTCACCCTCACAGAACCCCTGCTGTTTCGCTTCTTCTGGCGCGGCGCCTAACGCACTGGGTGTAACCGCTGATGGTTTAATCCCACACCATCTGTGCCAGGCCCGAAGCGAGATCCGGGTAGCACACGGTCACGTTCAGGTGCTGACGCATCAGGGAGTTATCTATCCGTTTGGATTCAGCGAGGTAAGAACGCATCGCCGCGCTTAACTGCGAGGGAGCCGCGTCAGCGTCGATGACCGGTGGCCGGGGGAGGCCCGCTGCGTCAGCTACCTGAAAGAAAAAATCGGTCATGGTCGAAGGGCTGCCGTCACTGATGTTATAAACCGGTCGTGGTGTGTCGATACGCGCAGCGGCAAAACAGGCGCTGACCAGGTCCTCAACATGTACCCGGTTACTCCAGGGACAGATTTGCGGTACCAGCACTGGCTGGCCACTTTGCAAGCGCTTAAGCGGTAATTTCCCAGGCCCATAAATACCCGGCACCCTGAGTACCACAAGGGGTATCTGCAGGGCCTCACACCAGTGCCCCAGAGTATCTTCCGCATCCACCCGGCGCTGCGCGCGGTCTGTTTGCGGCGCTAGCGCTCTGTCTTCTGTCGCCCATTCGCCTCGACAATCACCGTAGACCCCGGTCGTACTGATCAGCACGACCCGGGTCGGCAGTGAGTCATGCGCACCAAGGGAGTGGATAAGGCGACGCAGGCGCAGGTCCTGGTCTCCATCGGGCTGGGGCGGCGTAAACCAGTACAGCACCCTACCCGCCGCAAGTACAGCGCAGGGGTCTTGACGATCAAGGTCAGCAGTCTCAGCGCCGATGCCCTCTTTGATCAGTGCCGCGGCGCTGACACGGGTACGCACTATGGCAGCTATTGCCCCACCATCATCGCGCTCACGACAGGCCACCTGGCGGCCGACATAACCACAGCCGACGAAGAAGCTGTCCACGCAGTATTCAGCGGCTCGCGGTCAAAGAGCCGCTGCTAACCAGGGACGCCACGGTAACCTCGGCCCGTTTGCACTTTAGGGTTCCGTTAACATCAGCTGTCATACTTGGTGGACTGATCACTCCCTGAATACGGGCGGCTTTTGCGCCAAGTGGGCAACCCGCATCGCGCAACCAGTTAATATGGGTCTCACTGACCAAAGATCGCAGATCATCGACAGAGGCTTGTAGGCCCCAGTTGCCTCCATTGTCGACCACCCCGGAAATCGTCACGCCACGGACCTTCAGAAATGCCAGCCCATCAGCGGTGACCTCAACCGAAACTGCCTCAATACGTTGGTCTGTTGCAGAACCCACAGCCACGACGTCGGCTGTGGATGTAAGCGAAACCGTGCCCACATAGGTGCCGGCGTAACTGCTGGTAGCTTCACCTCTGGATACTGACAGCGCTATCCCGCTGCTGGATGAGCTGGCACACCCCACCAGCAGCATCACGACTCCGGTCAGAAAGACTCTTTCAATACGCTTCATTTTTTCTCACGTACCTTGCTTAATGCAGACGCGGCCAACCCCGATGGTACCGCAATCATTCCTATCCCGATAATCACGATTTTTGTTATGCCCAATAAATGCATCGTGCTATCCGAAAGATCCGCAAGTGTCTTGATGGCAAAGAAAACTGCTGAACAAATGATCAGTAGAGAAATAACAGCCTCAAAGATTTTGCCAGGCACGGTATTTCTGATCTTCGACGATCTGCTGGGGTGTTGGTATCCCCTCAAGCCCTTGAGGATATGATTCGCTGACCCGGAATCTTGTACATTGATGCTCAGACGGGCGGAATAATTCGCTTCGCGGTGACCAAGCTTGGGTAGTTGGAGCATCGAGGGTCGGGCATGGCGCGCCGTGATAACGCATCAGGCAGGCGGTCCAGGGCTCAGGAACTTTGCGATCGCACGGGCAACGCGAGAAGAGATCACGAGCTGAGTGTGATTAACCGGCAGCACCAGGCGATCGGTAACAGCAGCATCTTCTGTTTCGCACAGCCGTACCACCCCATCACTCGGACCGGGCGAACGGCCCAGGCTTAGCACCCTTCCCAGGCCCAGGCCCCAGGTACCGGCGATCATCAGGGTCTTGCGTGCGCCCGGCCAGGGTGGAGCCTGCTGCAACAGTCCATCGACCAGCGAGTATCCCAGCAACCAGCGTCCCCAGCCTGAACGCGACAGGTGCCGGGCGACACTGCTGCCCCGCAGTGGTACCCCCAACAGCACCACATGCCCCGGATGACACCACTGGTGCTGGTCGAAAAAATGTGTAAGCACGATACCCCCCAGACTGTGGGCAACAAAGTGCACAGGACCTTCAAGTTGCCAGTCGATCAGGGCCTGCTGCAAAGCCTGGGCATTTTCGGCTGGGGTGTAACGCCGGCTTTTATACCGGAACTGGCGCACGTGGAAGCCGCCCCGGCGCAGGCGAAAGCGTAGAAGACTCATCTCACGGCCACTCATCAGCACACCGTGGATCAGCACCACCGTCGAAGCTCCGGGGGAGTTGGTTTTCAAACTTGCACCGATGAGAACCGGTTTTCTCGCATTGTCCTATTGACCGCAATAACCCCGATCACCTCTTTTCCTTACACCGCTCCCGTTTCATACGCCTTTTGTGACTGCTATTATCTCACCCCTAGGCAAGCTGGTCTGTCGAGACAGTCCTTCATAGACCAGCAACCCTCACCAATGTCTGGGCCCATAAGGGCCACAACCAACCCGGGAGATCGAATGGACGAAGAGACACGCATCCGCCTCGAAGCGGCTGCTTTCAGAGGACTGGTAGAGCACCTTCAGCAACGGACCGATGTGCAGAATATCGATCTGATGAATCTGGCGGGCTTTTGCCGCAACTGCCTGTCCAAGTGGTATCTGGCTGCCGCCCAGGAAGAGGGGGCGACAATGGATTACGACATCGCGCGTGAGATTGTCTACGGCATGACCTACGATGAATGGAAGCGTGATCACCAGTACGAGGCGACTGAAGAGCAAAAAGCCACTTTCGAAGAAACCAAACCGCTGCATGCCGCAATCAGCGGCCATCACAGGAGCTGACTCATGACTGGCCCTCTTGAGGTGCTGCAATTTCTCTGTCTTTCGGACAATTACGGCTACCTGGTGCACGATCCGGACAGCGGCCTTACCGTGGCGATTGATACCCCAGAAGTTGCGCCTATCCAGCGGGCGCTGGATGAAAAAAACTGGCAACTGAACTTTGTCTTCAACACCCACCACCACGATGATCACGCCGGTGGAAACCTCGCCCTGAAAACCCAGACCGGCTGCCAGATTACCGGCCCGCGGGCAGATGCAGAACGCATTCCCGGTATTGACCGCGAGGTGGGTGAAGGCGATACCGTGTCACTGGGCGAATGGCAGTTTGCCGTGCACGACACACCGGGGCACACCCGCGGCCATATCGTGTATCACTGCCCACAAGCCGGCATTGCTTTTGTCGGTGATACCCTGTTTGCACTGGGATGCGGGCGGATTTTTGAGGGCACCCCGGAGCAGATGTGGACATCACTACAGAAAATTTCATGCTGGCCGGATGAAACCCTGATCTACTGTGCCCACGAATACACCCAGGCAAACGCACGCTTTGCGCTATCGGTAGAGCCGGACAATGCTGACCTGGCAGCCAGAGGTGTGGAGATTGAAGCGGCCCGGAAACGTGGTATTGCCACGGTGCCCACCACGCTGGCACTGGAGAAAAAGACCAACCCCTTCCTACGCCCGCACAGCCCGGCCCTGCGGCAGACGATCGATCTTACCGGGGGCTCCGACGTTGAGGTGTTTGCCCGAACCCGGCAATTGAAAGACAGTTTCTGAGCCCCACCCACATCCACTTTGGTGCTGAGCCCCACGACCCCTATGATGTCATGACTGAAAACACGCCACCCAGCGCACGTACCCGCGTACGACGGTTGCGTGAACTGGCCCATTACGATCAGCCGACAGTCCATGCCATCCTGGATGAGGCCATGGTATGCCATGTCGGTTTCGTTGACGAAGGGCAACCGTTTGTCATTCCGACGGCAATTGCCCGCATTAGCAGTGACGTCTATATCCACGGCAGCCGGGTGAGCCGTATGCTGAAGATACTCGCGAAGGGGAGCCCGGCTTGCATTACCGTAACACTGCTGGACGGTATCGTGATCGCGCGCTCGGCATTCAACTCGTCGATGAACTACCGCTCTGTGGTGATCCTGGGCCGGGGCAAGAAAGTCAGAGGTAACGATAAGAAAGAAGCACTCGATGCATTCACCGAGCAACTGATTCCCGGGCGTATCCCGGATATCCGTGAATCACGGCCGAAAGAACTGGCAGCGACCACCGTGTTGCGCTTCAGCCTGGATGAAGCTTCGGTCAAGATCAGCGAAGGCCCGCCCGAAGATGAGAAATCCGACTACGCGGGTAACGCCTGGGCGGGTGTTATCCCCCTGAACACCGTCAGCGGAAAACCCCAGCCCGACCCACGCCTGAAAAAAGGTATTCGTCTGCCTGCTTACCTCGCCCATTACGGCAAATTCCATGGCACAAACTGAACCCGGCGTACCTAACGCCCGCCACGGAAACGGGCTATGAGTCACGCCCCCCGCATCGCCATTGATATCGGCGGCACCTTTACCGACGCGGTGATGCAGATTGGCGCTGCGCGTTATACGGCGAAAGTCCTCACCACTCCGGTCAATCCCGCCGAAGGATTCATGCACGGGATTGCACAACTACTGGCTCAGACATCGGTAGCCCCGGCTGATGTAGCGCTGATTACCCACGGCACCACACTCGCAACGAATGCCCTGATCGAGCGCCGCGGCGCGCGGACCGCGCTCATCGTGACCGAAGGTCACCGCGACTCACTGGAGATCGGTTACGAGAACCGCTTTGACCAGTACAACTTTGATGCAGACCGTAACCCCCCACTGGTACCGCGTGCACTGCGCTGGAGTGTGCGCGAACGGGTGGACTATCACGGCCAGGTCCTGCAGGCTCTGGATGAATCTTCTGTTGAAGCGCTGATCGAGCGTATTCAGGCCGATTCCATCCAGAGCATCGCCGTAGGGCTGCTGCACGCCTACGCTAACCCGGCACATGAGCAGCGTATACGCGACATACTCCGCGAACATTTTCCTGATATCGCCATATCGTTATCAAGCGAGGTCTGTCCTGAGATCCGCGAATACGAACGCCAGAGCACGACCTGCGCCAATGCATACGTTCAGCCGCTGATATCCCACTACCTGGTTGATGTACGCCAGCGCCTGGTCGACAGCGGCTTCGGTTGTGCCTGCCTGCTGATGACCTCAGGCGGGCACCAGGTCACTATCGACACGGCCGCAGCCTTTCCGGTCCGCCTGGTCGAATCCGGCCCGGCAGGTGGGGCGATCCTGGCCGCGCACATCGCTCGTACGCTGGGTGAGTCGTCGGTCCTGTCTTTTGATATGGGCGGCACCACGGCCAAAATCTGCCTGATCGACAACTGTGAACTGCCGTTGTCACGCAACTTTGAGGTCGATCGGGCTCACCGCTTCATGAAAGGCAGCGGCATGCCCATCAAGATTCCGGTGGTCGATATGGTGGAGATCGGCGCCGGTGGGGGCTCACTTACCCGGGTTGACGAACTGGATCGCGTCACCGTAGGCCCCGAAAGTGCCGGGGCGGATCCAGGACCCGCCTGTTACGACCAGGGGGGTCAAGGTGCCGCGGTAACGGATGCCAATCTCCTGCTGGGGCGTCTCGATCCTGATCATTTTGCTGGCGGTCGACTGTCGCTCAATACTCAGGCAGCACACCGTGCTGTCCAGCACACCGTGGCTACGCCACTCGATACCGATACCCATGCTGCCGCCCAGGCCATTATTGAGATTGTCGATGAGAACATGGCCAGCGCTGCCCGGGTACATGCGGTGGAAAAAGGATCCGATGTCACCCAGCGCACTCTGATCGCTTTCGGCGGCGGCGCCCCTTTGCATGCCATGGCGGTGGCTCGAAAGTTGGGCATCTCACGGGTGATTATTCCTCGTGATGCCGGTGTAGGCTCTGCCGTGGGTTTTCTGCTGGCGCCGGTGGCATTTGAGGTCGTGCGCAGCCGATTTACCACCCTGGCACAGCTCGATCCAGCACCCATTAATACCTTGTTCGACGAAATGGCCAGCGAAGCACATGCTACCGTACAACTAGGGGCTGGCGAGGCACCTATCACACAGGTTCGTCATGCCTATATCCGTTATGCCGGCCAGGGACACGAGATCAAGGTCCGCTTACCGGATCACCCGTTAACCCGTGCTGACCGGGATACGATTGCGGCTGCTTTTGCAAAGGCTTACCAGGCGCAATACGGCCAGGGTATTCCGGGTGTGCCGCTGGAAGTGCTGACCTGGTCACTCACAGCATCAGCCCCAGTGAACGAAAGCATACGTGCAGCGCCACCCCCTGCCCCGGTCAAGACTTCAGAAAGTGCCGGCCAACGCAGCGTGCAGATGCCCGGCGCTGATATCGCGCAGGAATGCGCGGTGATCGCGCGCGCGAATCTGTCGCCCGACACATCCATCGACGGCCCGGCTGTGATCACCGAAGATCAGACCACCCTGATTGTGCCCAGCCAGTGGACTGTCGCAAGTAACGTCCACGGTGACCTGGTTGCCACTGATCGCCCGGCTGCGGACGATGCTGCAACGACCAGCGGCCCCCTTGCCGCCATTCAGCGCCAGGTCATCTGGGACCGACTGATCAGCATCGTGGAAGAACAGGCCCAGGCACTGATCCGGACTGCCTTCTCGACCACTGTCCGCGAGGCAGGTGACCTGTCTGCCGGTATTTTCGATCTATCCGGACGTATGCTGGCACAAGCCGTTACCGGCACCCCAGGCCACGTCAACGCCATGGCGGCTTCTGTAGGTTATTTTCTCGAGGCGATTCCGCTGGAACGCATGCGCGCAGGGGATGTCTATGTCACCAATGATCCGTGGCTTGGGACCGGCCATCTTTTCGATTTCACGGTGGTAACCCCTGCTTTTATCGGTGAGCGTCTTGTCGGCCTGCTGGCCTCAACCGTTCACGTGGTGGACATCGGTGGCCGGGGTTTTGGCCCAGATGCCGGCCAGGTATTCGAAGAAGGTCTGTGCCTTCCTATCCTGCCGTTGTTCGAGCAAGGCCAACCCGCCGAAGCCGTAATGGCTATTGTGCGCGCCAACGTACGCGAGCCGGATCAGGTCATCGGTGACCTGTACTCCCTCACGGTAGGTAATGCAGTCGGCTGTGCCCGGCTGGTCGAAATGATGAACGAGTTTGCGTTGGAGAATCTTGATGACATCAGCCAATATATTATTACGCGCTCACGCCAGGCGGTGCTCGACGAAATAGCCAGTTTGCCTCACGGCTGCTGGGACAACGAGATGACCGTGGATGGATACGGCGAGCCCGTCACCCTAAAAGCACAACTGCAAATCAGTGAGGCCGGTGTATCGGTTGATTTTACCGGTACCTCGGGTGTCTCCCCATTTGGCATCAACGTGCCACTGAGTTACACCCAGGCCTATGCGTCTTTTGGGGTGCGCTGTGTCATTGCCTCCACGATTCCGAACAACGCCGGATCGCTTAATCCCATCGAGGTCAGTGCCCCGCCGGGCTGCATCCTGAACGCACCGCGCCCGCACGCCGTCGCCGTGCGCCATGTGATCGGCCAGATGCTGCCCGATGTGGTGCTCGGCTGCATCGAGAAAGCCCTGCCAGGCCGAGCACCAGCCGAGGGCAGTTCCAGCCTGTGGAATCCTATGATGACGGGGGGTCCGGGGCTACTGGATGGCGTGGACTATGGTGACGCCACGCCGTTTTCGGTCACGATCTTTCACTCCGGTGGCGCCGGTGCACGACCCTGGCGCGACGGCCTGTCGGCCACGGCCTTCCCATCCGGCGTACGCAACACCCCGGTGGAAATCACCGAGTCCATTGCCCCGGTAATCTTTCACCGTAAGGAATTGCGACCGGGTTCAGGTGGGGCTGGGCGCTATCGTGGCGGCCACGGCCAGTCGATAGAAGTGGCACACGCTCAGAATGCTCCCTTTGCGATCTTTGCGCTGTTCGACCGGGTGGACTACCCAGCCCGGGGCCGTAACGGGGGCGCAGATGGCGCGCCCGGCGTGATCCGCCTGGCCAGCGGCAAGATACTCAAGACCAAAGGCAAGCAGATTATTCCGGCTGGCGAGCACCTGGTAATGGAGCTGCCCGGCGGCGGGGGCTACGGTGATCCAGCCGAGCGCGAATCAGACCTGCGCCAGCGAGATCAGGACAACGACATCGATTGACAGACCTGTCAGGGTATATCGATCAAGGGCCGCTCGCGTTTGAATGGCACCACATCTGGGTCTGGAGGATTATCCAATTCCCGCGCCGCCCGATGGCCATCGTAAACCGCGGCAGCAATTGTAGCCGGCGCCATGCAGTCACCAATTCGCAACAGTCCAAAGGGTAAATCATCCAGATGCTCCTGCTGCGTACCGGCGAGCGCAAAATACAGGCTATTCTCCGGTGCGCGCAGCGTCACCATCACCAATGCCTGAGCCTGGTGCTCCCGCACGCCCCCTGTCGAGTTGCAGGTAAATGTCACGCAATTGGAGTCAACGCTTGCCATCGTGTGTTTAGCGACAAGTGTTACGTTCCGCTCCAGCAAGGCCTGCTCTATACGATGTTGCTCCATGGTGTTACTGGTCCAACACGAAACTTCCGGGCCCGGGGTTACCAGGGTAACCAGCAATCCACGATCAGCCAGCATCTGCGCAATCACCCCACCCAGATAGTAGTGATCATCATCGTATATCAGCACGGGCCCGGCATCCGGTAATCGCCCCGCCATGATGTCATCCGGTGTCAGGCACTGTGGGTGACTGTCTATCCCCGGCACGGGTGCAAACGTAGCGCGACCGAGCCCATCGGCCCGCCAGTGAGCCCCGGTTGCGATGAGCACCTGATCGGCGCCAAATTCGCGGACGCTGTGTTCATCCATTTCGCTGCCAGGAAAAAAGCTGACATGGCTCGAGCGGCCAATCTGGCCAAGACGGTAATCGCTCACCCGTTTATAGCTGGCGAGCCCCGGTAGGGTCGCCTCGCGTACCGCGCGGCCACCCCCCTCGGCCTTATCTGCCAGCGCAACCTCGTAACCCCGATTACCCAGGCTCATCGCCGCCTCGAGACCGGCTGGTCCTGCACCCACGACCAGCACTTTTTCGCTCGCACCGCGTGGGCTGATGATCTCCGGATGCCAGCCACGACGCCATTCCTCACCCATGGTGGGGTTCTGGGTACAGCGAATCGGTGACTGGGTCCAATCGCCGCTGACACAGATGTTACAGCCGATACACTCGCGGATATCCTCGATACGCCCCTCTTCAATCTTGCGCGGTAAGAAAGGATCAGCAATCGAGGGTCGTGCTGCACCGATCATATCCACGATGCCGCGTTTCACCTGCGAGACCATGGCATCTGCCGAAGTAAACCGCCCCACCCCCACGACCGGCTTACTGGTCACCTGTTTAACAAAAGCGATGTAGGGCTCCTGCGATCCTTCCTCACCGAAACGGGCGGTGACCGAATCATTGGCCCAGTCACTCACGTTAACATCCCACAGGTCGGGCAACTCGGCCAGCATCTCAACCACTTCGCGCCCCTCGGAACCGCTGGCAATTCCTGCATCACCCAGCAACTCATCCACAGCAAAACGGATCGCGATACCGCAACGATCCCCTACCGCGTCCTTGGTATCTTCAAGCAGTTCACGGGTCAGTCGCACCCGGTTTTCCAGCGAACCTCCGTATTCGTCACTGCGCCGGTTGTGGCGACGACTGATGAAATGCATCGGCAACGACAGATCATGGCCAGCATACACATAAACGATATCGAAGCCGGCATCACGGGCGCGAATGGCCGCCTGGCGGTGCCAACGCCGTACGTCTGCGATATCGCGTTTGGTCATGGCACAAGCCTGTACGGGATCAAAGCTGTTGACCCCGCAATCAGACACAGCCAGTACCGGCAAACGGGAGTAACGGTTAGAAACATTGTGACCACTATGGGTCAACTCGATCGCGGCCAGCGCGCCGTGTTCATGCACCCGATCAGCCATCAATGCCAGGCGTTCCTGATCACCGTCGTCCCACAAACGCCCCTCCTTATACGGCAATACATCGGTGGAGGCATGAATGTCGCATTCCTCAGTTGCGACTACAGCCCAGCCGCCCTCTGCCTTTATCCCACGCATCGCTGCCACACTGTTGGGCATAGGGTGGCCCATACCGTTGCAGTGCGGCACCTGGTAAAAACGATTAGGAGCCGTAACCGGGCCTATTACTACTGGCTCAAACAGAATGTCATAACGTGGATCGCGGCTCATTAATGCTCTCTCATCTTCTTTGTTGTCATTACCATCCGGCTATTATCTCAGTGCACCCGATGCTCGCTTTTCTTTAAAACCCCGCGCCAGCACCGTGGCCGGCGGGTCAGTGCTTTTTCCATGCGCCGGGCGGCACGGACAAAAATCCGCGCCAACAGAAAAGCACGGAACTTGAGCCCGTTGTAGGAAAATACCGAGAAGTAGATTGGCTGGTAGCGCCACAGTGCATAACGGTCGGTGCCCGCTAAACCCGGGCCATGAAATGAACGCAGTGAATCCAAGGTCTCAAAATCGACTTTTGCATCACGGGTTGCAGATTCGAAATGCAACAACCGAATCCCCGGTGCCGTGATACAGCGCATACCTCTGGCGCGGGCACGCAGGCAGAAATCCACGTCCTGAAAACTGTTGGGAAAAGCGCGAGAAAAACCGCCCAGCTCATTAAAGGTCGATTTTCGACAGCACAG
>MPMF02194890.1_pt1 | contig 32416 bp, 29 predicted proteins | sample 1617271 | NCBI WGS metagenome assembly MPMF02 (sample SAMN05944812, study PRJNA350692) | marine metagenome | biome: marine; feature: ODZ; material: water; isolation source: 120 m water sample prefiltered with 30 um filter, filtered on to 0.2 um... | place: Pacific Ocean | collected 2012-04-09... | reverse complement strand
TCAAGCGTCGTAGTACATCACGAATTCGTGGGGATGGGGGCGCTGACGCAGTTGCTGAACCTCTTCGTATTTGAGGTTGATCCAGTTATCAATGAAATCATCAGTGAAGACTCCACCTTCGGTGAGGAAGCCACGATCAGCATTTAGTGCTTCCAAGGCGCCATTCAATGAGGCTGGAACCGTGGCGATTTTCTCCAGTTCTTCAGCAGCAAGTTCAAACAGATCCCGATCTTCTCCATCGCCGGGGGAGATCTGATTTTTGATGCCATCAAGACCAGCCATCATCATCGCGCTGAAGGCGAGATAGGGGTTGGCAAGGGCATCACCGGATCGGAACTCAAGACGCTTGGCCTTGGGGTTCGGGCCAGTGAGGGGAATGCGCACCGCGGCAGAGCGGTTGCCTTCGGAATACACCAGGTTCACCGGTGCCTCGAAGCCGGGCACCAGGCGTTTGTAGCTATTGGTGGTGGGGTTGGTGAAGGCGAGGAAGGCAGGTGCGTGCTTGAGAATCCCGCCGATGTACCAGCGAGCGGTCTGGGAGAGGTTGGCGTAGGTGCCCTCACCGAAGAACAGAGGTAGATCTCCGTTCCAGAGGCTCTGGTGCACATGCATGCCGCTGCCGTTGTCATCGAAGACCGGCTTGGGCATGAAGGTCGCCGTTTTGCCGTATCTCTTGGCCACGTTGCGAACGATGTATTTGTAGATCATCACGTTGTCTGCAGCTTCAATCAGCTCGGCGAATTTCATGCCGAGTTCATGTTGCCCAGCACCGGCAACCTCGTGGTGATGCTTTTCGGTGGGGATGCCCAGCTGCGCCATCAGAAGCAGCATTTCGGATCGAATGTCCTGCGCTGTGTCGTTGGGAGGTACGGGGAAATATCCCTCCTTGATTTGAATTTTGTAGGCGAGGTTTCCACCCTCTTCGATCCGGTTGGAGTTCCAGCCGGCTTCGATCGTGTCGACGCTGTAGGAGGCGCTGCCTTCGCCTGAGTTGTAACGGACGTCATCGAAGAGGAAGAATTCGGGTTCAGGACCGAAAAATGCCTTCGTGGCCAGGCCAGTGCTGTTGAGATAGTTCAATGCCCGCTTGGCCAGAGCCCTTGGGCAGCGGTCGTAGGGCTGATGAGTGCGTGGTTCCTGAATCGAACAGATCAGACTCAGGGTCTTGTGCTTGTAGAAGGGATCGAGCCAAGCCGTGCTCGCATCAGGCACCATCGCCATGTCGGAGGCATTGATGGATTTCCATCCCCGGATCGAAGAGCCATCAAAGGCAAGGCCTTCGTTGAAGGATTCCTCCTCGATCAGATCAGAGCAAACCGTGAGGTGCTGCCACTTGCCGTGAAGGTCGGTGAATTTCAGGTCGACCAGTTCTATGCCCTCGTCCCTGATCTTGCTGAGGACGTCCTGAGGAGAGTTGGCCATGGTGAAGCTATGCCTGACGACATAAAGATCGATTGACCGTAGGCAGGTCTGTGCCAGCACTTTGTATCAACCGACACTTTTTAATATCCGCTTGCGTGTGCATGCGGTTTGCGTAACCGTTTCTGTCAACTTCCTGGATTGTCAAGCGTTTAAAGCCATCGGCCTCGATCGGCGGTGTTAATTTCCGAATAGACAATCAACCAGGCGATCTGGATGCGCGACGCCATCTCCGGTTTGATCGGCCGCTACGACCAGTTAGGTCGTTATCTGGATCGATCGGCCACAGACCGGATTGAAGACTTCTTTGCAGAGTCTGCCCTGCGCTTACAGGCGGTTGAATTAATCAACCGAGAGGCCACGGAAATCGTCCGTGAGGCCAGTCAGCGCCTGTTCGAGAGCCATCCTGATCTTCTCCTGCCAGGGGGCAATGCCTACACCACCAGGCGCCTGGCGGCCTGTCTGCGGGATATCGATTACTTCCTCCGTTACGCCAGCTATGCCCTGGTGGCTGGTGACAACACCATCCTTGATGAGCGGGTGCTCAACGGTCTGGGCGACACCTACAAAAGTCTCGGGGTTCCGACGGGGCCGATTGTGCGCAGCATCGTGCTGCTTGCAGATGTGATCTGTGAAGCTCTTGTCTCAGAAGGCTGTGCCCTTGATGGCCTGGCTCCGGTGCAGAGACCTTTTGATCACATGGCCCATGCTCTGGCCGAGTGCGATGTGCGCCAGCGTTGACAGGGGTTGACCAGGCCAGTACCCATCAGGCCTGAAACACAATGGCTTTGAAAGCCACCGTCGTTTCATTGCCTTTGCAAAGCTTTGAGCCTGGCCGGACGAATGCTTAGGCTCCCCACTAACTCAAGCACCCCAGGGCCTTGACGCGCGAGCAATTTCTTTTTCAGGTTGATGAAAGCCACAGGAAGGCTTTCGAACCAATTTCCACTCCAGACCGTCTTCTGCTTGGTCCAGGGCCTTCCAATGCCCATCCAACGGTTCTGCAGGCACTCTCCAGAACGCCTATTGGCCATCTGGATCCTCTTTACGTTGAATTGATGGGAGAGGTGCAGGAACTCCTGCGCTATGCCTGGCAGACCGATAATCGCCTCACCTTGCCGATGAGCGGCACGGGTAGCGCCGCAATGGAGGCCACCCTGGCCAACACCATTGAGCCCGGTGACACCGTCTTGGTGGCGGTGAAGGGCTATTTCGGCAATCGTCTTGCCGATATGGCAGGCCGTTACCGCGCTCAAGTTCGCGTGATCGAAAAGCCTTGGGGCGAAGCTTTTTCACTGGCGGAACTGGAAGCAGCCCTGATTGAGCACAAGCCGGCGATCCTCGCCCTTGTCCATGCAGAAACGTCTACCGGCGTACGTCAACCGATGGAGGGCATCGGTGATCTCTGTAGAAAGCACGATTGCCTGCTGCTGCTCGACACCGTCACATCGCTGGGGGGAGTGCCTGTCTTCCTCGATCAATGGAAGGTTGACCTGTCCTACAGCTGCAGCCAGAAGGGCCTCAGCTGTCCTCCAGGCCTGGGACCCTTCACGATGGGACCCCGCGCCGAGGCAAAGCTTGCAGCCCGTTCCGGCAAGGTTCCCAATTGGTATCTGGATGTATCCCTGCTCAATCAGTACTGGGGCAGCGATCGCGTCTATCACCACACGGCGCCGGTGAACATGAACTTCGGCATGCGAGAGGCCCTGCGCCTTCTTGCTGAAGAAGGCCTTGAGAAGTCCTGGGATCGTCACCGCTGCAATGCCGAACAGCTCTGGAATGGTTTGGCTCGATTAGGCCTCGAGCTGCATGTTCCTGAGGAGCTGCGTCTGCCGACCCTCACCACGGTTCGTATCCCCGAAGGGGTAGATGGCAATGCCTTCAGGCTGCATCTGCTCAACAGCTTCGGAATCGAGATTGGGGGGGGGCTTGGCAGCCTTGCCGGTCAGGTCTGGCGGATCGGGCTGATGGGATACAACTCCACCCCAGAGAACGTCGAACGCCTGCTCAATCTCTTCGAGACGGAACTTCCCAAGTTTCGCAAGAGTGTTACCGCCGCCGCCGCTGCCTGAACCAGCGTTCCAACTGCAGGCGTGCAGCCTGCTCTTCAACACCGCCGATCACAGTCATGTGATGGTGGGCGCTGATGTGACTCGCCAGGTCAATGGTCCCCCCCAGGCCGCCCCGTTTACGGTCATGGGCCGCGAAAATCACCTGCCCCATGCGCGCCTGAACCAGGGCAGCAGCGCACATCGGACAGGGCTCCAGGGTCACGATCAGGGTGCAGTCGTTGAAGCGCCAATCGTTCCTCAACCTTGAGGCCTGTTGCAGAGCTGTCAGCTCCGCATGGCCGAGGGGGTCCCGGGAGCGTTCCCTGCGGTTGCTGCCGTGGCCAATGCAATGACCAGAATTATTGAGAACCACTGCGCAGACAGGCACTTCGCCCTGTTGGCCGACCAGCTCAGCGCGAATCAGCAATTGCTTCATCCAGCGGCTGCGCTGACGATCGCTGAGTTCAAACGGATGGGCCGACAACACCGTTAAAGCAGTTGGCAGATAGGAACAATGCCATCGGGAGGGAGAATGGGTGTTGCTTCCTCCTCGCCTTTGCTAGGCAACCCCCAAAGCAGGCCGGTTGAGCCCCTGCCAGCCTTCGCATCGCCGGACCATCTGGATCAGAGCCTGCAGGCTTTTCTGACCGAGTCCAGTGCAAGGCTGTGCAGCTGGTTTGCCTCGGCGAGCCAGAGAGGACCACTGCCGCCTCTGCGGATGCTGCCTGAGATTGCCCCTCTGGCTGAGGGACGCTCCGCTGAAGGTTTGCTGGATGATCTTCAGCTGATCATGGAGGGTGCCTATCAGCCCTCCCATCCAGGGGCTCTGGCCCATCTCGATCCGCCGCCGCTCACCGCTTCGATTGCGGCAGATCTGATCTGCGCTGGCCTCAATAACAACCTTCTCGCTGAAGAGCTCTCCCCAAGCCTCTCAAGCCTGGAACGACAGATCTGCGGCTGGTTCGCCCAGCGTCTTGGCATGCCGGGCAAGGCCGGTGGTGTGGCGGCAAGCGGCGGAAGCCTCAGCAATCTGATCGGCCTTGTCGTGGCTCGGCAGCGCGCTGGTCTGCAGAACAATTCCAGTGCCGTGGTTCTTGCCAGTGCTGATGCCCATGTGTCACTGGCCAAGGCCGTGCGAGTCATGGGGCTCGCCGCTGACGCCCTGCAGCAGGTGCCTGTTGACAGCGAGGGGCGCATGGATCTCGAGCAACTCTCGGCAAGGATTCAGACCCTGGAGGCCTCGGGGCGTCCCTGCCTGGCGGTTGTGGCCACAGCCGGCACCACCTTTCGCGGGGCGGTGGATCCCCTGGTCGCTCTCGGGGATCTCTGCAGCCGCAAAGGTCTCTGGCTTCACGTGGATGGCGCGATCGGTGCTGCTTTTGGTTTGCCAAATTCCACAGCCGCCCTTGTGGAGGGGCTGAACAGGGCGGATTCGATCACGGTCAATCCCCAGAAGCTGCTTGGAATCACCAAAACCTCCTCTCTGTTGCTGGTGGCTGACCGTGCCGATCTTGAGGCTGCTTTCGCCACTGGTCTGCCCTACATGGAGCCGGCCTGGGGTGAGGCCCATGGCGGTGAGCTGGGTCTCCAGGGCAGCCGTTCAGCCGAGGTTCTCAAGCTCTGGCTGGGGCTTCGTCAGCTTGGCGAGCAGGGTATTGAGCATCTGCTTGAAGGGGCTCTGCAGCGTCGTCGCCAGCTTGAGCAGCGCCTGGATTCAACAGGGCTTCGTCTGCTCAGTGGGCCATTGCATCTGATCGCCTGTACCCCCCAGCACAGGGATGGGGATGCTGGGGCGCGTTGGTCTGTGCAGACCCGACAGACCTTGATCGATCATCAACTCATGGTCTCCCGTCCTCTCTATCAGGGCCGGCACCATCTCAAAATCGTGCTGGGCAATCCCCATACCCAGACCTGTCATCTGAATCTGCTTGCCGAGCTGCTCAATCAGTCCATCCAGGGGTTGGGCTGATGGCTGCACAAACCTCCAGGAAACGTTTTGTCGCCATGATCACGGCGGTTGTGTCGGTGGCCATCGGTGTGCTTTATCTGGCGCTGATCACGGTTCTGGATGCCCGCGGTCCTCTTCTGCCACCTCCCCCCGAGGCCCTGGGCGGGGGGGCAGTTGCCGATGTTTCTGCCGTTGCAGGGGCTCCACCACCTGACGCAGTGCCATCTCCAGGAAGCGCTTGAGGGAACTGTCGCGACTGTTGAGGTTGTAGTGGTTCTGCACCACCTCCTGCATGCCGCCATCGCCCCAGTCCTGGTCCTGCTCGAAGTAGGTGATGAAACTTGCTCCGGCGATGCGGGTGAGCCATGCCGCAGCAACTCCCTGAACCGCGCGTCCAAGCAGAAGTGTGGGCAGATTGACCGTTAAGGCCGTGCCGATCAGGGCCACCCCTCCTTTGACAACACCAAGACCGGCGAGGGAGCGGCCCACGGCGATCGCCAGATCCTGAGCGCGCTCCTTGGTGAGTTGCACCCCATAGATGCGTGCCACCTCCATCACCATCTGGGCATTCACCGCTGCGGTTCCGAGCAGATCAACCCCAGGAAGTGGGGTTGCAGCAACGACCCCGCCACTGATCCAGCTGTAGCGGTCAACGCATTGACGTGCCTCCTGCTGCCGTTGAGCGTCGAGCAGGCGACGTCCAGCATCCCCGAGGTCTCGGCATTGCATCAGGATGTTGTCGGCAAGCAGTTCCTCGCCATCGGCATGCAGAACTGCGGCAAGCCTTCTCAGCAGGCTGTTCACCTCCGGTGGCGGTTGCAGGGGCCGTTGGCCTGGGCGAGGTATGGATTGTGGCGCTGCACTGCAGGCCACCACGTCGTCTGTTTCGAGAAGGGAACTGCAGCGACTTCGCAACAGCTGCAGCAGGCGGCTCACCTCGTCCTCGCCCCGTAGATCGCATTTGTTGAGAACTAGCAGCAGCCGTTTGCCGAGATCCGTCAGGCTGCTGATCACCGCCAGCTCGGCGGCGCGCAGATCACTGTCCACCACCACCAGCATCAGGTCAGCGCGGCTGGCGCGTTGCCTTGCCTCCTCCTCGCGGCTGCGGCCATCCTGTCCGGCTTCAAGAATTCCCGGGGTATCCACCAGCCTCATGCCCCGATCCAGTCCTCTCAGACGCAGGCGGTAGGTCTGGCTGCTTGCGGTGGAGCCCATGGCAGCACCCACATCGCCGACCATGTCGTTGAGCAGAGCTCGTATCAGAGAGGTTTTGCCACTGGATCCGGTGCCAAACACCACCACCACCAGATCGCCGCGGGCGAGCTCCTCCGCCACCCGCTGACGCTGTTGGCGGAGACCTTCACGGCTGACATCGTCCTGTAGACGCTCAAGCAGGCGATCGATGCTCTCCAGGCTCTGATGAGCAGCCTGCCGCCTGCTTTGGGGAGGGGTTGCCGGTTGTTGGTCTGCTTGCCGCTTGCTGGCTTTGCCTTGTTTGAACTTCTGCCACCAGGGCCAGCCCCACTGGATCGCCACCATCAGGATCAGCGCGGCCGCCAGCAGCAGCACCGGCGCCACCAGCCAGGCCGGAAGCAGATAGCTCAGATCCCAGATCAGATTGCGAACAGCCTGCAGCAATCCTCCGATCACCACCAGGGCGATCAATGCGCCAAGCAGCCAGAGGAGGAGGCGCTGCTTTGACATCAGTGGTTGCTCACACTGCCTCGTCCGGCAGACCTGATGATGTCAGCCCAGAGCCCGGCGGCCAGGGCGCTGGAACTTTGCGAGGGACTGTTGTCGTCATTGCCCAGCCAGATGCCCAGAACCCAGTGTCGGGAGGGTTCGTAACCGATGAACAACAGGTCGCGTCCCTGATTTGTGGTGCCTGTCTTGCCACCCTCCAAACCGCCTAGGGAGGCGCTGTGCCCTGTGCCTGAGCGCACCACATTGCGCAACATCGCCTGCATCTGCTTGGCCACGGCTGGATCGATCCCCTGTCTTGCACTGTTGCCACTCTCACTGCCACTCCTACTTTCACTGCCGCTGTCGCTTTCCCGTCCACTGGCGGCACCTGTGAGATTGCTGCAGCGCTTGCGCTCGTCATCGCTGCAGGACTCCGCATCCATAAGCCTGCGGATTGTGGTGGGTTGATGCCAGAGCCCGTCGTTGGCAACGGCGGCATAGGCACTGGTCAATTCGATCAGAAGGACCTCGCTCTGTCCGAGTGCAAGCCCAGGCACAGGGTCCAGAGGTGTTGAGATGCCGAGAGCTCTGGCCTGGACAATCACCTGTTCAAGCCCCACGCGTCTTGCCAGCCGCAGGGCCGCAGTGTTACTGCTTCTGGCAAAGGCGCTGTTGAGGCTGAGGGAGCCGTTGCAGCTGCTTTCAAATCTCTGCCCTCCCCATTCAAGGGGTCTGCAATCGATTCGGTCAGCCGGTTTGATCCCCCGTTTGAGGGCGGCCAGATAGGTCATCAGCTTGAAAGTGCTGCCAGGCTGGCGCAGGGCCATGGAGGCCCGGTTGAACTGGCTGAAGCGGTAATCCTTTCCCCCTGCGATCGCAAGCACGCCGCCATTGCGGCTGTCGATCACAACGGCAGCACCCTGGCTGATGCCGAGTCCAGTGGCGCTGTTCAGCAGGTTGCGAAGCTGACGTTCAACCACGGCCTGCAGCACTGGATCCAGATGGGTTTCGATCAGGAAGTTGCCTTCCGCGGCAACGTCGGCGCCCACGAGAGCCGTGAGATCCCTGCGAACCTGGTCGGAATAGAAGGGTGCCGAGGAGCCGTTGCGGCGACTGCATGCCTGCTTGCTGAGTTTGATCGGCCGGCGACGGGCCACACGGGCCTGATCCAGGGACAGCCGTCCGGAATCGGCCATTTTGTTCAAGACCCTGTTGCGGGCCTCGAGGGCCAGCTGGGGAGCCTGGCAGGGGTCATGGCCATTGGGGGAGGGCAGAAGCCCCACAAGCAGGGCACTTTCCTGCAGATTCAGCTGTCGGGCTGATTTGCCGAAATAGATCCTGGCGGCATCTTCAAACCCCCAGCCCACTCCGAGATACACCCGGTTCAGGTAGCTCAGCAGCAGTTCAGCCTTGCTGAAGCGGTTTTCAAGTTGCAGCGCAACCATTAATTCGCGCCACTTGCGCAGCAGGGTGTCTCCCTGGCCAACCATCTCCGGATAGAGGCTGCGGGCAAGTTGTTGGGTGAGACTGCTGCCCCCTTCAATCAGTTGCCCTCCCGTGAGGTTGACAAGCAGGGCCCGGGCCGTGCCGATGGGATCCATTCCCGGGTGCCACCAGAAACGGTTGTCCTCGCTGGCAAGCAGGGCATCCACCAGGGTTGGCGAGAAGTCCCTGAGGGAGTCAAGCTCCCGGTGTCGGCTGGATTCGGCGGACGCCAGGGGTCGATCATTTCTGTCATAGAGGGCTAATGGTCCCCGCACCATCGCCAGCCTTCCCCTAACCGGCACGGTGAGATTGGCCAGAGTGAAAAGCAGAACGGCGCTGCCCAGGCCGCCGATGAGGGTGGCACCGGTCCAGCGTCTGAGTTGATCCCAGGGCCGTTCAGCCGGGTTCAGGAAGCTCAGGCTCGGAGCATCCGTTTCGGTTGCTGGCGCCAGGCTGATGCTGTCGCCATCCCGTAATTCAACTTCTCGTACCCGCTTCCCTCGCCACCAGAGACCATTGGTTGAATCAAGATCCCTGAGGATCCAGCACTGCCCCTTCCCCTGACGCTGAAGCAGGGCATGCAGGCGGCTCACGGCGGGATGCTGGATCGAGATTTCCATCTCGGGGTCGCGGCCGAGGCGGTAGCCCTCTCCATGGAGCATCACCTGGCGTTGAGGCTGATCCGGTTGATCAATGATCAGCCGGGGCACATCTTGCTGATCAGGATTGCTGCTGGTCATGACGTCGTGTCAGCAGATCGATGCCGAAGCACAGGACCGCCAGATTGATGGCTACATCAGCTGCATTGAAAACCGGGAAGTCAATCGGAACAAGTTGGATGAAGTCGGTCACGTGACCGAGGCGCCAGCGGTCGAGACCATTGCCGAGGGCACCACCGAGGAGAAAGGCTGCCCCGAGGCCCTGCCAGAAGGGAAGTGGTGATGATCGCCAGATCCAGACACACAGCCCCAGCGCAAAGGCGAAGCTCAGCACGCCAAGGATGGGAGTGGCTCCACTGAACAGACTGAAGGCTGCGCCGGTGTTCTGCACAAGTCGCAGCTGCAGCAGGCCTGGCACAAGCCTGCCCGTCAGTGTGGCCTCGAGGTGATCTCTCGCCCAGCTCTTGCTGAGTTGATCGAGGATCACCAACAGTGCGCTGATCAGAATCAGGGTGTGCCGCTGAAGAAGGCGTCGTGTCATTCGATGATCAACAGGCGCCTGATCGGGATGGCAAGCAGCCCCACTGCAGCGCAGAGCGCCAGCTGGGAGGGCAGGGGACCAAGGGTGTAAGTGAACAGCAGTTCAGAGAATGGCTCGGGCCAGCGGTTGAGGGCGCTGCCGATCGCCAGATTGAGCATGCCGCAGAGTTGCAGCAGGAGCAGCCCTGCCATGGCGGCGAGTGTCAGCTTGAGCAGATCACCCATGCCGTCCTGCTGGGCGAGGCGACCGCTCAGCCAGGCGGAGGGGATGAAACCGGCGAGATAGCCGAAGCCTGGCGTCAGCACATAGCTCAGTCCACCGCCGCCATGGAAAACCGGTAGATCCACAAGCCCGATGGTCAGGTAGGCCACTGCTGCCATCATTCCAGCCCTGGGTCCGCAGATGATCGCGCAAAGCAACAGGGCCGGAACCTGCCAGGTGCTTGGCAGGCTCAGAACCTGCGGAGGAACTTCGGCGATCGGCAACAGCAGGGCCGCAGGAATCAACCCTCCGACCAGGATCATCATCAGGCCGGCAAGGGCGCCGCTCCAGGTGGCTAGAGCCCGCACATCAGCATTTCAACTCGTCCCATCCTGCAGTAGGAGTGGGGTACTGCCCAGTGTTCATGGACCCTGCCATCGGTGACCAGGTGCAACTCAGGGGGCCTCTGCCCTATCTCAAAACGGCGGATCCGATGCCGATGCTGCGTCCTCCCGAACTGATCTCCCCCGATGAGATCGGTGAGATGGTCGCTCTCCGTAGTGGTGGAACTGCCGTGGTGCGCTTTCGACGGGGCAAGTTTCTGATCTCAATCAAGGTCCTTAAGCTGCTCGATCCAGCAGAGCCCGGGAGGCAGGATGCTTTCGCTGCTCTGCCTGATGACAGCAACAGAGACTCCTGAGGGGGAGCCAAGACTCAGCTGGGTTGCGCAGGTCGTGCCTGCCAGGATCTGCCCAGTTCAGTGAGGGTTTTCTCCGGTCCACAGAGGCTGAGCAGAGGAGACTGGAGATGGCGCCTGGCTGCCTGCTGAAGGTCATCGCTGCCCATCGCTTCGATCGCTTCGAGATTGCGAAGGTCCTGGTCATCGGGCAAGCCAAGTCCTCTGAGCTGGGCACGACGTTCGGCCCGTTGTCCGGTGGTCTGGCAGGAATGGGCGAGATGGCCGCGGAATTTCGCCTTCGCCAGGGCCATGTCTTCAGCTGAGAGAGTGCCACTGCTCATCTCCCACCAGCTCTCCAGCAGCAGGCTGAGGCTCAGTTGTGCCCTGTCCTCACTTGTGGAGGCATGAAACACAAACGGAGCCGCGGCCCGACGTGCCGGGTGGTGAACCCCCACGTCATAGGCCACACCATGCTCCTCCCTCAATCGCCGGAAGAGCAGGCTGGACATCCCCTGGCCAAGATGGCACTGCAGCAGGCGCAGGGCCAGGTCATCGTCATGGCCATGCTCAAGGGTGGGTTGGCCGATCATGATCACCACCTGGTTGGTGGGTTCCGGTGTCAGGCTGAGGGTTGAAGGGTTCTCCGGCAGAGGCCTTGATTGCAGAGGCCTTGAATGCAGAGGACTTGATGTCCCTGAAGCCGTTCTAGGGCTGCTAGTGCGAGCAGCAGCAGCAGCGGTGAGGGCCTGGAAAGGTTCCATGTCCAGCAGCTTCTGCTCGAGGGTGTCCGGCAGGGACCCTGCCAGGGCAAGGATCGGCATCGATGCAGCCAGGTTGTTGGATAGAGGCTTTAACTGCTCCCTGTCGATCCGGCTGAGTTCATTGCTGAGCCCGAGGGGGTCATGGCCATAGGGTCCGTGCCCATAGGCCAGCTGTCGCCAACCGTCGAAAGCCAGGTGGAAGGGATCCTCACGCTGTCTTTGCAGTGCCTGTAGGCAAAGGTCTTTCTCGAGATTGATCTGATCAGGATCCAGGTGGGGATCGATCAGCATCCAGCCGATCAGGGGCAGCAGCTGATCGGCATCCTCCTCCAGGCATTTGAGACTGATCAGGGTGCCGTCTTCATGGGTGTCGCAGCGCAAGCCGGCTCCACAACCTTCCACAAGGTCGGCAAGCTCAAGGTGATTGAAGGGGCCACATCCCCTGGAGAGAAGGGATCCGAGAAGATTATGGGCGCCCCTCTGGTCTTGCGGATCAGCACTGCTGCCGCCGCAGGTCCAGAGCTTGGCCGCCATCACCCCTGGGCTCGCCACGGGCTCGAGCACGAGGTTCAGGGAAGGCATCAGGAGGCCTCCAGGGGCCTGGCAAGAAGTGTGAAGCTCCTGTCAGGTTGCAGCAGGGGAAGGATCTCCTGCTGGAGGCGATCAGCGCCCCAGGCGTTCAGATGCTCCAGGGGTTGCAGCAGCGGTTGTGGTCGATTCCAGAGTGCCTGTGGACCTGCCAGACCTGCCACCTGACCAGCCGCTTCAAGGTTGAAACAGAGTCCGTTCCTGACCAGTTGCCGAGCCCGGGCCATCTCCTGGTTCAAGGGTGGGCTGTCGAGCCCGGCGATGAGCAGGGTTCGGATCTCCTGCTCGACGCGCTGCAGCTGATCCTCGGGACAACAGGCCTCGAGCATCACCAGGCTTCCCTGCTCCAGGGCTGTTACATCCATATCAATGGATTCCACGATCTGCAGCTCCTCCCTCAGATGCTGAACCAATCGGCTGCGTCTCCCTTCGGCAAGAAGGGTTGTTGCCAGATCTGCTCCCATGATCATCGCCTGATTTGAGGCCGGTGGAATCAGCCAGGCCATCAGCAGACGTCCCGATTCAAGTCTTGCCACCCGGATCTCCTCTCGACCAGCGGTGAATTCCAGCGTCGATGGGCTTTGCCATGAGCCCTCGCCCCTGGCCCCTTGATTGGCTTGTGGAGCAGCCGTGGCTTGTTGAGCAGCCGTGGCTTGTTGAGCAGCCGTGGCTTGTGGAGCAGCCATGCCAAAGGGGTGATTCATGGCCTCAAGCCAGTCGCCGCTGAGAACTTCCGCCAGCTCTTCTGGGATCGCACCGGCGATGGCCATGCAGCAGTTGGGACCTTGGTAACGGCGGTGGTGAAACCTTCGCATCGCTTCGGGATCACTGGCGTTGAGGCTGGCTTCAAACCCGAGGATCGGGCGTCCGTAAGGGTGATCTGTGCAGCAGCCTTTCAAAAGTGTCTGAATCACCTGCTCATCGGGTTGATCTCGGTACTGGGCGATTTCTTCAAGCACCACCTCTCTTTCCATTGCAAAGGTGTCGGCACGCAGGGCCGGTCTGAGCACCAGGTCGAGCAGCAGTTCCAGTGCCTTGGTTGCGGCTGAAGGGGGAACCAGAACATGGAAATGAACATCATCAAATCCTGTGGCGGCATTGCTGCTTCCCCCCAGTGCTTCGATGCGTCGATCGAACTCACCAGCCTGCAGGCGCTCGCTTCCTTTGAACACCATGTGCTCGAGGAAGTGAGCCAGGCCCTCCTCCCCAGGTTGTTCGCTGAAACTGCCGGCCTGGCACCAGATATCCAGACAGGTGAGCGGTGCATCCGGCATCGTCGCGATCACACAGCGCGTGCCGTTGTCCAAGGTCCTATGGGACAGTTCTGGTTGCCTGGTTTTAACCGTCATCCCCTCGTTCGAGCTGCTGTGCATCCCGATGAAATCGTAACCACGTTGATCCGATTGAAGAATGCCGCAGATTGATGATTTCTTCCAGCCTCAAAATAGGTCCAGGTGGTGAATCCACAAGGTCATCAACAAGGCCATCAACTGCTCAGCTGCTCAATGTTCTCAGTCGAGATTCAGTTGCCGTTCTGCTATCCCTCGAATCCTTGGATCTGCAGACAGTGTGAATAGTCAAGATTGCAAAGCATGTTTGTTTTGAGCAGTTCATCTGTGATCAATCAGATCCCTGAGCTGTTGGATCTTTCTGAGGGAACTCTGTGGCTGGAGTCCACTGCATTGGCTTTTCAGGGGTTTCTTAATGCCGTCCCAGGGCTTGTCCCCCGGGATTGATCTCCAGGTCTGTTCAGGGGTGAGCTGATCGCGGCATGAGTTGCGTGGCAAAGTCTTTTTTGGTGTTCCGCCATTCCCGTGCCACCTTCCTCCTCTGACAGCAGTCAGAGCCTCCACCCCTTGCTGGACGCTCTGACTGCGCGGATCAGGCAATGTCGTGCCCTGCTCCCAGAGCTGAATCCAATGCAGATTGACGAGGATCTGGAGGCCATCACTGGCAGTCTTGAGGGTGAGGCTCTGTTCATTCGCAATGAACTGCATCAGTGTCGCGGGGTCCGCAAGCTTCATTTTGAAATCGCCAGACTCGGCCTGGGACTCCAGATCCTTCACTGTGTCTTCTTCCCGGATCCGCGCTTTGATCTGCCGATCTTCGGAGCCGATATCGTTGCCGGTCCGGCAGGTATTTCAGCTGCCATCGTTGATCTTTCCCCCGTTGAGGCAACACTGCAGCCGCAGATCATCGCGGGCCTTCAGCAACTCTCCCTGCCGAGCTTTGCCCAGGAACGAGACCTGCCGGCCTGGGGAACGATTTTCTCTCCCTTTGTGCGCTTCATTCGCCCCGCCGGTGATCAGGAGGAGGCCTCCTTTGTTGACTTGGTGGAGGCCTATCTGGGTGTTTTCACCGCTGCGGTTCTGAGCGCTACGCCCGATCCAGCCGATGCGGTCTCTACGATCAACCGTTACAAAGGTCAACTCTCCTATTGCCAGCAGCAGAAACGCAACGACAAGACGCGGAGGGTGCTGGCGAAGGCCTTCAACCCCCAGTGGGCAGATCGCTACATCGAGAAACTCCTGTTCGACGATCCCCCCATGCCCTGAGCGGCAGAGTCCGCTTGCTGGTTCTGTTTGCGGTTCTCGCTGTTGTTGTTGTCAGCGCCGTTGTTTTGGCGCGAAGGTCCTCAACGCCAAACCCAACGCCGACGACCACGTCAACGACCACTCCCAAACCAGCCCCGCAGCCCGTGGCCACCCCTGCTCGCCCCGTTGAGGCCGTTGCTGCACTCGGCCGGCTTGAGCCTGCTGGCGATGTTCGCAAGCTTGCGGCGCCAAGCGGCGGCTTCGGCGGAACTCCCCGGGTGGCTGAACTGAAAGTGGCAGATGGTGATGTTGTGAGTCAGGGGCAGGTGCTGGCTGTGTTCGAGAACCGTCCAAAACTTCTTGCTGATCTGACAGGTGTGCAGGCCCGCCTGCAGACACTGAAGATCAAGATCAGAATGCAGAAGCGGGAAGTTGGCCGTTACAAACAGGCTGCTGCGGTAGGGGCCTCGGCTCTTGTTCTGCTTGAGGAAAAGCAGGATGAACTGGTCAGGTTTGAAGGGGAACGCCTCGAGGCCCTTGCTGAACGTCGCAGCCTGGAGGTTGATCTGGCGAAAAGCGAACTGAAATCACCCGTGGATGGGGTGGTGCTGCGTGTGCATTCCAGGGTTGGCGAGCGTCCGGGGGTCGATGGCGTGATTGAGGTTGGCGCCAGCCAGGAGATGGAGGCTCTTATCGAGGTTTATGAATCGGATATCAACCGGGTCAGCCCTGGTCAGGAGGTGAGCTTGACCAGTGAGAACGGCGGTTTCAAGGGAACCCTCAGGGGAACGGTGCTGCGGATCAGTCCCCAGGTGCGCCAACGTCGTGTTCTCTCCACAGATCCCACCGGCGATGCCGATGCCAGGGTTGTGGAGGTGCGTGTTCGGCTGGCGCCTGAGTCGGCAGCTCGCGTCAGCCGACTGGCGGGCATGAAGGTAATTGCTCGCTTCCAGCCATCGTGATTCTGGATTTCTGGCGAAGCAGGCGCATTCCGCTCTCCTGGCTGCTGCTGACGCGACAGCCCCTGAGGCTTTTTGTGGCCCTTGCCGGCATCAGTTTCGCTGGGATTCTGATGTTCATGCAGCTGGGGTTCAGGGATGGCCTCTTTGACGCCAGTGTCACTGTGCACCGGCTCTTTGATGCTGATCTGGTGCTGATGAGTCCCCGCTCGATGAGTTCGATCAGCATGAGCGGTTTTCCCAGGCGACGGTTGATTCAGGCCATGGCCCATCCGGATGTGCAGGGCACAACCCCGGTTCACTGGAATTTCATGCTCTGGCGTAATCCAGAGACCAGGGCTACCCGATCAATCCTTGCCCTGGGGTTTGAACCCGGTGATCCCTTGTTCACCGATCCGGAGCTGCAGAACAAGGCCCGTGCCCTGACGAGCTTTGGACGGGTCCTGTTTGACGAGCGCTCAAGAGCTGAGTTCGGTCCTGTTGCCGACTGGTTTCGTTCCGGCAGAACCGTGGAGACGGAGGTTGCCGGCAAACGGGTTCGAGTCGCCGGCTTGGTGAGCCTGGGGCCATCCTTTGGCGCGGACGGCAATCTGCTCACAAGCCGTGAGACCTTTCTGGAGTTGTCGCCGCGAACACCTCCAGGAAGCATCGAGCTTGGTTTGGTCAGGTTGCGGCCTGGAGCTGATTTCAAGGCCGTGGCTCAATCGTTGACGGCCAGCCTTCCCCAGGATGTGAGGGTCTTCACCAGACAGGAGTTCATCGAGTTCGAGAAGGATTACTGGCGCAGCAGCACTGCGATCGGCTTCATCTTCAGTCTCGGTGCCGCCATGGGTTTCGTGGTTGGCTCTGTGATCGTTTATCAGATCCTCTACAGCGACGTCAGTGACCATCTCCCCGAATACGCCACGCTGATGGCGATGGGATATCGCCTGCCAACGCTGCTTGGTGTTGTGGCTCGGGAAGGCCTTCTGCTGGCGTTCATGGGCTATCTGCCGGCCTATGGCGCCGGCCAGGCCCTCTATGCCCTGGTCAGAGGTTCCACCAAGTTGCCTGTGGTGATGGAGATGCCGCGGGCAACGCTGGTGTTCACTCTGATCCTGGTGATGTGCATGGCTTCGGCGGTGCTGGCGATGCGCCGGTTGGTGGATGCGGACCCAGCGGAGATTTTCTGAATGGTGTCAGCCGCATCTTCTCCACTCAATTTTGATGGGCCTGATCAGGGTTCAGGCTTGAGTGAGCAGAGCGCCACTGTGCAGATTCAGGGCTTGAGCCACTGGTTCGGCTCGGGTGAGATGCGACGTCAGGTTTTGCAATCGGTTTCGTTGCAGATCAAGGCCGGCGAAGTGGTGCTGCTCACCGGACCCTCGGGATGTGGCAAAACAACTCTTTTGACCCTGATCGGTGCATTGCGCAAGGTTCAGAAGGGGGATCTGCAGGTTTTCGGTCAGCAGTTGAATGGTGCCGGACGAGGGTGTCGTCAGCAGTTGAGACGGCGGATCGGCATGATTTTTCAGGGCCATAACCTGCTGCGATGCCTCACGGCGGAGCAGAACGTTCAGATGGGCTCGGATCTGCTGCCCAACCTTTCCTACAGAGCTCGTCGCGATCAAGCCCGGGAGTGGTTGCGAATCGTGGGACTGGAGGATCACCTCGGCAAGCTCCCCCATGATCTGTCCGGTGGCCAGAAGCAAAGGGTCGCCATTGCCAGGGCTCTGGCGGCCAAACCCCAGTTGCTGCTTGCTGATGAACCAACCGCTGCCTTGGACAGCATCACGGGACGCGAGGTGGTTGATCTGCTCAAGCGATTGGCCAGGGAACAGGCCTGTGCCGTTCTGCTGGTCACCCATGACCCACGCATTCTTGATGTGGCTGATCGTCTTCTGGAGATGGAGGATGGATGTCTTATGACCCCGGAGACGATGACCTTGCACCGTCCTTGGCTAGGTTGGGTGGACTCTTAATCAGCAAGGCTTCAGCCCATGGCCAAGCGCAGGAATCTCAAGAAGGAAAAGCAGGAGCGCAATCGCGCCTATGCCCGCAAGTTCAAGAAGCGCAAGCTGCGCAATGACGGCCGTGGAGAGGGCGCTGGTAACGGTGTGACCGGCACTGCCAATAACGGCGGCGCAGCTGATTGATCGTCTTGCCCTTGATCATCCGTCTATCGATGGTGATCAAGGGCAACGGATTCTCTTCCCAGGCAGAGGCCAGGCTTGATTTTCTTGGCCTGTGAACTTCCCTTGTCTTACTTACCCCCCTGGTTTTCAGAGGGGTCTTCGTGCCCAGTCAGATTCAGCTTTTGTCTAAAGCCTTGTGTCGGGAGGCTGACTTCACAGGCTGTTTTTTCACATTCGGCTTGCACATGCTCCTTTCCCAAGCCCTGTTTTTCGCAAACCGCTTTTTCGCAAGCCGCTTTTTCGTAAGCCCTCTTTTTCCGCAAAGCGCTTTTTTCGCAAAGCCGTCTTCCCAAAAGACGCTTTTAAAAAGTTGTTTTCTCTGAAGACGTCGAAACTGCAGGCAGTTTTTTTAACCTCATTCACTTCATCCACCCTTAGCGGATGTTTGCAAGCGTTGTCATACCCACCTACAACCGTCGTCCAATTCTGGAGAAGTGTCTGCTTGCCCTTGAGCATCAGCAGGCCAGAGAGCTTGATTCCTATGAAGTGGTGGTGGTTGATGACGGATCAAGCGATGGCACCCCTGATTGGTTGAGGGCTGAAGCCGCTCGCTTTCCCCATGTACGCCTGATTGAACAGGAGCACGGTGGACCGGCAGTGGGAAGGAACAGAGGAGTGGATCAGGCCCGGGGGGATCTGATCATTTTCATTGACAGTGACCTTGTGGTGACTGACTCGTTCCTGGACAGTCATGTCCGGGCTTTACGACGCAGCTGGCAAAAGCGCGGCAATCATCTCTGTTTCACCTATGGAGCTGTGATCAACACAGCGAATTTCAAGAGGCCAACCTCTGAACCCCACAAGTTGCGAGATCTTTCCTGGGCCTATTTCGCTACTGGCAATGTGGCGATCGACAGAGAGGTGCTGGAACGCGCAGGCCTGTTTGATCCCTGTTTCCGTCTCTATGGCTGGGAGGATCTTGAGCTGGGAGAACGTTTGCGGCAGATGGGCGTTGAGCTGGTGAGATGCCCTGAAGCGGTGGGTTATCACTGGCACCCACCCCTGAGTCTTGAGCAGGTGCCTGACCTGATCAGGGTGGAGCGCGAGCGGGCCAGAATGGGCCTGGTCTTCTATCGCAAACATCCCACCCGTCGGGTTCGATTCATCATTCAGTTCACATGGCTGCATCGTCTTTTGTGGGACGTGCTGACACTTGGGGGTCTGATCAATGAACAGAACCTCAGGCCGCTGCTGACTTGGTTGATCCGTCGCGGTTATCAGGGCGTGGCCATGGAGTTGCTGCGTCTGCCCCTCAATCGCATCGGCGTTCGCACGCTTTTCAGGGAGGCCGCACAGAGCGGCCTGCTCTGATCGGCAGTTTGATAGGTTCTAAGGGTTCTTTCATTCCGCACACTTGCCCGTTTCGGGTGATGGCAGTTGCGATCCAGGCCCCTCGGGCATGGTCGTTGCCCATCCCTGGCAGGTGGAGGCGAACCCGAAACCAAATCAAACCATGGCTGTTGTTACTCTCTCCGAGATGATGGAGGCGGGTGCCCACTTTGGGCACCAGACCCGTCGCTGGAACCCGAAAATGTCGCGCTACATCTATTGCGCGCGCAACGGAGTTCACATCATCGACCTCGTGCAGACCGCTGTCTGCATGAATAATGCCTACAAATGGACCCGCTCAGCCGCACGCAGTGGCAAGCGCTTTCTGTTTGTAGGTACCAAGAAGCAGGCCTCCGAAGTGGTGGCGTCCGAAGCGGCAAGGTGCGGTGCCGCCTATGTGAACCAGCGTTGGCTGGGGGGCATGCTCACCAACTGGACCACGATGAAGGCCCGGATTGATCGCTTGAAGGATCTGGAGCGGATGGAGTCCAGTGGCGCGATCGCCATGCGACCCAAAAAGGAGGGCGCCGTCCTCCGTCGTGAGCTGGAGCGTCTGCGCAAATACCTCGGCGGTCTCAAGAGCATGCGCCGCCTTCCCGATGTGGTGGTTCTTGTCGACCAACGCCGGGAAACCAACGCCGTGCTTGAAGCCCGCAAGCTGGATATCCCATTGGTGTCAATGCTTGATACCAATTGCGATCCGGATCTCTGCGAGGTCCCCATTCCCTGCAACGACGATGCAGTGCGCTCGGTTCAGCTTGTTCTTGGTCGCCTTGCTGATGCCATTAATGAAGGTCGCCATGGCTCCAATGAGCAACGTGGCGGCGATGGCGGTGAAGGCTGACTTCACACCAGACCCTCGGTTCATGCTGCTGATCAGCCAGCTGGTCGGCGGCACTCGATAACCCTTTACCCTTTCCACCCCGATTTCCAATGGCGGCCGTTTCAGCCAAACTCGTCAAGGACCTGCGCGATAAGACAGGCGCGGGAATGATGGACTGCAAGAAGGCACTGGCTGAATCCGGTGGCGATCTGACCAAAGCTTCCGAGTGGCTGCGGCAGAAAGGCATTGCCAGCGCTGAGAAGAAATCCGGACGCACAGCCGCTGAGGGGGCGGTCGGCAGTTATATCCACACCGGAGCACGGGTCGGTGTGCTGCTGGAGCTCAACTGTGAGACTGATTTTGTCGCCCGCGGCGAGCTTTTCCAGGGTCTGTTGAGGGATGTGGCCATGCAGGTGGCCGCTTGCCCGAATGTTGAATATGTCTCCACCGATGACATCCCTGATGAGATTGTTCAGCGGGAGAAGTCCATCGAGATGGGACGGGATGATCTCGATGGCAAGCCTGACAAGATGAAAGAGAAAATCGTTGAGGGTCGGATCGGCAAACGCCTGAAGGAACTGGCGTTGTTGGAACAGCCCTTTATTCGCGATACCTCGATGACCGTTGCCGAGCTGGTCAAGCAGATGGCAGGCAAAATCGGTGAGAATTTGAAGGTACGCCGTTTCACCAGATACACCCTTGGTGAGGGAATTGAGGTTGATGAGGTTGATTTCGCCACCGAAGTGGCGTCCATGCAGTCCAGCTGAGTTTGATCTTGGCGCAGGGAGGCCCGCGGGGTTTTGATCCAGGGCAGCAACTTGCCCTGCTTAGACGGAAGGGTCAGACCCTTTCGCCCCATTTCTATCGGGAGTTCGCCCTCTACCTTCAGATCCTTCGTGCGGAGTTGTTGCCTGCTGTTCAGAAGGCCCTTTTTGAGCTGATCACCGATCGCGGCCAGAATCGGGTCAGTGCTCTGGCTGCCCATTCACCGCAGCAGTTACAGCAGAAGATCGAGCAGCTGGTTGCACGCTGCAGCTCTCTGCTCACGGTTGAACAGCTGATGAATCTCTCTCGCCAGATTCAGCTGGAACGGCAGCGCAGAGAGCAGGCTGCCAGGCAGGATTTACTCGATTCGCTCACACCGCTTTCGGGGAAAAGTCCAGAGGCTGCCCCATTGGGGGGGCCATCACCTGGCTCATTCGCTGGTGCATCGGTTCAGCTCAGCATTGCCCCACCTCTGGATCAGCCCGATCGTCTTGGCGGCCTGTTCCGAATCATGGGGGGGGCAGCTGAAAGCGCCTCTGGCGCCCATGGATTGGCAGATGTTGGCGGTGTTGAGAGTCAATCACCCCTCGAGGATCAGTACCAGACCTTTGCATCCCAGGATGCCGCCAATGATCAGGCTTCCTTCTCAGCCCAGATGGGAGTTGAGCTTGATCTGCTCAGTTCCCTGCTCGAAACGGATGAAGGCGAGATGAATTCGGGGCAGGTCCCCTTCGAGGCCTCCGTGCCATCTGCTGCAGGGGGCGATGCTGATCCTCAATCAGATCTTCCGGCTGAAAAAGGTTTTCTGCCGGAAAGTCCGCTTGCACTGTCCCAATGGATGGATGATCTGGATCTCGCCCTCACCCGGCGGCTGCGCAATCTCTCCCATGCCATCAATGTCGAGCTGCTCAGGGCTGGGATTGTCAGCAGCCTTCTGCCTGCCACGCTTTTAGAGGCTGTGTTGCAGGGGCAGGTGGAGTCGCAGCCTGCTGCCACCAACCTGTTGCGTCTGAAAGTGCCTGTGCCTTCGCCTGTGCCGATCGATCAGGGTATGGAGATGATCTGCTTGCTGCTTCGCTCCACCGAACTGGAGTTCAGCTCTTCCCGTCTGCGCCGCTGCAGGGGGCAGTTGAAGCTGCATCGAAGTACATTGCTGAAAATGGTTCAGCAAGAGCGGCACTGGCAACGTCGCGCGATGTTGCAGGAGGCAGAGAAACTGTGGTGGCAGACCCCTCCCGGAAGCCACTCAAGCAGCCCCCCCACCAGGCCTCCTCAGGCCTGAACGCTGAACAGCTGCAGTTGCTGCTGGGTTGGATGCGCCCTGTTCAGCAGTCCTTGACCCTTGAGGCGGAAAGGGGTTTTGCCAATCTTCAGGGTCGTAGGGAGTGTTTTGACTCTTTTGTGGTGCGTCAGCTTGCCACGCCTCCCCCTCTGCCTCTTCCAGACGACAGTTTGATCCGCCTCAGCAAGCTTTCCTCAGGCTTTTCCGAGTATTCATCCCTGGCGGACTCCGACCGTCGCCGCTTGGTGACGGATGCGCGTCAGTTTCTGCATGGTCTTCGTCAGCGGCTTGAACCCTCTGCACCGATGGCACCACCGCGGCTCAGTCAGGCCACGCGGACCCTCGCCACCCAGAAAAATTCAAGTCATCGCCCACAGTCCCTTGCACTCGACAGTCCACTTGCCGAGGTCCGAGGCATCGGACCAAGACTCGCTGAGCGCTTGGCAGGTCTCGGTTTGTTCCTGGTCAGGGACCTGCTGAAGTATTACCCGAGGGACTATGTCGATTACTCCTGCCTGCGGCGCATCGAGGCTCTTGAGCCGGGTCAGACCGCCACGATCGTGGCCACGGTCCGGCGTTGTCATGGCTTCACCAGCCCACGCAATCCGAATCTCTCGATCCTTGAGCTGCAGCTTCAGGACCCGACAGGTCGATTAAAGGTTTCCCGTTTTCTTGCCGGACGCCGCTTCAGTACGCCGGCCTATCTCAGAGGTCAGCAACGCCTCTATCCCGTCGGAGCCACTGTCGCCGTGAGTGGCTTGGTCAAGGAAGGCCCCTATGGCCTCAGTTTTCAGGATCCCTTGATCGAGGTGATGGAGAGTGCCCAGGCGCCGCTGCGGTCCCGCAGCATCGGCCAGGTCTTGCCTGTGTATGCGCTGACTGAGGGGCTCACCGCTGATCGTTTCAGGGACCTTGTTGAAACGGTGTTGCCCCTTGCGGCCCGCTGGCCTGAAGTCCTTCCGGAAGCAAGGCGTCGCGCCCGGCAGCTACCAGGAGTCAGTGAAGCGCTTGTGGCGATTCACCAGCCACAGAGTCGCGAGCTGCTTCAGTCGGCTCGCCGCCGGCTTGTGTTTGATGAATTCCTGTTATTGCAACTGGGATTGCTGAAGCGACGGGGGGAACTGCGCAGGCGTTCGGCGCCGGCTCTGCTCACAGCGTGCCAGCGCCAGGGCTTGGTTGGAAGGTTCCTGGCGCTGCTTCCCTTCAGCCTCACTGGGGCTCAGCAGAGGGTGCTGGCGGAGATCGAGACCGACCTTGCCCGTTCAGAACCAATGGCGCGCCTTGTTCAGGGTGATGTGGGCAGTGGCAAGACCATCGTTGCCGTGGTGGCTTTGCTGATCGCGGTGGAAGCAGGCTGGCAGGGAGCCCTGATGGCACCGACGGAGGTGCTTGCCGAGCAGCATCATCGAACCCTGTGCAATTGGCTTCCACAGCTGCATGTCAGCGTTGAGTTGTTGACGGGCTCCACGTCCGCCCCTCGCCGCCGTCAGATCCTCGATGATCTGGCCAATGGGACCTTGAAGATCCTCGTAGGAACCCATGCATTGATTGAAGATCCGGTCGCCTTCTCAAGGCTCGGACTCGTGGTGGTGGATGAGCAGCATCGGTTCGGGGTCCGTCAGCGCAATCGTCTGCTCAGTAAGGGGTTGCAACCCCATCTGCTGACGATGACGGCGACCCCCATTCCCCGGACACTGGCCCTGTCTTTACATGGTGATCTCGATGTCAGCCAGATCGATGAGCTTCCCCCCGGGCGAACACCGATCAGGACCCGGATGCTCGCCGCTGCAGAAAGGGATCAGGCTTACGGGCTGATCGCGGCGGAGGTCTCCCGTGGGCAGCGCGCCTATGTGGTGCTGCCCCTTGTTGATGAATCAGAAAAACTGGACCTGCGCTCCGCTGTTGAGGTGCATGCCCAGCTGTCGGAGCAAGTGTTCCCGGATCTGGAGGTGGGCTTGCTGCATGGTCGCCTCAGCAGTGCTGATAAACAGGCGGTGATCAGGGCTTTTGCCAGTGGTGAGTGTCAGGTGCTTGTTTCAACCACCGTTGTGGAGGTGGGTGTGGATGTACCCGAGGCCAGTGTGATGGTGATCGAACATGCCGACCGCTTTGGTCTTGCCCAGTTGCATCAGCTGCGGGGCAGGGTTGGCCGCGGTGCGGCGGCTTCTCACTGTCTGTTGATCAATGACAGCTCCAATGTTCTCTCCCGGCAGCGGCTCGACGTGCTGGTGCGTTCCACGGATGGTTTTGAAATCTCTGAAATGGACCTCAGGCTGCGGGGGCCTGGGCAGGTGCTGGGAACACGTCAGTCAGGTCTTCCAGATCTTGCTCTCGCCAGCCTCGTCGATGATGGCGAAGTTCTCGAGGAAGCCCGCGAAGAGGCAGGGATGTTGCTTGAGAAAGATCCGGAGCTCAGGGAGCATCCTTTGCTGAATGAATTGCTTGAGACCCAGCGCTTGAGACTGAGTGGTTTAGCCCAGCTCAATTAAGACCAGTTTTTCCACAGGCTTGAGACTCGTATGAGACCAGACCCTGTCTCAGGCCTGTAAAAGTCGTTGTTACGCTATTTCCAGTGGCCAGGTCTGTCGACGCCCTGCCTGGGTTCGTCTTGTAAGGTCTGTTATTGATTAATGTAACGGATCATCCAAAAATGCCTTTGACAGCAGGGGGACTGAGCCTTCTTCCTAGGGATTCCAGTTGCCACTTTTTATCACATGATCACAGTTGCGGTAAAAGTGATAATTGCTATTTCTTCGTTTTATGCGTCATGCGGATATATCTGGTCTCGTAGCCTCTGACTTGTGGAAAAAACTGTAAAACTGTGGAAACACTCTGCCGTTGAGTTCTGTCGGTGCTGCGACCTTGGAGTGATTTCCCTATACGTGACTCCGGAGAGGCCCTTGCCTCCATCCCTGCTGGGTTGCATCGCCTGGAGCCCCACCCCTACGTAGAACTTGGTGCTCCCTATGGAGTTGACGGTGATCCGTTCAGATTGCGCCAGGGGGTGATTTCCCGTCTGCTCAGGGCTGAAACCCTCCTCCAGGGCAGCTGTCCAGGCAACCGACTGGCCATCTTCGATGCCTGGAGACCTCTGGCTGTTCAGGCCTTCATGGTTGAACATGCCATTGATCAGGAATGTGCTTGCCGAGGGCTGGATCGCCAGAACATCAGCCATGCCGCTGCCGTCAAAGAGGTGGTTGCCGCTGTTGGTCGTTTCTGGGCCCCGCCAAGTTCAGATCCATTGACGCCACCGCCCCACAGCACTGGAGCTGCCGTTGATCTCACCCTGGCGGACAGCAAAGGCTTGACCCTGGCGATGGGTGGAGAGATCGACGCCATTGGGTCCATCTCCTATCCGGATCATTACGCCGCGGCCGCAACTGCCGACCCTCTTTCCACGGCAGCGCTCTGGCATCAGCGACGATCGGCCCTGGCTGGGGCCATGGCGGCGGCAGGGTTTGCCCAGCACCCCAATGAGTGGTGGCATTTCAGCTATGGAGATCAAATCTGGGCGTGGCGTTGTGGCGGCGCTGAGGCCATCTATGGATCCTGTCCAGGTCCCTCCAGCATTGACTGAACACGCTGATCTCCAAGCTTGTTGATGTGGGCCCCGAAGCTGCTGCGGCCACCGTCTTCTTTCCAGCTGCGCAGAAGGGGGTCGAGGGTCTGCTCAAGGGAGTCGATCGGCATCCGTTGCAGAAAAGGTCTGGCCAGGTTCTGCAGATTCGGCGTTCCGCCAAGCCAGAGCTGATACTTGTCCGGTCCGCTGCCCACTAGGGCAATCTCAGCCATGTAGGGCCTGGCGCAGCCGTTGGGACATCCGGTGACCCGCACCAGGATCGATTTCTTGATCTCCAGTCGGTCCAGATGATTCTCAATTCGGCTGAGGATTGATGGCAGTGTTCGTTCGGCTTCTGTCATGGCTAACCCGCAGAGTGGCAGAGCAGGGCAGGCAATGGCATGTCTGGCAAGCCGCGAGGGGGAGGTCTGAACGCAGAGCTCCCCAAGAGCTCTGCGCACACTTGCGCGTTGCTGGGAGCCGATGTTGCATAAAAGAAGATCTTGGTTCGGTGTGAGCCGAATCTCCAGTTGATAGGTCTCAACAATTCTGCGCAGGCCTGCTTTCAGCTCTCCTTTGAGCCGCCCTGAAAGCAGGGGCAAACCAACGAACCACAAACTCTTCGACTGACGATGCCAGCCGAGATAGTCTTCCAGCTTGGTTTTAGGTTCTTTGCGGATTGTCTGGATCGGGTGTTGAAAATAGTTAGAGCAGAGTTTTTGTTTGAACCATTCAAGTCCCTGATCATTGATCAGGTATTTCATGCGTGAATGGCGCCTGGTTTTACGGTCTCCGTAATCCCGTTGCAGAGCCAGGATTGATTGGACCAGATCGAGAATGTGTTCCTCGGAGACATAACCGAGGGGTTCAGCTGTGCGTGCGAAGGTCTGTTCATTGTTATGGGTCCGTCCCATTCCTCCGCCCACATAGACATTGCAGCCGATCAGGGAGCCGGAGCTGTTGGTGAAGGCCACAAGGCCCACGTCCTGAGTGAGCAGATCAACCGAGTTGTCACCGGGGGTGGTCACAGCGCACTTGAACTTTCTCGGCAGATAGGTGGATCCGTAGAGGGGTTCGCTGCTATCGCCACTGAACACTCCACCTTGTTGTTGTCTTTCTCTTACCTTCTTGACCCTGGCGGCGGGTTTGATGCGATAGCTGAGGTCGCCATTGACCCAGAGGTCCAGGTAGGAGCCTTCTGCTGCCTTGGGTGAGAGCACATCGGCAATCTGATCGGCGAGTTGCCGAGCTGCTGGGTAGGCCCCCCAGGTGTAGGGGGCCGCAGGTGCCATCACATTGCGGTTGATGTCGCCACAGGCGGCGAGGGTTGAGCCCATGCCATGCACGATCCTGGAGATCACTTCAGCAAGGTTTTCCTTGCGGATGCCATGCATCTGAAAGGCCTGTCTGGTGGTGGCTCGCAGGGTGCCGTTGCCGAGCTGGTCAGCAAGATCGTCGAGGGCAAGAAAAAGCGAAGCTGGGATGCGGCCTGCCGGGCTACGAAGTCGCAGCATCATCTGCCAGTCCTTGCCCTGGCTCTTGCTGCGGTTTTCACGATCATCCTGCTGATAGCTGCCGTGAAACTTCAGCAGCTGAACGGCATCGTTGGAGAAATGATCGCTTGCGTTGGCCAGCTCCTCCCGCAGGGGATCCTTGAGATAGTCACTGTCCGCCTTGAATTGCTCAAATTTCGAGCGTTCCGCACCTGTGGCAATGCAGGGGGAAAAGCTGTTGCCAGTTTCCGGTATCGACGCTGTCTCGGCTGCAGTCACTACCGTCATAACTTCCTAATCCAGCGTAGCGAAACGCACATCTGCATTGACGTTGAACTGCTTCGGGTCAGAACGGTTTCGGGTCAGAACAGCTTCTGGTCTGCCGACGGGGGCAGAACACCGTGGATGTGCTGCCTGCAGATCGGCTGATCTCGGTTCAGCATTGATGCCCTGAAGGGGACCAGGGCTTGTTAACTACGGATGATCGGACAGGTGATCGATCGGATTCGTTAGCGCTTGATGGGCTGAGGGGCCAAACAAGATTGATCGTTCTCTTAATGCTTTGTCTCTGGTTGAGATCGGATAAGCCGTGGCTTGCAGCGATCAACTGAAAGGGAAGGGCGGCATGGTTGATTTAGAGAATAGAGATTATCTATGCCATCTGAAAGTTTGTAGTTCTGCGCCAAGGCTTGAAGTGTTATTTGCAGGATTTTTCTTGATAATTCTCGCCATCTTCTGGAAATTCAACGCCATCTCTTGGCGATGCAAGGCTGTCTTTGGGCAGCAGGGAATTAGAGGTAAGTTGTTGATTGCGCTTCAGCTGGCATGCTTTGAATTGAAGGTTTAGGCCTAATTCCAGCTGATCTACTTTGCTTGAAGATGGCTTGGACCATTCCTGGTGCTTGGCAGAGGGCTGTTGTGGGTGTATTTGGAGTCTGTTGTGGGAGGTGCTTGGAGCCTATTGAAGCTGTTTTGGGTTTAGGTATTGAGGTGACTGATGGATGTAACGATCAAACGCCAGTTTTGGTTGATCATTGACCGTTCTATGTTTTTCCTAGGTTTTTTCTTTCTGTGGCCTCAAAGCTTTGATGATGCGATCAAGGCTGTTGCTTGATTCGGCTCTTCTGCAAGGACCAAACCAGTTGTTGTTATCCAATTCGTGTGATAAGGCGTTGGAGGCATGATTATCAGAAAACTCTGGCATTTCTCCGATGAAAATAACTTTAGTCTCTCCCTTGCCTTGCTTTTCTTCTTTTTCTCCTTCCTCAAGGGACTGAGGCATCACAAAAATAGCTCCCCCTTTGCCAAGGCCTGGATTTGAGCCTTCTCCACCTATGGCCATATTCATTCGAAAAGAGACTTTTTCCAGAGAAAGTGTCCCCTGTCGCAGGAAGACAGCGCCACCAAGTCCGGCGCCACTGCCTCCCCAGCCATCTTCTCCATCTCCGGCTGCGAATCCACCCAGTCCGGGCAGTCCAAGTTCACCTGCGGCACCTGCATGCCCACCGGCACCGCCACCACCACCGAACCCTCCGCATCCTCCATTTCCCCCGTTTCCCCCATGCCCCACTACAGCAATTCCTTTCTCCTTTGAAAGCTGACTGGCACTGGCCGTGTTGCCTCCGTTTGCACCGTTGCCAAAACCACCGAAGCCTCCACCACCGCCAAAGGCAATGGTTCCGATCCCACCTTCAGGCCGCTTTGAGCTCCAACTGTCGAAGATGCCGAAACCACCATTTCCACCATTGCCACCATTGCCGCCATTGCCTCCCTGACTTCCACCATCGCCACCATTGCCGCCATTGCCAGCGTTGCCAAATCCACCGAATCCACCACCACCGCCGAAAACAATCGCTCCAATGCCCTGGCTAGTCATTCCAGAGACACCATTGACAGAGCCACGGTCAGCCTTCATGGATTCCTGTTGTCGTTTAATGCTCTGTTGGCCAGGGGGAGGTTCAATCGCGAAGCCAGAATTTGTCTCAATGCCTGCCTGGCCATCAATGCCTGCCACAGCTCCTCGGCTGGTAGAAAGTTTCCTTCGCTGCGTGAAAATCTTCTGGATTCCCAAGGCCCGTTTCCACCAGCCAGAGTGTTTGAGAAGTCCTGATTTGAAGTGGCCGCCTCGTCCGCCAATGGCTTGATTGTTATTGAAGCTGACAGCTTTAAGGTAAACAGTTCCGGACTCAATCAACAAAGCCCCACCTAAACCAGCTGCGCCTCCACTGCCATGGGCTCCATCCTCTCCACGGGCGATTCCATTGGCCAGTGTTAGATCATTGATTTGTACACAGCCGGAACGAATGACAATAATTCTGTTTCTAGACTCGCCACTGATCGTCACATCACCACCGTTTATTTCTAGATTTTTGTGGATTTCAGGAAGCGCTGATCTGATGCGGATGTCATCGGTCAAAGGGTTGATGTTGATCCTGTTGCAGCCGCCAGCTTCAGCCTGCTGCAGTGCCCAGCGCAGGCTGCCAAAGCCATCGTCAGCTGAAGTGTTGACATTGATGGTTTCTTCCTGGCGTTCATTCATGGGGGATGTTCGAAGAGCCATTGCTTGTTGAACGGGCCTAAGGTCCGTGACTCACTTATAGCCATGGGCTTTGCAGATGAACAAATAAGCCAGCCGCTTAAATTATCTTTGCAATCGAAATCAGATTGTTTTTTGCCGATGACTTGAGCAGGAAGGGAACTGAGCACTTTGAGTTCATTTTGAGTTCATTGATTAGGCCAGGTGCAGTATTTTGTGTTTTTAGCGTTTTTTAAGAAATTTATCTGTGGATTTGAGCGTGGCAAGGTCCTGGCGCTGAAAGCTTGAAGTTGCATTTGCACCAACGGCTCAGCTTCGTGTTGCTCGGCAATCAAAGGCTGGGGCCGGCTACCTGGTTGGCAGGCCCAAGCTCCCATAAAGTCACTGCTTGATGAGCCCCCGACGTGTCGGCAACGTTTCTGCTCGAGATCGGCACTGAGGAGTTGCCTGCGGACTTCGCTCGCCTTGCTTTGCCCCAGTTGCAGGATCGCGTCTGCAGAGATCTCGCTGAGCAGCGGCTTCCCCACGGTGCAATCACCGTCACCAGCACGCCGCGCCGCCTGGTTGTTGTCATCGCTGATCTTCTCGAGCGGCAGCAGGACCTCAACGAAGAACGAAAAGGCCCCCCAGTGGCTCAGGCGTTCGTCGATGGTGTTCCTGGTCCTGCTGCGATTGGTTTTGCCAGACGCTGCGGGGTGGATCCTCAGTCACTTGATGTTCGTGAGACTCCGAAAGGGCCCTGCGTCTTTGCCTCTGTTCTGGTTGAGGGGCAGGCCACCACAACTCTGCTCGCAGATCTGATCCCCACCTGGATCCATGCTCTTCAGGGCCGACGTTTCATGCGCTGGGGTACCGGTGAGCAGCGTTTCAGTCGACCGGTGCGCTGGTTGGTGGCCCTCCTGGGTGAGGAGCTGATCCCGGTCTGCCTGGTTGGCTCCGATCCACCGGTAAGCAGTGATCGGCTCAGCAGGGGGCATCGACTGCATTGCACCAGCCTTTCAATCCCCTCTGCGGATCAATACAGCACCTGCCTTGCGGCCGCAGGTGTTGAGGTGGATAGAGAACGACGCGCCGCTGTGATCCGCGAGGGGATAGAGGCGGGTGCCAGATCCTGTGAAGGCGTTGCCAACTGTCCTGAAAGTCTGTTCGAGGAGTTGGTGGATCTGGTTGAGGATCCCCGGGTTCTGCAGGGGCAGATTGCTGAGCGTTATCTCGCGTTGCCGCCGGAGGTGATCAGTACGGTGATGCAGTCGCATCAGCGCTATGTGCCCCTGGAGGTGCCTGGCGTTGAAGGGGACCCTCTGCGATTGAATGCCAAGTCAGTGCTGCGAGCACAGTTTCTGCTCGTTGCCAATGGCCTCGAAGCGGCATCAGCTCAGATCAGGCGGGGTAACGAGCGAGTCCTGAGTGCAAGGCTTGCCGATGCGGAGTTCTTTCACGATGTTGACCGTCGTCAGCTCAGTGATCAACGCCGTGAAGCCCTCGATAAGGTCACTTTTGCTGAGGGGCTCGGCAGTCTTCGGGATCGTTGTGATCGGATCAGCTGGTTTGTTGATCAGTTGATCCAGCGGCTGAAGCTTGCCGATGGCACCGCTGCTGAAGTTCGTCGGGCGGCGCACCTCTGCAAGCATGATCTTGTCAGTCAGATGGTTGGCGAATTCCCTGAGCTTCAGGGGGTCATCGGTGGCAAATATCTACTTGAAGAAGGGGAGTCAAGGGGGGTGGCCCTTGCGGTGGTTGAGCACTATCTGCCCCGCGGCGCCGGGGACGCTTTGCCAGGCAGTGATTCAGGCGCAGTGCTGGCCTTGGCTGAACGTCTGGAGCTGCTGCTGAGCATCTTCGCCAAGGGGGAGCGGCCTTCAGGTTCCTCGGATCCCTATGCCCTGCGTCGGGCTGGCAATGGCTTGCTGCAGATTCTGTGGAAGCAAGGCTGGCAGTTGAATCTTGAGGAGCTGCTGGTTGCGGCCTCAGCCCACTGGGCAGAGTTGTTCCCCTCTTTTTGCGTCGACACTGATCTGCTGATCAACGATCTGGCGCTGCTGCTGCGGCAACGTATCGTCTCCCAGTCGGAAGAGGAAGCTTTCGCCCCTGATCTGGTTCAGGCGGTGGCTGGCCCTGGCGTCAGTACAGAACGCCTGCTCGCTGATCCCTGTGATCTTCAGCACCGTCTGCTTGTGTTGACGCGTCTACGAGAGCAGCAACGGCTTGCTCCTGTGCAGGCCGTTGTTCAACGGGCAGCCAGGCTGGCGGAGAAGGGTGATCTTGCTTTGGATCAGCTCGATCCAGCCAAGGTCATCGCAGCCGAGTTGTTCGAGTCTCCGAGTGAGGCTGAGCTGCTTGAGCAGATCGAGGCTCTGGCTCCACTGGCATTGGCCGGGGATTACGACGCTCTCTCTGAGGGGCTTGCCGGAGCCACTCCAGCCCTGGAATCCTTCTTTGACGGAGCCAGCAGTGTGATGGTGATGGTGGACGACAAGGATTTGCGCCGCAATCGCCTCAATCTGCTGGGAGTGCTTCGCAACCAGGCTGCAGTGCTGGCCCATTTCGAGGCCATTCAGTGATCACCACTCAGTGACCGCCATCCAGTGATCGCTTCTGAGTGGCGATCACTGGATGGTTGCTTCGAGGCTTGTTTCGGGTTGATCGCCCTGATCGGGCGGATCAGCCGACTTCTACCTTCTCTGTTTCTTGCTTGCTTTTGTCACCGTCATGATTTGGCTTGGTCTTGATGCCGGCGTTGGCTTGATAGGCAAGAAATTCCTCATCGGAGCGACCAACGGCAGAGGGCACAGGGGTGTATTCGATGGGTGCACGGGAGATGCCCCGCAGCAGACTCACCAGGGTGCTGACCGTCAGCTTGACCTGCTGCCAGGGGTTCATTAACACCACACGCTTGTACAGGTAGCTGTCGAAGGTCAGCTTTTGTACATCCCGGTCTGAGCACATC
>MPMF02216865.1_pt1 | contig 32491 bp, 30 predicted proteins | sample 1617271 | NCBI WGS metagenome assembly MPMF02 (sample SAMN05944812, study PRJNA350692) | marine metagenome | biome: marine; feature: ODZ; material: water; isolation source: 120 m water sample prefiltered with 30 um filter, filtered on to 0.2 um... | place: Pacific Ocean | collected 2012-04-09... | reverse complement strand
TATTGCGGTTATCCCGCCTGTTTCGCGCAAAAACAGTTCGTTGTATCGGGCGTAGGGGGTATGCCGATTAGCCGAGTAATAGGAGTTGCCCTGTTTTCTCGAACCGGGTGCACACATCGTGCATCACCGCCAACATTCAGAAAGCGATGCAGCACACTCCCTCTGGTGAATACCCGAATCAAAGGAGCCGGCCATGTTTGCTCGCAAAACGCTTCCGTTCGCTCTGCTCTTAGCATTGGCGCTTCCAGCCGTCGGTTCAGAGCAGGACTCGTCTGCGACGAATGATGACACACCAAATGCTGTTCAAAGCTCGGTGTTAAAAGCGGCTCGGCCCCAAAACAACGCGTCTATCCTCGTGGGACAGAGTTTGGAGAACGACATTTTCGAATTCACAGAGGTCCTTCGCACGCGATACCCCTCCGGCGCGGTGCAGATTGAGCGCCATATTCGTCGCGATCAAAATAATGAACCGATCAATCATGGTAAATGGACGATGTATACCCCGGAGGGTGACCAGATCGCACACGGAACGTTTTGCGATGGCCGCCCGCATGGAACATGGAGCCGAACGTATCGCGGCGACGAGGCAAAAACAATTCTCGGCGCAAGCGGCCAGGGATTCACGCTACCCTTGCACTCTACGGCCACGTTTTCCGATGGGCTTCTCCATGGCGAATGGACTATCCTCGACGATGAGCAGCGAAAGGTCCGCCTGTGGACTTTTGATCGAGAGAAACTCCATGGGGCTTCGGTGGTCTGGTACCCGAGTGGCAATCGTCTTCGCGAAGCGGAATACGACCAGGGAATACCCTCCGGGCAGCACCGGGAATGGTCGCCGGAAGGAGAACTCCTGGAGAGCAACACATTTCGCTTTGGGCGACTGCTTTCGGAGCACCGTTCGACGCATGACAACGGCAATGTCAAATCAGAGGGCAGCCACCTGCTCCCCCGCTATCGCATTGCAACCGACGTCTGGTGGTGGGACGGCAATGTGAACATGTCCGTTACTGCCAAAAATGGGACCCGGGAGCGGACGGGGCTTTGGTCCTACTATCACGAAAACGGAAAACTGGCGCACACTGGCGAGTATCTCCGCAATCTCCCCGAGGGGAAACATGAGTGGTATCACGAAAGCGGAAACCTTAAAGCGACTGGTGCATATCTAGCCGGCAAGCCAAATGGCCACTGGTCCTGGTACGGGGCAGATGGCACCCTCTTGCGAAGTCAATTTTTCGCTTCCGAGGATGAGGATGCAGACGTTCAGCCTGCCAATCCGGATGGCGGCGAGGATATCCTGGCGGCCCAAACGGGCGAGGCAGAGAAGACCGCATCCGCAGTTGTACCGCCAGTTTCCCCACCGGACAATGCAGTCCAATCGGCCAGCCACGACGTACCCATTCCTCAGACTGCGGATGTGAAAGAGCATAAGAACCAGCAGATACGCCCCGCCAAGATTCTACGCTGACTCGACCCGGTGCAGCGGTGCCGTGCAAGCCGCTCGATTATGGATTGCCTCTCGCGCGATATATCGCTCTTGGCTGAGGAATCCCCCTGCTCCAATCGCTTGCTCTATTGGCGTATAATTGTTCCATCTATTGCATCGGAGCATTTTTCCAAGAAAGTGGTCGAACATGGAGCTACAGGATCGTATCGAACGATTTTTGTCCGGCAGTCCCCATGCCGTGGTGGGCGCATCGGCCAACCGCGAAAAATATGGCAACAAGGTTCTCCGCGCGTACATGAAATCTGGTCGACAGGTTTTCCCTGTGCACCCAACGGCATCAGAGATCGAGGGTCTCACTGGCTATTCGACGCTTGCGTCACTACCGGTGTCGGTGCATGGCATTTCGATCATCACTCCGCCGGAGATCACAGAAAAGATCGTGAAGGAGGCTGGAGAATTGGGGATCGTCCATCTCTGGATGCAGCCTGGTGCCCAAAGTGCGCGCGGCGTTGCCATCGCCAAACGCTTCGGAATGAATTTGATTGCCGGTGATGCGTGCCTGCTGCTCGCCGAGGGCCTCTCTCAACTCCCATCAACATCGGACCCGTTCGCTGAGGGTGGAGTTTAGCCATGGCCGCAGACGAGGCACAAAAGATCACCGCCGAGATCGAAGAGCTTGAGTGTCGTATTGCCGAGCTCAAATCCGCTTTGCAAAAGCTTCCGGACAAAGATTTTCCAGGCAAGGCGGCAGCAGCACCACCCGAAGAGGAGCCAACGATATTTCGGTCACTCCACGATGATGAAACACAAAAGAGTCTTCTTGTGGCTGTTTTGGAAACCATGGATGTCGGCGTTTCACTTTGCGATCAAAATGGGGTTTTTCTGATTTGCAATTCAGAGAGCCGGCGGATTGGTGGTGTCCCCGTCATGGACCGCGAGGAGAACTGGCCCGCCCATTACGGGGCGTTTTATCCTGATGAGGTCACGACCTACCCTACGGAAATACTTCCTCTCGTGCGGGCACTCCAAGGAGAGACGGTACGGGACGAGCCGATGTTTTTGCGAAATGCCCGTCAAACGAGAGGCATCCACCTCTCCATCAGTGCCATTCCGTTTATCGATTCTTCAGGCAAACCTGCCGGAGCGGTTCTTGTCGTTCGAGACATCACAGAGCTGAAACAGAGCGAGCAGCAACACGCGCGCCGCGCCGAGGCCCTCGCAATCGTCCAACGAGAAGCTGAAGCGCAAAAGAATCTTCTCGAGGCGGTACTCGAGAGCATCGATATCGGCGTCACGGTATCAGACAAGCAAGGGGATTTCGTCATCTTCAATCCGGCGGCCCGGCGGATGCTCGGAGTCGGCCCAGTCTCTGGAGTGGAAAACTGGACACCCGAGTATGGCTGCTTCCGAATCGATGGCACTCTCTATCCGGCCGAGGAATTGCCCCTGTCGCGGGCACTTCGTGGCGAGACCGTTCAGGAAGATAAACTCTATATCTGCAACCCGGAAACTGCTGACGATGTCTTGCTCAGCGTCAGTGCGTCACCCTTCATTAATCCTCCCGGATATTTTGAAGGGGCCGTCTGCTTTTTCCGGGACATCACCGCGGAGACTGTTGCGAGAGATGCCGTCGAACATAGCGAATCGCGTTTCCGCGCCTTCATGGACAATGTACCTGCCATCGCATTTATCAAAACTTCCAGGGGGCAATATGTCTATGGCAATCGCCACTTCTTCGATTACCACCCCACAACCCCGGAAGATCTGGAGAACTCGCCTGTCACCGATTTTGATCTCACATCGCCAGAAACCGCAGCGATGCTTCAGGAGAATGACCGCCGAGTCCTGGAGGAGCAGACTCCCCTGCATGTCGGCGAGTTGCTCATCAGCACGAAGGGCCCGCCTGTTTGGTTTTTGGTGTACAAATTCTTCCTTCCCAAAGCCTCCGGCGAGTCGTATGTCGGGGGAATTGCTATTGACGTTACCGAACGCAGAGAACACGAACAGCGATTGATCGCTGAAGATCAGCTATTGCGAAAAATGATCGATTTCCAGGAAGCGGAGAGGCAGCTAATAAGCCACGATATCCACGATGGGGCCGTGCAAGATGTGGTTGGGGCCAAAATGCTTCTCGAGGCGCTCACCAGCCACCTTTCCCCCGCCCCAGACAGCCACACAACGGAGCAATTCCAAGCAATTGGCACTGCACTCACCCGAGCCATCATCGACTTGCGACGCCTCATCTCCGAACTGCGGCCCCTGGTCATGGACGAGGAAGGAATCATCGAAGCGATCCGCTTTTTGATCTCCGAATCGCAGCATGCCAGGGATTTAAAGATCACTTTCACCCACAAAACGAGCGGTGATCGCTACCATCCGATGCTCGAGGGCAATCTTTTCCGCATTGTCGGGGAGGCGCTTACCAATGCACACCGGCATAGCGATGCAGCGGCGGTGAGTATCCATCTGGAAGAGCGTGAGGAGATGCTCTATTTAACGGTTCAGGATAATGGTATCGGCTTTCAGGAAACGGAGATCGACGCTAGCCGCTTTGGACTCCACGGGATCCGGGAGCGGGCCAGACTCTTTGGCGGCAAGGCGAACATTAGCAGCCAGATCGGCAAGGGGACCACGATCAAGGTCGCCATACCCGTGGCGATGCCGACCGAATGATCCCCATAATCTCTACCGAGAGACATCGTCGGCGCTGGGACAATGCGCACCTGGGGCGATCGATTCGGTGGCGCGGTTTATTCAGCACTCTTTGGCACCGCAGATGAAGGGGCATCGCTCTTTGGCTCAGACAGTGCCGGACTGTCTTTTTGTTCGTCATCCGATGCAGTGCCAATTCCCGACAGGGCGATCACCTCATCGGTTATATCGACCGCAGAGCGGGAAAAGGCAAAAGAGCCGGGCCGTTTGTAGAGCACAAGATCAAACCCTCGCTTGTCGGCGATCGCCTCGATCGGACCTTTGGTCTTCTGGTCGAGTACACGCTGCATCCATTTTTGTGTCTCGCCGATCAATTGCTGGGCCTCGGCGTTCTTCGCCCGCAATTGATTCCGGCCGGACATTTCCATTTCGTCGAGTTCTTTTCGCTGCGATTCGGTGAGTTTGGTCACGTCGTCACCAAATCCGGCAAGTTTTTTCTCCATCGCCTCTCTCAAGCCCTTCTGAAGGACTCCAAATTCCGCTGTGAGTTTCTTGCGCTTCTCGGTGACCTGTCGATCGAGCTGCATCAAAGAGATGATCCGCTGCATGTCGATTACGCCGACAGAACTCCGAGGCTTTGCTAGCGATGCAGACGCTTGCTGCGATTGCGGAGGAGTTGCCGATGGAGTACAGCCGAGTATCAGAAGAACGCACATAAAAGAGAACACGATTTCAATTTTAGACATTGAGCAGAATCCTCATGCAGAATGCGGCGCAGCAAGAGAGATGCGCCGTCGACTTATTTTTCGGGTCCTTGATAGATCGGATGCTCCGGGTCACCACCCGCCCAGAGATAGCCTACAAGATCCATCACCTCCTGTGGACTGCTCCTTCGCAAAAGTTCCTCCGGCATCGGAGAGACTTTGAGCGGGACAACAACACATTCGTCCCTTTTGAAAATCTTCGGCTCACAGTTGCCGAGCGGGTCATCGACCAGATACAGGATATTCTCATCCTCCTGCGGAATGAGGACCCCGAGATGAATTTGGCCGCTCTCGAGATCTTCGAGTTCCACCTTGGCAAAATTGGGATCGATTTTCTCACTCGGGAAAAGCAGCGACCGGAGAATATCGGTAGGTTTGTTCTCTTTGGCCAACTCCGTCAGTTCCGGCCCTACCCTGCCCCCTTTGCCACGTACCGAGTGGCAACTCACACAAGACCGGGACTCGAATGCCGCCCGCCCGCGGGCAAACGAGGACTGCGGGGGACCTTTCGCCAACTCCGCGGCCAACGCGTCGAAATCGTGGTCATAGGTCACAATCCCCAATAATTTGTCGCGTGAGGCGTTCTGTTGACTCGCGAGCCAACCATCCACGTCGTCGGTAACCACAAAGGCGGCATACATCCGCATCGCGTGTGAGGGAAAAGTGCAGAGCATGGGATAGACGCCCGGCGTATCGGGAGCGGTAAAGACCAGCTTTTGCATCTTGCCCATATCGAGCATTCGCGTGTGATGCAGGACTTTGTCGGATTCGGGAAGGTAGCCTTTGGAAAGTGCCTCGGGAGAAGTTGCCATCTGATCGGCGGCTCTGCCAAGTTCCTCCAGAGATCCTGTCGCGCCGATCACGACATTGTGCGGCATCCCGTCATTATTTGTAAAATAGAGCTCGATCGGCTGCCCTGCACCAACGACAAGGAACTCCTTATCGAAAGCCATCTGCTCGCGGAGCGTGCCGAGAAACCGCTGGGCAACCTTCAGTTGCGAAATCCGTGCCAGGTGCGCGGAGCGACTCTCATCCGGCAATCGTTTCGCGGTGCGAGTTGCAAGTTCAACAAGTCGTCGCCCCCGACTGCTCGCCCGCGCTTCGAGCGGCATCGCTTTAAGAATGCCGACCAACTCCTTGCACAGTTGGGCCAGCTCCGTCGCCGGCCACTTGCTGGCATCGCGACCGAGCAGCGCGGTAACCGCAACATCTCTTAGCTGTTCATTCTCGATGCCGGGACGAAGGGTTGCAAAAATTTCCTCATCGTGTCCCGGGACCGAGGGGAGAGCGTAAAAAAAAGCGGCCCGTAGTTGGTCGCTAGCTGCCTCGTCAGACAACGGCCGCGATTTGGTATAGAGTTCCGATTGGATCTGAGAGTTGCCGATCCAGGGGATGGCCCGGACCGCGTCGCTACGCCTTTCGCTACGGGCAAGCTCCCAGATTTCAGACGCACCCGCACCGGCAGACACAAGGGCCGCATAGCCGAGGCTGCGGACGAGTGGCCGTTTGCTCTCTCTGGCAAGGGCATGGATGTTTGCTCTTTGAGCAGCGAGCTGCTCAGCGGGCATTTGGGCAAGGAGGTGTCCAAAATCTGCGATCACCGCATCGGTCTGTTCGTCTGTGGACTCTTTTTCTGCGTGATTCCAGTCAAGAATAACCGGTTCGCGGTCTATTTTCTTTAATGCCGCTATCCACTCACTCGGCAGGTCGCTGCCGTGCAGTTGGGCAAGACCGGCGATCGCTTCTTTGCGGTATTTGGGGTCGATGCCGTACCGGTTTAACAGTGCACTATAAACCGCTTCGCTCCGCTCGAGAGAAACCAGCTCGGCGTTCGACTGAACCCGCAACACATAGGCGGCGAATACACGATTTTCCGGAAGGTAAATCGGCTTTAGATTTTCATTCCGTTCGTTTGCTCCTTCGCCGCGGGCCAACGAAGAGGAGATCAGCAAGAGCGACAGGCTCGCGAGGCAGGCAACGGTTATCAAAGTGGAGGCACGCAACAAAATATTTTTCGCTTTCTCCGCGGTCTTGCGCGGCGGGGCAATCGATGTATTAGCAGCTTGCAGCCCAAGAATCTACTTCGCAGAAGATAATCACGAGCAGTGCTATCGCTACTCCCGTTAGAGTGTCTCAGGCTAGCCGTTTTGCGTTTATTTTTCAAACCTTCCACAAGGCCATACAGGGGAAATGTCGCTTAACTTGCGGTTTTTTAGCCCTTTACTCAGCCAAACACAAGTCAGACATTCACGGGCAAAGACTTCACTACCCGGCGGAGCGGTGACTGCTGAGCGCTTGTAGTAAAAGGTCCAATCAACACATCAATAAATCCCAATGGCACTTTGTATGTTCTTTGGCAAGTGGCGCAATACATTATAAACTGGACTCGCTTATCTTGTAGGTGGTGGCAGCTCCATTTGGTAGAGAAACATCGCATACAAAATGACGATTTTGGTGAGATTGACATTGACATTTCACCGAACGCTAGCATACACTTCCCGCTTCGAATCGAACGGATGTGGCAGAGGAAGCCGCTAAAAAGAGCAAAACGCTACCCACCTTGTCGAACCCGCCTGACACCTGCTCCCCAAACCGCTCGAGCATGTACCATTGCATTTGGGAGGAGCCCAATGTCGCAAACTCGTGAGGATGTCTCGGTCCAACGGAACGCCACGACACCCGATGAACTCGCAGCGCTACAAAAACTCGAAGAGGCTGAACGACTTGCTTCGGAATGCTCGCGCTTGGATGAACAAATCGATAGCGCTGGTCAATCTAATGACGCTAGTCAAACCAATGAGGTCGCAATGCGCGAGACGCTAAATCTCTGGATGACATGGAACAGAGCGCATCAGGCTGTCACGGGCCAGCTCTTTAAGAACGGCGAACAGAACCAGAAGGTGGAAGACCTGATGGATCATCTCGATGCCCTTCGTCAGGAATGCGTCGAAAGATCTGAACGCCTTTTGCCTGATTAAACGTTTAGGCCGTCGGTTTCTAATTCTTTTTTCTCCCGGCACCACCTCTCCCGGTGGTTTGTTGGAGCATCTATTTTGCTCTCACCGGAGCATCGACGCTTATCCCCTTGCCTGCCCCGCTTTGTTAGAATAGGGCCTTCCGTTTTTTTCTGCGGCTCTTACGAAGCAATTCATGCGACATATCGGCACACTCCCTGATGCGACGTCGGCAGAGCGCTTTGCCGATTATCTTCTGACAGAGGGCATCACTACGCGCGTGGAAGAGGAAGATGGCCAATTCGTTATCTGGATTCGGGACGAGCAACAAGTCGACCGCGGCCGCTCTGAGCTTGAGGCGTTTCTGGCCGATCCCCAACAGGCCCGCTATACCGAAGCGAGTCGCGAGGCCCAATCCCTTCGCCACGAAGAACAGAAGCGGGAGCGGCGGTACCAGAAGAACCTGATCGACATGCGGCGGACCTGGCAGCGGCCCACGCTCGGAACCTGCCGGGTGACGCTCGCGCTAATGCTCGGGGCGATCATCGTTTCGGCATGGAGCCGGTTTGGCAAAGACCCTGTTGTATTCTCCTGGCTCGCGTTCGGTCCGCTCGATGCGATCTTCCAGTCTGGTCAGCTCTGGCGACTGATCACGCCTATTTTTATCCATATGGGCCTGCTCCATCTCCTATTTAATTTGTACTGGACTTACCAGTTCGGACTGCTCATTGAGTCCCGCCGCGGTTCCGCACGATTTCTGGGTCTTGTACTCTTTGTGGCGATCGCGTCGAATGTTGCCCAATATGTCTATGCCGGTCCCTATTTCGGTGGTCTCTCCGGCGTCGGTTACGGCCTGTTCGGTTACCTCTGGATCAAAGGCCGCTTCGATCCGGCCGCCGGCATGCAGCTGCCGCCGGGTCTTGTGGTTTTCTTTCTCATTTGGCTCGTTCTCTGTACCACAGACTATTTCGGGCCGGTGGCCAACACCGCCCACTTTGTCGGCATGTTTGCGGGGATCGCGGTAGCGGGCATCCCGATTTTGCTTCGCGCTAGGCGATCTTAGGTGAAAGAGTGCATGATCAATAGCGATAAAGCGAACATACGCATCGGCACACTCGTCCACGCTCAGGCGGCAGCCGAGACGATCAGGCAGATCATCCCGCACGGATTTGAGTCGTTTCAGATCACCTTTGGCCACCACGTGGGCCAGATCGATCTGGACCGCATGGCCGGCGAGCTTCTCGAGATGTTCACCGCCACAGAGAACCCCCCCGTCATCAGCGCGCTGGGCCTTTACGGCAACCCGCTGACCGATCCGCAGACGGCGGCCGACTGGGAGCGGGTACTCGATGCTGCACCCCGGTTCGGCTGCACGGTCGTGGGCGGTTTTACCGGACGCCTGCCCGACCTGCCGGTTCCCGAGTCGATTCCGGCATTTACCGACGTATTTGCGCCACTCTCTGCCCGCGCCGAAGATTTGGGCGTGCGGATCGCGTTTGAAAATTGCGACATGCATGGCGACTGGCACCGCGGCGACTGGAACATTGCCCACTGCCCGCGGGCGTGGGAGTTGATGTTTGCGGCGGTACCGAGCGAAGCGGTCGGGCTGGAGTGGGAACCGTGCCATCAGATGGTCAGTTTCGTCGATCCGCTGCCTCAGCTTTGTCAGTGGGCCGATCGCATCTTCCATATTCATGGCAAAGATGCCCAGGTGATGTGGGACGTCATCCGCCGCGAGGGAATCCGCAGCGGCAACGATATTGTCCTCCATCGCACGCCCGGCTTTGGCGATACTGACTGGGCTGACGTGTTCCGGATTCTCTCGGACTCTGGCTACCGGGGCACGATCGACATCGAGGGATGGCACGATCCGATCTATAAGGACGCATTAGAAATGACCGGGCAGGTTTTTGCCCTCAATTATCTCAAGCATTGTCGCGGAGGTCCGTTTGTCCCCAACCCTGCCTGATTATCGCCGGGCGTACCGCACATTCCGATTGACGCAAAACAGGCGCCTTCGATAGACTCGCCGCCATGCATTCCCCTAGCGAACTACCGCGACCACCCGGTGATTCCCGGCAATCCTGCGCTCTTTGGCTATTGCCCACGTTCGTTTTTCTTCTGTTGGGTTTTGCGGCCCTACCGGTCGACCAATCTCTGGCCGGTTGGATTGCTGCCAATAATCTGCCCGGCGGGGTCGTAGACGTACTCGAGCGGGCCGAGACCTTTGCACACGGGATCGGTGTTGTTTTTATTCTGCTTACCATTTTTATCATTGACCGTTCTCGGCGATGGACTTTTCCTCGCCTTATTCTTGCTGTCGCCGGTTCCGGATTGGCCGCAAACCTGATCAAGCTCATCCTCATCGCCCGCACGAGACCCCACGCGGCCGATCTAGGCGACCATTTTTCCGAGACTTTTGGTAACTGGCTACCGCTGCTCTCCGAAAGTGCGCAGCAGAGCACCCCCTCATCGCACACCGCGACCGGTGTCGCATTTGCGATCGCGCTCTGTTGGCTTTTTCCCCGCGGTCGTTGGATTTTTGCGGTTCTGGCAATCTTAGCGGCCTGCCAGCGGATGGCATCCAGTTCGCACTATTTGAGCGATGTCCTCTGGGGTGCTGCGCTTGGATATTTTTTGGGCCGGGGCATCATCAGCGGCTTTCTGACCGAAAAGTACTTTAATCGACTTGAAGAGCGACTGCGGCCCGCCGAGCCGCACCCGTCCGACGTTGCCCGGTCCACCGATCCGGCAGAAGTCAGCAGCGCTCCGTGAGTGGCCACAGATTTGTGCGGTTTATTCGCATTTCTGGACACTTTGATATCTGTCGATCTCTCGATGTGTAAAATGCTTGCGATTTTTGCGACTCCGTGTTAACTTACGTTTCTTGAATGCAGGACTCGATGAGACCTGGAGGGTGTGCAGTGAGGCTTCTTCTATTAGATCATGGTACGATCTTTCCCTCCCCAGCTTTACCACCCGCGCATCTCTCTATCGCGCTATATTGCGTTGCGCTATGGTCCGCATTTTCTTTTAAGCAGCCTCTCGCGCGATGTTTTGCAAACCCCGCCAGGAAGGAACTGTTTTAACGACCTAATATCCGCTCATTTATTCTTAAAGGAATGTTTAGATGAAACGATCTGCTCAGAAGACGAACCGCCTCGAATTGTCCGGCGACAGCATGATGGACCATCTTTCTTCTCAGGCACGTCGGAAACGCAAGCGGCAGGCGAGCAAAAAGCGGCGGGCTAGGCTCAAGGCAGAAGACAGTCGCTACAGCGAGGAGGGCTGAGCCCCCATCTTTTCCAGAAGTGTTTCTCGCTCTGCTTCGCCGGGCCGGATTTCTATTGCACCATCGTTCTTTTTCCCGCGATACGCATCGCGAGGGCCAACTCCCCTGAGCCACTCACCGTCTTTATTGCCCAAAACCAGTCTTTCGCTCTTTGCCCCCTTCGTTAGAATAGTCGCAAACGTATTTCAGAGGATGTGTTTAGATTTGGAGAGCGGGTGCATGGCTGAGGCGATTCGGGCCAACATAGCGCGAGGATATTTGTTTCGCCTTGCGATGGTCGCATTTTTCGGTGGTGGCCTCGGCTTCTGGTGCGTCTACGACGGGCTCGTAACGTATCCGGCCCAGCGTGATCGGGCCCTTGCATACCGGCAGATTCTCGATGAGGCGCTAAAGACCGAAACAGAGCGTGCCGAGCGGGCGGCAAGCGACCTAGTGGCCCCCACGCCCCCTCTACAGTGGTCCACGAAACAGTGGGCCAAGCAGGTCCATCGGGAGCTTGCCCGACAGGATGATGACAAATCAGAGCAGTCGGGCATTTTTTTGCGGCTTACATTTTTATACCAGCACCTCGAAGAGGGTCAGGCCTCCAAGCTCAGCGAAGAGGACCGTTTGAACCTGCGGGGCAGTCTTCGCAAACAGCTCGTCAAGATGACCAACGAGCCGGGCGAGTTTACGGACGATTCAGCGAGCCCGATCTATGCCGTCTCAGCGAAGCTTGAGGCAAGCTGGGCCGAAAAGACAAGCGACGAAGGCTGGAGCGAAGATTATCCTGGTGAGCCGAAGAACGAGTATGCCATCGACCAGCAGTTTTATATGGCGGGTGGTATTTTTCCCTTTGCGCTCTTGTTTCTTTTCCGGTTTCTTCGCAGTCGCCGCCGATCGGTAGAAGCGACCGACGAGGGCATTGTGGCCAGTTGGGGTCCGAGTGTGGCCTTTTCTCAGATCGACGAGTTTGACAAGAAGCGTTGGGACAAGAAGGGGATTGCGAAGATCCGTTATTCTGCCGACGGCAAGCGGCGCACCTTTGTGCTCGACGACTGCAACTTTGAGCATCTCCCGATCCGCGCGATGGTACGGCTAGTCGAGTCGAAGATCCGCCCGGACCAGATTGTCGGTGGCGACCCGGAGCGGTTGGAGGAGACAACGGCGGAGGATGATCCGGCGGCCGATGGTGATGCTAGCGACACGATCACAACCGACACGGTTGCCGAATAGGCAACTGCTCCCGGCGCCTCGGTCGGCGGCCGGTTTCTCGCTACAACCCGGCCTTTACGGTGATCGGTAGTATTCCAAAGGCGCAACGGCTCGAGCGGCTATTTAATTTGCCCGGCAGCCAATTATAATAGCGAGCGTTCCCCTGCATTCATTCTGGAGGGTTTTGGTCATGCTGCGTTTTATCGGTTTGTCGCTTCTTGTCACACTGTTTGCCACATCACTTCTCTGGAGCGACGAGGCTGCTTCCAGCAATGAATCGAACCTCGATTCAATGACCAAAGAGCAGATTTTAGCCAGCGCGCGTTGGAAGCGTGCCGAATTGGCGCTCGACGACTGGCTATCGGTGCAAAACCTTTACACGCCTGAAGAACTTGCCGAACTCGAGAAGCGATGCGATGCCGAGATTCAAGCGATGAACGCGGATCAACTGCGGACGTTTCTTCGTGATTCAGAGGCGAAGCTTGATATTTTGCTCAGTCCGGAAGTACAACAGGCACGCGATTGGGTTGGCAGTTACATGGCAGTGCTTGCCTTGCCGAAGCAGGAAGAATTGCGCAAATCGCTTCCGGACGTCGCGAACATGACACCCCAGCAGGTCGAGGAGGCGGTGCGGTCGTTTTTGAAAGAGCAGCAGAAGTACATTCAGAAAGGTGCAGCGGAGACTGCTCGTCGCAACGCCGATTCAGTGCGGGCACGCGAGGACAATGCCCGTGTTGCAGATGCCAAGAACTTAGAATTGCAGCAGCGGCAGCAGGCCAAGGCCGATCGTGCCAACGCGCGTGCCGGGCAATCGAGGAACAACTCGATGGAAAACGCGCGCCAGCGGGCCGACAATACCCCGGAGTGGTATCGTCGCCGCGACCGGTGGTTCGGCGGTTGGGGTTGGCGGCGATAACCGCCAGAGGCATTTTTCGGATTTTAGATTCAGAACTCTTTTCTGAACCACGCACTCAAGCGCCGCTCCGCCGCCTTCTTCGCGGCAAGAGCGTCAGGCCCAAGAGGGCTGAAAATATCGCTGCGGAAATTGTGGGATTACTTCTAGGTAAACAACCTTCATCTGGCATGACGTTGACACTCCTTTAAGCACCCACCACACTAAGGGCCAACAAAAGGGGCCAACAAAAGTCGCACACGCGCGGATCGCTATCGAAACGCATAGCGTAACCTCCCATTGAATTTAGGTTACGTTGTGAATAGGGCGGTCAGGAGATCCACCTCTTGGCCGCTCGTTTTTTTATTACTGGAACGGAAACCGGATCAATCACCTGCCCGCAACTCCAATTTGTCCCAGCGTTTGAAAGCGGCAGCCAGGCTCGCTTCACACTCCACCAAACGGGCTTTCTTCGTGCTTAGAATATCTGCCGATTGCTTGTAGTAATCGGGCTCGGCCATCAGCGCATGAAGCTCTGCAATCTCTTTTTCCAGTTGCTCGATCGTGTCGGGCAACTGTTTTAATTCCTGCTTCTCTTTGAAGCTGAGAGGTTGCTTTTTTGCAGGGGCAGATTCGCGTGTTCTTCCCTTCGGCTTCTTCTTTGATGCGTTCGGCGAGGCCAAGTTCGCCCGATTTGATTTTTGCCGCAGCCAATCGTCATAACCTCCGTCGTACTCACGGACCTCGTTTTCTTCAAACACGATGGTGCTAGTCACGACATTATTCAAGAAGGTTCGATCGTGGCTGACCACCAGCACCGTGCCTTGATAATCAACTAGTCGACTTTCAAGCAGTTCTAGCGTTTCGGCGTCGAGGTCATTTGTCGGTTCATCGAGCACAATCACATTGGCCGGCTTGGCAAACAATTTGGCCAGCAAGATCCGGTTCCGCTCTCCGCCGGAAAGGAACCGGACCTCGGTTCTGGCGCGTTCCGGTGCGAACAGAAAATCCTGCAGGTAACCCAGGACATGCCGCTCTCGCCCATTGATGGTGACCGACGAGGATCCTTCCCCCACATTGTCCACCACACTTTCCCGCTCGTTGAGTTGGTCTCGCAATTGGTCAAAATAGGCGACTTGGAGATTGGTACCGAGCCGGACGGAGCCGGACTGGGGCTGGAGTGTGCCGAGCACTAATCGCAGCAGGGTCGTTTTCCCGACCCCGTTGGGCCCAATCACGCCGATCTTATCTCCCCGAACAATCGTCGCTGAAAACTTCTCAACGATTTTATGGCCCGGGTAGGCAAAGCTGATGTCTTCGACCTCGGCAACCAGGTTACCGCTCCGCTGACCTTCCTGAATCTGAATCCGCGCCTGGCCGACCTGCTTGCGGCGATCCTGGCGCTCGGTCCGCATCTTCTTCAGTGCGCGAACGCGTCCTTCATTCCGTGTCCTGCGGGCCTTGATCCCTTGCCGGATCCAGTTTTCTTCTTGCTGCAATCGCTTGTCGAACAGGGCATTCTGTTTTTCCTCGGCCGCGAGCACCGCTTCCTTTCGCTTGAGGAACGTGTCGTAGTCACACGACCAGTCGAACAGTCGTCCCCGGTCAATTTCGAGAATTCGGGTTGCCAGGGACCGAAGAAAGGTGCGATCGTGCGTGACAAAAAGAATGGCACCGGGCCAGGCAGACAGGAAACCCTCGAGCCAATCGATCGATTCGATATCGAGGTGGTTGGTCGGTTCATCCAGTAAGAGCAAGTCCGGTTTTGAGACGAGGGCCTTGGCCAACAGCACACGGCGTTTCATTCCCGATGACTGGGTTTCGAAATCTTCACTCAAATCGAGTTTCATGCGTGAAGCAATCTGTTCGACCGACTGCTGTGCTTCCCACTCGGGCAGGTCATCGCCTGCGTGGCCCTGCTCGATAATGGGGCCGACCTTACCTTTGAGATCGGCCGGTACGCCCTGCGGAAGTAGCGTGATGTTTGTGCCGGGGTCCGTGATAAGTGTCCCTGAGTCGGGTTGTTCTTGTCCGACAATGAGCCGCATCAGGGTGGTCTTCCCGGCTCCATTGCGTCCGAGCAAACCGATGCGATCTTTGGCTTCGATGCGACACTCCACTTCATCGAACAGCGGTGGTCCGCTGTAGGCAATCGAGAGATCGTTTAGGTGAACGAGTGACATCGTTGTGAAATATGGCGAAAAAGAGCGGTCGGGTTTGCCTTAAAACAAGGCAAGGCCACGGGATGAAAAACCGAAACTGGGCTTCCCCTTACCCCGCAACTCCAGAGATAAACGTTTGGGGAGCAGGCCAGGATACCCGCGTAACGGACTGGGGGCCAGTCGGCTGCGACGCGTGCTCTAGCGGCCGGTAATAGAGGGGTGTGTTGACTGAGGGCACACTTTTAAGGATGCCTACCGTCGCCGTCTTCGCGGCAAGAGCGCCAGACCCAAGAGGGCTAAAAGAATGGCTGCCGGTTCGGGAACGGCACCGCCGCCTGAACCCTCTGTGACACTCGATACCTGGATGTTGTCCACGTACATGCTCCCCCCGGACTGCCCCCTAGGAGTTACTTCGGTGAAGACATCGGAAGTGGTCAGGGCTAATGCAAGATTATTGAAAGTATTGGATGTGGTGTCGCTGGTCACCAGATTGGTGAAGGCCACGTCAACATCCCAAAAGTTGCTCGTCCCGGTGTAGGCGAAACTCCAAGTGGCGCTCTGCCAGACATCTGCACCGTAGTGAGTGATGGCCAAAGCCCCGACACTCGACCCACCCGTTACATCACCGTTTTGTTTTAGGTTCAAGTTCAAGGGGCCCGTTCCGGCCGCTGTCCGAAACTTCATGGTAATTTTATTGGTCGCCACGTCAGATGAAATGTAGAAATCCGTCGAGAGCGTCGCTCCATCAAAGAGGATCCCGGTGCTGAGGTTCCCGTCCATCGCGCCTTTGTGGTGTAGCTGGAGAACGTTCGCCGACACGTTTCCAGTCGGGTCGGGATTGGCGACCATGGTTACTCCCGGACTCGCTTCGTTGTCCCAAGAGCTGCCGACGTCACCACTCGTAAGATCGATCGCTGGGTTCCCCCCAAGGGTATCGCTTTCGAAAGTATCGAAAAACACGATTGTTGTAGCTTGGATCGGCGTAGCCAGCAGGGCTACCGCGATGAGCGCAAGAGCCGCACCCCGGGCGGACTTCGCCAGGGCGGCAAAGAGAATGAGAGACAGTGTGAACAATCGCATTAGCAGGCCCCTGCACGCGACACATCTTAAAATACTAGCCACCGTCCAGTCTAAGCGAACTTGGGGTTTTGCAAGGAATTTGCGGGGAATAACCACGAAATCCTCAGTGCGACGTAAACCCATGGCGTGCCAAATCTTAGGAATAGAGGGTAACCGGTCTTGTCTGATACGGCCGTATTTAAATAATGGAGACCTTCGTTTATTACAAAAGGGGTGCGGGATGAATGACAAACAACTTTAGCCTGGGGAAACTGTTGTCGAAAGTGATTCGCCCAATTAGTTTTAGCGTGTGTATGCTTACAAGTTTCCCACTGCTGGCCTCCGAGGTGGACCTGCCGGTCGGAACACATTCCGCCCCCCGCCCGCCCCCTTCTAGTCCGACGTCGCTATGCGGCTAATGTCGGACAAATCGGAAAAGTCACCTGCCTTTGCCCGCTCCAGGAATCATGTCTCCGGCCCTATTCATACAAAATTCCGTTGCGTTCCATCTCCTTCCACGACATCAATTCTCTCTGTAGTTGGTCGAAAAACCGTTTTACTTGGGGGTATCGTGTCTGCGTGTCTGGGTGCGACAGCCACTCATGAAGCCTCCTGTAGTTTCCCTGGATGTCGTTGGTCCTGCCGATTTCCCTCCGCGCCTCACGTGGACTAAAAACCTTTCCATCACTATCGCGCAAATAATTTGCCTGTCTCGGCAAGCTAACAATTCCAGCCAGGATTCGCTCTATTTGCTGTATATCCATCGGCACCTTTTTGATATCGGAGGTTGGTTTAGGCTTCACTACAGAGCCGTCTGGCAGAGTGACTTCTGGCATTTTCCTTATTTCTTTTGCTGCGGGGAGTTCGTCAGCCGTGTCGAGCATCTGCCCGGCGTCACAACCAGCTAAAAGACAAGAACCGAGTACCGCCGCTTTGATTATGTCATTCATACCGCACCCCATTTTTGAATTACACATCCCCCCATTATCCACGAATGAAACGGCGGCACCACCGCCGATTTTGCCGATACTGTAGACAGGCGCGCTGTTGCCTGTTAAAAGAAACGGATCGGCCAGGAGGTGAAAGCTCCCAACCGATCCTAACCACAATCGAACGGTGCATAAGAGGATTCAATCATGACTAATGCCAATCTTATCACGGTCAATCTGACCAAACGAGCCAATCGACCAAATTACTTCATGTGGTTCCGTAATCCGGTAACGGAAAGCAGGTGATACGGACTACAGGGGAGGCCAAAAAGCACCAATTGGTGATGCCACCCTACCGTCGCCTTCTTCGCGGTAGGATCGCCAGACCTAAGAGCGCTAAAAGAATCGCCGCCGGTTCGGGGACAGTGGAACCACCGGCTTGCGAGTAGAGCGTCACGTCGTTGCCGTCACCGCCTGCGTAGTTGATGAATAGATCCGTCCCAGAGAAAGTCCCCACCAGTCCGCCGTCTGGCAGCCCGTCATACTCACCCGTAAGGGCGCCGCCAACGCTCAAAATCTCAAACGACATTCCGGCCAGGAGCTGAAAGCTGTTGATCAGGTAGACATCGAGCACACCGGCCAGTTCGACGTTGCCCGTTACATCCAGCCAGTCGAACTCAGTGAGCGAGTTATCCCCACCGCCGTTGAAAACCCCACCCAGTTCGATTTCATGGCCACCGCCGCTGTGGGCAAGATGACCGTCGATTGTAAACACCCCGGCCGAATGTCCGGGTGCGATAGTTCCACTGCCAGAAACGTTGCCGTTGATATAGCCCGCTCCGGTGAGTACCCCATTATTGGTGAACGATCCACTTATCGTATCAATCGTGCCGGCGTTGTTCAGCATGCCGCCGGTAACGTTGTTCAGCGTGCCGTTGTTGTTCAGCGTGCCGCCGGTAACGTTGTTCAGCGTGCCGCCGGTGTAGTTCTTCAGCGTACCGCCGGTGTTGTTGTTCAGCGTGCCGTAGTTGGCCAGCGTGCCGTTGTTGTTTAGCGTATCGTCGTTGTTCAGCGTGCCGCCGGTGTCGTTCTTCAGCGTACCGCCGGCTTTGTTGCTCAGCGTGCCGTGGTTGGTCAGTGTGCCGCCGTTGAAAACCGTGCCGTTATTAAAAAAAAAGTTGTTGTTGTACCAACCATTACCGTTCAGCGTGATGTAGCCCCAGTTGGGATTGGGAGCAATCTGTTGCCCACCGGCGCTGCCCGCAAGGCACAGCAGAGCAGCAAGAAGAGACAGTATGATCGAGCGCATGAGCTGACCCCTGTTAGATGATCTGTCAAAACTGGATGTTATGGCCTTATTTGAGCCTAACACAAATCGGCAGCTTTGCAATGAATTTGCGATCGCGAATTTTACCCCGAATGGCTTGTTTTCTTGCCACAGAGCAGCGAAGAGAAAGACTCCAAAGCTAATCATCCCCGTATTCCACTGCTCGAAAGAACGGCACGACATAAGGACCTTCCGGGATCACTGCAATCGACTGATCGGGACTCCTGCAAAGACTGCTCTCGACTGCGGACTGCAGTGACGACGTGACGTTGACTCCGGTTAGTTCGTGGTCCTGTTCGGACAGGCCGTCGGTAATCAGATGAATGTTCCCCGCTTTCATCGGCTTGGTCTGCATCTGTGTCTGCCACTCGTCGATCTCCGCGTGTGACTTCTGCAGAATGTCGTTCACGAATTTGTCCGGCCCCAGGGACTTGAGCCTTTGTTGTGCCGCGACGAACTCAGCTGATCCCATCCCTTCGGAACATTCCGACACAATGATCAGATCTCCGCCCGGTTCAAGGACATCCATGGCACACACCATTCCTTTGACTGTTTGATAGTAGGTCTTATCGAGTGGATAGCCTGCGGCGCTGGTGACTACCGTGTGAAATCGGCGAGGAACGAATACTTTGCAGTAATCCTTGACATGGTCCACAGCCTGCGAGTGGCTCTGCACGATCTCACCAAAATTGATAAAGGACAGTCTGCGGTCTTCGTCAATGACGGTGTTAACCGCCAAAGCTCCTCCCAGCATCCCCACAATCTCAAGCTGCTCTTCATGCAGCGGATTATCGGCAATATTACAACTGGTGGCCGCCGGATCAGCCATGAATCGGGCGCTGTGGAAAGTAGTAATCGTTTCTTCATGAGCGAGGCCGGGAGCGATGACTTTTCGGCCGCCGGAGTACCCGGCCATGAAATGCGGCTCCACCAGACCTGTTGCGATCCGCAGGTCGGCCTCTACAAAACGGCGATCAATTCGAACAACGGTTCCCCGTGCGGGAGTGCTGCCAAGAAAAACGTGATCCTCGTCATTTCGTGCATAGTGATTGACCACAGTGACGTTTTCCAGCACCCACGAATCCCCGATGAGTTCCGCCAGTTCGGCACCTATATTGGGCCGATGCAGCCCTGTCGCGACAAGTACCGTAATACCGTCGCTCGGCACACCTGCCGCCAACAGGTTTTCAATAAGTGGCCGCAGAAACAGATGGTTGGGGACAGGACGAGTAATGTCGCATACTGCGATACAGGCGGTGTTGGCGCCGTGCGCAAGTTCTTTCAGTCCCGGCACACCGACTGGCTGCGTGAATGCCTCGGTAACCGCAGTTGCAGCATCATCGACAAGCGGCATGGTTGGTTTTCGGACAACGGTTACCGCAATCTCGTCGCGAAGTTCAAGCGTCGTTGTACCTTTGCCGTATCGGAGGTCAATTTGCATGTGTGGAGGTATTTTTCAGGAACGGCCGTGGAGGATGAACCCCGAATTATTATACCGCTTCTGACCGTTTTCGTGCCAGTAAGTCCAAAGTCCATCTCCCTTGCCGTCCTTGTAATGGTACTCTCTTTCCTTCAGGGCGTTTTCATACCAAAAAGTCTCAAGGCCTTCTTTCTCGCCGTTTTTGTAATGCCGCTCACACCGCTTCTTGCCGTTGTCGTAGTACTCAACGTGCGGCCCATCCTCAGGTGGTCCATCTGCAACCACCGGCGGCACAAAGAGAATCAGAAGTAAGACAGCCAGCAAGAGTTTGCTGTAGCGAGTATTCATAGAACTACCCTCAAAGAGTGATTAGAACGCCCTTTATTAAACACCTATGGGCAGCGGAGAGAAAGACTGGAAGGGGTGTTATTACCGTACTTTCGCCTCAATAGCCGCTGCCCGCTTTTCTAGTTTCTCTGCTTCTGATTTGCGGTCTGTTACACGGTAAAGCCGGGCTAGGTTGTTGAGGCTGGTTGCCACAGAGGAGTGATCGTGTCCAAGGGCTTTCTCATGAATCGCAAGTACGCGCTCGCAGAGCGGCTCTGCAAGGGCGTAGTTGCCTTGTTCGTGGTAAAGCCCGGCCAAGTTGTTGAGGCTCTGAGCCACATCGGGATGATCGGGGCCGTGGGTTTTTTCTCTAATCGCCAGCGCACGCTTGTGGAGTGGCTCCGCCTCGGCGTACTTGCCCTGGTCGTCGTAGAGCGTGGCCAGGTTGCCGAGGGTAGTCGCCACATGGGGATGATCGGGGCCAAGGGCTTTTTCGTAAATCGCCATTGCCCACCCGAAGAGCGGCTCTGCTTCGGCGTACTTGCCCTGGACGTTGTAAAGCCAGGCTAGGTTGTTGAGGCTCTGAGCCACATCGGGATGATCGGAGCCAAGGGCTTTTTCGTAAATCGCAAGGACACGTTTGTAGAGCGGCTCTGCCTCGGAGTACTTGCCTTGGGCCCGGTAAAGCCCGGCCAGGTTGCTGTGGGTAGTCACCACATTGGGGTGATCGTGTCCAAGGGCCTTTTCATAGATCACTAGCGACCGCTTATAGAGTGGCTCCGCCTCGGCATAGTTGCTTTGGGCCTGGTAAAGCCCGGCCAGGTTGCTGAGGGTAGTCGCCACATGGGGATGATCGGGGCCAAGTGCTTTTTCGTATATCGCAAGGACACGCTTGTAGAGCGACTCTGCTTCGGCGTACTTGCCCTGGGCCTGGTAAAGCCCGGCCAAGTTGTTGAGGCTCTGAGCCACATCGGGATGATCGGGGCCTAGGGCCTCCTCAGCGATCTCAAGAGTTTTTTCTGCGATAGAGAGGGCAGCATAAATCTCGCCAGCGTGAATGCGCTTATGCAATTCTTGTTCAAGCTTTTTCAATTCGTTCGTTGACTCGTCCACTGCTCACCTCCAGGAAAAGAATTGTTTCACCCATTATCCACGCTCAGCAGCGGAGAGAAAGACTGGGTGGGCCTCAGGTTGCAGTTTGTACCGCCCTACCGTCGCCTGCGTCACGGTAGCAGAGAGAGGATTAGAACTCTTTGCGGCTTACCAGTTTGCCGTCCTTGTAGTGGGTCTCTGACCGCTTCTTGCCGTTTTCATCCCAGATGACAACGACGCCCGAGCCATCAACAATCTTTGTAATGGGGCAAGGCTCGCCGTCAGGTTTCCAAGAAGATGTCGAGACTAACTTACCGTTCTTCCAATAGCCCTCACGAGACTTCTTGCCGTTTTTATGCCAAATAGTTGCAAGGCCATCTCGCTCGCGGTTCTTGTAATAGATCTCCCACCTTTTCTGGCCGTTTTCATCCCAAGATGCGTCAAGGCCCTCTTTCTTGCCGTTCTTGTAATGCTGCTCCCACCACTTCTTACCGTTTTTATACCAGTAAGTCTCAAGATCTTTTTCGCCGTTCTTGTAATGGATCTGGGAAACTTTCCTGCCGTTTTTAAGCCACCAAGTCTCAAGGCCATCTTTATCGTCGTTCGTGTAACGACTCTCCTTTCGCTTCTGGCCGTTGTCATACCACCAAGTCGAAAGGCCATCTTTCTTACCGTTCTTGTAATGGTGCTCTGACTTTTTCTTTCCATTCTCATAGTACTCAACGTGTGGCCCATCCTTTGGCGGCTCATCAGCAACCACCGGTGGCGCAGCGAGAAGCAAAAACAAGAAAGCCAGCAAGAGTTTGCTGTAGCGAGTATTCATAGAACTGCTCTCATGAAGTGATACTCCCATTAGATACCAGAGAAATGAGGCAGTGAAGAGGGGCGGGATTCTTCGCAGCGCGCGAAAACCGGCGAAGCAACAGAGCACCCCCTAGGGGAGTCGAACCCCTGTCTTCGGACTGAGAATCCGATGTCCTGGGCCACTAGACGAAGGGGGCGTGCTCGGATAGAGAGGCGACCCTCTCGGTGAACTGCAACAACGAATTGCCGTACGCCGACAGAAACCGAGAACCGCCTTGCAGCATCTGCTGCACTCAAAATTCTATCGATCGAGAACCGTCACTGTCAACCGGCAGAGCCCCCCTGCCCTTCCTCTAAAACCGCATCGGAGTCGGATTGCGTATGCCGCTTGAGCCACCCATCGATCTCCGCATGTTGCTTTTTGTCGATCATCCGACGGTTTTTGCGCGCAAGCTGATAGACGCGCCGGGTCATACCGCGGTCAAACTTCTTGAGTCGATCACGAAGCGGCCAGAGCGCTGCAAACTGTTTGCCCGCAGCATCCATTTCCTGATCGAGGACCATAATCACATATCCGCCAGCCAGTCCGTAGGCACGGTACTCCAGACCCATATCGTCCTGTCGGGTAAAATTTTCAAAGATATTGAAGATTTTGAGAGCCTCGTAGCGCCGATCCTGATTGAGGTAAAGTTCTGCCAGTTGCTTGCGGGCCAAACGCACATGGTGCTCATCCTCCGGAAAGTGCTCGATCACACTCTGCCAGCCTCCTTCAGTACCGAGGTGCATCGCGTAGAGGTATTGGGCCTCGCCGCTCGGCATCCGCTCGATGCCGGTGGGAATATCTGCCGAGAGCAGCGGAGGCTCCGCAGAGGGCCACCCCAACAACAGCCCCAACAACAGTGCAATGGAAATGGCAACCCAGAAAAAAGGTTGCCGCGTGAGCCGACGCGTTTTTTGTTCGCTCGCCATCACCGCCGAGAGTTGCTGCGTAGCCGCCGCACGGGCATCGGCGAGAGATGCCATTTCGGTCGTGTTGAACTGCTCGAGTTCCTCAGGCCAATCGCTCTCCAGGCCGGGAATGTCCAAATCCTTGAGTTCACGAAGGATCTCGATGCCGTGGGCAAATCGCTGCTTCGGATCCTTTGCAAGCATGCGGTGGACAATACGACAAAGACCGGGCGGAAGGTCCTGGCAAACATTCTCCAATCGCTCCGGCTCAATCCGTAAATGCTGCAGTGCCACATTCAGGCTCGAGTCCCCGCGAAATGGAGGTTGCCCCGAGAGCATCTGGTAAGAAGTGACACCGAAAGAATAGATGTCGGAACGGGGATCGAGCGGCTTTCCTTCGATCTGCTCGGGGCTCATGTAAAGCGGCGAACCCATCGTCATGCCGTCCTGCGTGAGTTGTGGCTGGCTGCTCGCTTCGGCCGCTCGGGCCAGACCGAAGTCGGTAACCTTCACCTCGCCGGTCCCCGCGAGCATCAAGTTTTCCGGTTTGATGTCCCGGTGTACGATTCCCGCCGCCCCCGCCTTTGCCAGCGCGGCCGATACCTGGCGCATGATCGCCACCGCCACGGACAATTCGGGAGGCCCGCTGCGGCTGAGCAGTTCCGCCAAGTTCTGGCCCTGAACATATTCCTGGACGATATAGTGAATCCCTTCACTCTGCCCGACTTCGTAGACCCCAACGATGTTGGGATGTACCAGAGCCGCCGCCGCCCTCGCTTCCCGAAGAAACCGTTCGACATAGGTCGCATCGGTAGCCAATTCCGCTTTAAGAACTTTGAAGGCGACGTTTCGTCCGAGAGATATCTGCTCGGCCAGATAGACTTCGGCCATCGCGCCGCTACCGAGTTTTCTCAGCAGTCGGTAATCGCCCAATTGGCGACCAGAAATATCCGCAGTCCCCTTTTGGGGCAATCGGCTCGCGGAAGAATCAGCGGAATCGGACATGCGAACTCAATCGTCTGACAAAATCGGCTGGCCAAAAAAGTGCCGCCCCCAATGCGGCTACGGCATCTCTATTCTACGCAAAAAGTTCACCATGCAGAGCGGCAGCAGGCAATCGATCTGACAAGATACCGTTTTATTGCAGTGCGCCGGAGAGAAATTCCAGCACGCTGCCTGCTGCACTATTCAAATACGACCATGGAGTCGATACCAGAGCAATCCCAGGTACTCATGAAAAACGGCCTGATTTTCTGCCGCCGCGCCGAGGCTCGGGAGAAAACTGAAAATCGTTAATCGCAACTCGGTAGCCCGATATTGGCAACCGGCGGCAACGGCGGAGAAACCCTGCCGCTCAAAACAACGGACGCCGCGTGCTAAATGGGTCGCATCGCTGACGACGACAACCGAATCAATCCCGCGCTCACGGAGCAGCTTGGCTGCTAAAACCGCGTTCTCATGTGTACTCCTAGATTCCGCTTCGACAATCACGTCCTCCTTGGCAACACCCAACCGCACAAGCAGATCCCGCATGACTTCGGCCATCACCGGACCCTCTTTGTACAACTCAACCCGTCCACCGGTGACCACAATTTTGCAGGGCGGCCCGGAAAAATAGAGTTCCGCCGCCTTCAGACAGCGGGCGTTTCCCGAAGCATCGAGCACCGCTTTGCGGCGGACCGCATCGGGCGGGGCAACACCCGAGCCGAGGACCACAATGGCCGCCGCCTCATCAGGCCGCTCATAGATAGGAGGATAGGGCCACTCCAACGTTCCCAACATCAGATAAGCGACCATAGGAGTGCAAAACAGATACAGTGCAGCGGTCGGGATTGCTAAAGCGAAAAGTGCCCCTCGCGAGAGCGCACGTTTTCGCCAGAGCACCACCAGAACCACCACCAGAACGAGCACCAGCAACGTAAAAGGATGCAACAGGTTGGAGAGAAAACGATAGACCATGGCACGCCTTCCGCCTGCTGCAATTCAGTCCGTGAACACTGGTACCCAGACAACCGTGGTATCCGAACCATGTCTCGTCGCGACACCGGCCCAAGCGATCAACGGCCCAAGCGGTCACCGGCCAGGGCCACCATCTCCGACTCGTCTGGAAAGCTGCCTGTCTTGAGCTTCGAGTAGACCAATTCTCCATCGAACGATAGTTCGAAGCAACCTCCCGAGCCGGGTTCGAGAGTAAAGTCCGATATTTCCTGCTTGTACGATTCCATCATTTTGCTCATCAAACTGAGAGCTTTGGGCTCATAGTTTCACTGCGAGCAATACTGCAAATGTACTTTCATCACAAAATCTCCTGACTCATTTTTCCGCAGTCACAAAAAACCAACATCCGGCAGATCGGATCGAACAGATCGGGACAAGCGATCCCGCCTCACCGCTTTTTAGCTCTTTTCTTTCCACCCTTTTTCTTCGCCTTCTTTTTCTTGGCCGACTTTTTCTTCGTCGCCTTCTTCTTGGCAGTCTTCTTCTTAAGGGTCTTCTTCTTGACTACTTTTTTTCGAGCTGTTTTGGATGCCTTCCTTTTTTTCGCCGGCGTTTTTTTCTTGGCAGATTTTTTCTTGGTTACTTTTACCTTTGTTTTCTTTTTAGCAGCGGTTTTTTTCTTGCTTTTTTTCTTCGCTGCTGTTTTCTTTTTCCGTGACTTGCATTTGGTTTTTTTCTTCTTTTGCACACCGGAACCGCCCGATCGCCCAAACGCATGGGCCCAGTTTTCAGAGTATTTCGTTGAGGTACCGGATCGTAAAATTGTCATTGCTGAAAAATCCTTGATGAATCGATGGATAGAATGTATGGATGGTGCATCGAGCACCAAGCAGATCTTGTTACTTCATTGCTGCTTTCTGGTCAAGCGGGGCCTTAATTTCTCGTAAGCTTCTTATATCGAAAACGGCGCGGTTCATCTGAAGAACCCCCCAACCGCTCGCGACGTTGCTCCTCATACGTTTCATAATTACCTTCGCACCAGTGTACATAGCCATCGCCTTCAAATGCGAGAATATGGGTCGCTAACCGATTGAGAAACCAGCGATCGTGACTGACCACCACAACGCAACCGGCAAAACTGAGAATCGCCTCCTCCAGGGCCCGGAGGGTATCGACATCGAGGTCATTGGTCGGCTCATCGAGGAGCAACACATTACACCCGCGACGGAGCAATTTAGCCAAGTGCAGGCGGTTGCGCTCACCGCCGGAAAGGTCGCCCACCTTCTTCTGTTGATCGGTACCGATAAAGTGAAAGCGGGCGACGTAGGCCCGGGAGGCGATCTTCCGGCCACCCATCTCGAATGTGTCGTGTCCCCCGGAAATTTCCTCAAAGACCGTAGCGGTATCGGAGAGGGAATCGCGGGACTGATCGACATACCCGAGTTTTACCGTATCGCCTATTTTTAATCTCCCGGCATCCTGCTTTTCCTCACCGATCAGCATCCGGAAGAGTGTGGTCTTGCCCGCGCCGTTGGGACCGACAACGCCCACAATCCCCCCGGCCGGGAGACGAAAACTAAGATCCTCAAACAAGACCGTCTCTCCATAGGCCTTGGAGAGATTTTCTGCCTCGATTGCCAGTTCACCGAGTCGCTCACCGGGGGGTATCTGGATCTCCATTTCGTCGGGACGCTCCTGAAAACCCTCGTCCGCCATCGATTCGTAGGCTTTGATCCGGGCCTTGCTCTTTGCCTGCCGGGCACGGGGTGCCATGCGAATCCATTCCAACTCCCGTTCGAGCGTCCGCTGGTGGGCCTTGGCCGCTTGTTGTTCCCGCTTGAGCCGCTGCTGTTTCTGCTCAAGCCAGCTTGAATAATTGCCTTCCCAGGGAATCCCCTCGCCACGATCGAGTTCCAAAATCCATCCGGCAACGTTATCCAGAAAATAACGGTCGTGCGTGATCGCAACGACGGTGCCGGGGTATTCGGCCAAGTGACGCTCAAGCCATGAGACGCTGTCGGCGTCGAGGTGGTTGGTCGGCTCATCCAAGAGCAATAGATCGGGCCGCTCGAGCAGAATTTTGCAGATTGCGACCCGCCGTCGTTCTCCCCCGGAAAGATGGGTCACATCCGCATCACCGGGCGGAAGATTGACGGCATCCATTGCGATTTCGATCTGCCGATCCAACTCCCAGGCGCCCGTCGCATCGATCTGATCCTGGACGCGGGCCTGCTCGGCCAACAGTTTTTCCATTTTCTCAGGATCCATCGGTTCGGCCAACTGCAGATTGATTTCATCATAGCGGTTGAGAATTGCCCGCGTCGCTGCTACCGACGCTTCGACGTTGCCGCGTACGTCGAGTGTGGCATCGAGTTGTGGTTCTTGCGACAGATAGCCGACGGTAAAGCCATCGCAGAGTGCCGCCTCGCCCTCGAACTCCCGGTCGATCCCGGCCATGATTCTCAGCAGAGTGCTCTTGCCGGCGCCATTGCGCCCGAGCACGCCGATCTTTGCCCCTGGGTAAAAGGCGAGCCAGATATCCTGGAGGACCTCACGACGCCCGAACTTTTTGGTAAGGCCGCCCATCTGGTAGATATATTTTTTGCCCATTGCCAAAAATCCCGTAACTTAAAGAAAGCCCAAACGCTGTTGATGCAACAAAGATGCAGCGACCCGAAAACCCACCTCCGCTTGCACCGGGGTGAAGATTACTCCCATTCAATGGTTGCCGGGGGTTTGGAACTGATATCGTAAACGACCCGGTTCACCCCCGCCACTTCGTTGATGATCCGATTCGATATCTTTGAGAGCAGTTGGGGCGGAAGATGACTCCAGTCGGCAGTCATGAAATCCTCGCTGTCGACGCAACGCACGGCAATGGCATCATCGTAGGTACGGCCATCTCCCATCACACCAACACTCTGCACCGGAAGGAGAACTGCAAATGCCTGCGCCGTTGAGCGATAGAGGTCGGCAGCCTTAATTTCCTCAACCACAATTGCATCCGCTTTTCGGAGTATGGTGAGCCGCTCGCTCGTCACCTCGCCGAGGCATCTGACCGCCAATCCGGGACCCGGGAAGGGATGCCGCCAGACCAGCTCTTCCGGCAACCCCAACTCCATCCCCAGGTTGCGGACTTCATCCTTAAAAAGATCCCGGAGCGGTTCGATCAGTTCAAATCCCAACTCGTCCGGCAGACCCCCGACATTGTGGTGGAGTTTGATTGTTGCCGCCGGGCCGTCTGCCGCTGCGCCGCTTTCGATCACGTCCGGGTAGAGTGTCCCCTGGGCCAAAAAATGGGCGCCTTGAATTTCCTTTGCCTTCTCCGTAAAGCACTCGATAAACACACGTCCGATCCGGCGCCGTTTTTCCTGTGGCTCAGACACACCGGCGAGCGCCGAAAGAAATTGTTCCGCCGCGGGAACCACATGTAAATCCGTTTTAAAATGTTCGGTAAACTCGCTTCGAACCGATTCCTCCTCACCCTCCCGAAGCAGGCCGTTGTCGACGAGGATGCAGGACAACTGATCCCCGATCGCCCTGTAGAGCAGCGCGGCAACGACCGACGAATCGACTCCCCCGGAGAGGCCGCAGATCACCCGCCGCTTGCCCACCTTTTGGCGAATTTGTTCGATGGTTTCCTCGGCAAAACCACCCATGTTCCACAAACCGCGTGTCTGACATACGCTGCGAAGAAAATTCTTCAAGATGCGATTTCCCAAAGGCGTGTGGGTCACCTCCGGATGAAACTGGAGACCGTAGATCGGCAATTCACGATGCTTGACCGCAGCTACCGGACAACTGTCGGTTTGGGCAAGTGCCACGAACTGATCCGAAATGCTCTGGACCTGATCTCCATGACTCATCCAAACTTCGGTCTGTTCCGGAAAATCGGCAAACAGGTCTCCCGGCGAGGTAATCCGGCAATGGGCACGACCATATTCACGACTGGGCGTGTTTGCCACCTTGCCGCCAAGAGCCTCGCACGCCAACTGCATTCCATAGCAGATCCCAAGGACAGGAATGCCGAGTCTCAAAATATCTGCGTCAAGGCGAGGCGCATCGCCGCTATAGACGCTCGAGGGGCCTCCCGAAAGAATGATGCCCTTCGGTGCTAACTCGCGGACGCGATCGGCCGAAAGATCATGACGGACAATCTCACAATAGACATGCTGCTCGCGGACCCTACGGGCAATCAGTTGTGCGTACTGGGAGCCGAAATCGAAAACCAGGATTCGTTCGCTGCCAACCGGTCGGGCGGATACGTCGGTCTTTTCGGTCACTGTTGTCATACAACCACCAGCAACAGAATCCCCGACGACAAAAGTCGGGAAAAAATATGTAAATAGAAAATGAAAACGCCCGACACAATGGACGGGCGGAAAGGGGCGATTTTATCGGGACATCATGCCACAGGCTAGGGGTCTGGCATCCTCGAACCGATGCACGCACCTTAATCCAAGGTTGCTGCCGGGAGATGCAGCCTGGGCAGTCGGTCACATCTGGTTAGAATAATAGACTTTAGCAGATCGCGGATACCAAAGCCCATGCACATTCTCCTGACGAACGACGATGGCATTTATGCGCCAGGTCTGGCAGCCATGGAAAATGAGCTGATGAAGCTGGGCGATGTGAGTGTTGTTGCACCAGCCACCGAACAAAGTGGCGTAGGACATTCGATTACGTTTCTCGAGCCGCTGGTCTGTAAAGAAATTTTTAAGGATGAGCGACAACGCGGCTGGGCAGTCGAGGGAAGCCCCGCAGACTGCGTGAAAATCGGCTGCACCGAATTGTGTCCCGCGCCGGTTGATCTGGTTGTCAGTGGAATCAACGGTGGTCTCAACGCGGGCATCAATGTGCTCTATTCGGGCACGGTTGCTGCCGCCATCGAAGGTGCTTTTTTTGGAATCGAGAGTGTCGCCGTTTCACTCGAGTACGATCCCCATGCCCAGTTTGACAGGGCGGCCATCATGGCCCGCGGAGTGATCGAACAACTGCTGGAGCATCGCACCGAACAGCCGCGACTCTACAACCTCAATATCCCCACCACGGCACTTCAAAATGGGAGCCGATTGCGAGTGGTTCCTATGGGTCTGGAACGGCACGGGGAACAGTATGAAAAAAGGACCGATCCGCGCGGCAGGAATTACTTCTGGGCAACCAACCTGCCTCCTCCCCGGCCAGGCGCTAAAGAAACCGATTTGACTTCTCTGGAAAAAGGTGATGTGACGCTGACCGCGCTGCATTATGACATGACCCACCGCCAGATGCTCGAAGAGATGCGCGATTGGAACGTCCAGGTACCCAAGATCACGGAGTGAAGAGATGCAAGCAGAAATTTTTCGGGAAACCCGATTGAGGCATTTTCATGTTTGCGGCCCGCAGAGCATCGCGCTGCTGCTCTTCTCTCTGCTCCTTTTCTCTCTGCTGCTTTCGATTAGTGGCTGTGGAGTACCCGAGCTACCCCAACAGAAAGAAGCCCGAGCACCCGAACCGATCTATCCCGCAGAAAATGCTCCTGCCGGTTCTTCGACGAAAACCGAGGCCCAACCGCCGGCGACCGAGAAAGCGGCCTCCCGCAGCGGCAACACAACCAAGGACAACACAACTAAGGGCAAAACCGTCAAGGCCGAACCGGGTTCCGGCAAGTGGCAACCGGGCAAAGCGGGCTTTTTAATGACACCGATCAACGCCTATTTTTCCACAAAAGAAAAACTAGCCTTGATGCAGGTCGAAGACGGGCTGAAAAAATTCCGGGCACTCAAAGGGAGAAAGCCGAAGGACTTTCAAGAAGTGCAAAAAGAAATCCTCAAGCCGGCCGCGATCAAGCTGCCGGAGCTGAAGCCGGGCGAGACGTACTTTTTTGACGCCAGTAAAGGTCCCAATGGCACGTTGATGGTCCGCAAGGCAGAGTGATCTTAACGCGGCACGATCGCTCTTGGTGTATTCCAAACGGAACTTCTACAGATGGGGTTTCTCAAAGTGCTGCGCGGTCCACGTCCATCGGGCGGCACCTCCGCTGCGACCGCTTGAGCCCAAAAACCATTCGAAGAAGTCTCCCGGCCACAGCTAACTCTGGATGCTTTTGTTGATTTCGGCTTCGACCCTATCTAAATAATTTGTGTACTTCATAGATAATTCAAAATTTTTCTTTATGTAGGGCAACATCCGGTTATATGTTTCTGCGGTCAAGGTCGGTCTCATTTTCTTATACTGCCTGGCACTCTTAAAAACGACAAAGCCTCTTTCATCAAAAAATTCCCCGATATTTTCACACCCCCAGAAAACGGGAACCGTACCGGTAGCGAGAGAGTCGATTGTTTTTTCAGTAAAATAATTTTTCGGTGTGGAATTTTCTATGATGACAGAAAACATATAGTCTTTTAGTGCCGTTATTTTGTTTTCAATCGGGCTATACCCCCTACCGTATACGTCTCGAGAATCGAGTGCCTTGTCGACCCTAACAATTTTATGTCTTAGCCTGTGCCCTTTCGTGTCTTTTTTTTCCGACGCGATAACGGACAGCAACTTTGTTTTCGTGTGGATCGCTTGATCACGCTCATCGATCCAGCAGCCACCAAAAGGCAGAAAAACACTATTCTCACATTTTTCTAATACGTCTTCATTCCAAGTGAGAATAAGGTCAAAAACATTTTGGTGATCAATGATTGCTCGGGTGATATCTAAAATAGCGGGGGGTTCCAATTGGACGAAAACGTTGAAATCGGCATCCGGGTCGTGTTCTAAAACATCAAAGGAAATGCTTATATTTTTGAGGAAATATAATTCTGGCTCGATGGCTCCCAATGTTTTTGCTTTGATTGGTTGGTCCATATCTCTGCCATTCAATCGTTCGTCTGATGATTGGATGTCGATCCCAAGCCTTTTTTTGGGATCTGTTCGGTCACTACCGAAAATTCAACCGGAAACAGAATCCTGCGAGCAGCCTTTAAGTAAGGAGAGTACCGAGCAACACAGAGGCCAACAATCCCAGTACGAAGACCGCTGCGGGATCTTGGGCCGACTCATCGGCGGTCAACGGCATCGCACGACGTTTGTCCGCAGCGGTCATGATCTGGCTCTCGTTCATCGATGGTACGCCGGGAAACATTGCGGCGACGAACTTTTCGGACAATCAATCCCAACCAGGCCAGACCGAGTACAACGCCCAAGATCAACATCAAGGGCCGCAGGGTGATCCGAGCTGGAATCTCGTCGGGCGACTTCAAAGGCTGCTCAGAATTTGCGCCACCCGACTGCTGCATCTGCTGGATCCCATGGAACTGTTGTTCG
>MPMF02144773.1_pt1 | contig 32500 bp, 24 predicted proteins | sample 1617271 | NCBI WGS metagenome assembly MPMF02 (sample SAMN05944812, study PRJNA350692) | marine metagenome | biome: marine; feature: ODZ; material: water; isolation source: 120 m water sample prefiltered with 30 um filter, filtered on to 0.2 um... | place: Pacific Ocean | collected 2012-04-09... | reverse complement strand
TAAAACCAGCTCAGTCAACTCAAAAAGAGCAACTTTGGCGCGGCCTAGGGCGACTCCCCCCCCTCGAATTTCACGCTGTCTCGGATGGGCTGCAAAAGTTCTTTTGACAAATTCAAAGTCTTGGAGTGCCAACGGTATATTAATCTGAGTACAGGCGGAACGCAGGAGAGCTTGCATGAGAATTGCAGTCGCCGAGATCGCTCAAGAGACGGACTCCTTCAGTCCCATGACCGCGGGCATCAAGGACTTTGAATCGTATGGCTTGTTTTTCGGCGCTGAAATCCTGGACAGGATGCAAGGAGTCGGACCAATTGGAGGGTTGCTGGACGTCGTTGCCGAGCAGGACGTGACCGTCGAACTGTTTCCGATCGTGCGGGCGTGGGCGGCAGCAGGCGGTACGCTTACCGCCAAAACACTCAGGTTCTTGACAAGGCGACTTGTGGCCGGAATGAAGGAAGCACGGCCCCTGGACGCGGTCTTCCTTTCACTGCATGGTGCCGCGTCGGCAGAGAGCGACGATGATGTCGAAGGTCACGTCTTGAAAGCGGTACGCGAAGTCGTCGGCCAGCAGATCCCTATTATCTGTCCGCTGGATCACCATGCCAATGTGACGCAGCGGATGGTTCAATACGCCGATGTCCTGATCGGCCATGAGACACAGCCGCACGATCCGCCCGCGACAGGGCGTAAAGCGGCCGGAATCATGTTCCGCATGCTGCGGAGCAAGGATTCTCCCGCCACCCGCCGACGCGAGGTTCCAACCGTCCGCTGGCGCAAGATCCCGATGATCACGCCTCAAGACCAGTTCCTCACTTCGCAGGGGCCCATGAAGGAGTGGTTCGATCTGGCGCGCGAAATGGAACAACGTGACGGTGTGGTCGACGTGTCACCCTATCCAATGCAACCCTGGCTCGATGTTGCGGAGGGCGGATGGTCGGTCGTCGTGCATACTGACAACGACGAACTGCTCGCCCAATCGCTTGCAGACGAGATGGCGTCGAGGGCATGGCAACTACGAGATCAGTTTTGGGCTAGCCAGCGAGTTGCGCCGACCGAAGCAGTACGACAGGCGATCGAGGCGGAACGTGGCCTGGTGATCTTATCGGACACGGGTGATTCTGTGTACGGTGGTGCACCAGGTGACAGTACTGTCATCTTGCGCGAGCTACTCGCGCAGGGCTCCTCCTGCGTCGCATTCGTTCCCATCATCGACCCAGACGTTCTGGAAGCAGCCATTGCTGCCGATGTCGGTGCGGAGATTACGGTCGAACTGGGTGGCAAGGTTGACAATGTCTTTAGCCGGCCAGTGTCGCTGACTGGTCGTGTCGGTGCCGTCAGCAAAGGCATCACGGTCAAACTTGGCGATCGCGGTATTTGTGATCTTCGCCGCACGGCGTTGCTGGAAGTGGGGTCGATTCGTGTTGTCATCCTGGATCATCGAAGCTTTGCCATCAACCATCCAGTGCTCTACACGCATCTCGGTTTGGACATGGCGGATGCGAAAATGGTCGTTGTCAAGACAGCCAGCAATTTCCAGTTTTTCCAGTGTTGGCGAAATGGCCTGATTCGAGTCGACTCGCCCGGAATGACCCAGTCGGACCTGACGGCCTTCGATTGGAAGCGGGTGCCGCGGCCGATCTATCCACTTGATGAGATTGATGATTGGCGGCCGAGTCGCCGCGACACGCCGTAACGTGACATGGGTCCGCCCTGGCTGTGGGTGAATCACGACTAGTGGTGCGTCACAGCCTAATCAACAGGAACTTCGATGACGTGAACGCCGTTCTGCTGGTGGCACTTCTGCATCGTCGTGAGCAGACACTCCGAACTGGCGACGCGATGCCCGTGCGCACCGTAGCTTTCCGCGTAGCTAACGAAGTCTGGATTACCGTAATCGAGACCGAATTCCTCCAGGCCCATACGTGGCCGCCATGAATCCAGCCGCTTGTTCGTGTCGCGTGAGAATCAGCCGAATACTCGACCGAGACATGGAATCGAGCAAATCGAGATTCTCTTCGCCTGGAATGCCAAAGACAAACTCAACGCCTTCGCTTTCGAGCGCTGCGACAAATAGATCGGACGCTTTCATCGACTCAAGCTGTCACTGGAATTCGACGGAGCGTATCTACTTATTATTCTTCTTTTCTCTTTTTTGTTTTCGTTTTTCCTTTGGCGTAAGGAGGGCCTTCTTCTGTTTTTCCTTTTTGCCCTTGTCTTTACTTCCTCTGTCACCCATCACCGTTTCTCCATGATTGAACGCAAATATCTCTCTCAACTCTGTTAGATCACTTTAACGTTTTCAGCCCTCGGCCCTTTCGGTCCACTTCCTTCGGTGTATGACACGCGTTGGCCTTCTTGCAGTTCGTCGTAGCTCACGCTTTCGAGGTTAGACGAATGAAAGAACATGTCCTGGCCGGTTCCGGTGTCGATAAATCCAAAACCTCTGTCCGTTAGTCGTTTGATCGTGCCTTCCGCCATTCGTCCAGTTCCTCAAAAAGTGTCCTGCAGCGTTACCCGAAAACGCGTTCAGGCTTCTCCACTGCAACCAAACCATTCTATCGGGTGGATCGGCGACATCAACCGGCGAACGGCGACGACAATTGCCAGAGCCTGAATCTGCCGTCCAAAAACCCATCGCTTCTGCCTGTAAGTTCTCAATTTCTTGATTTGGGGAGACGCAAGTTCTCGTTGTGCTGCCAGGTCCGCCTTCACAATCTGGACTTGGGGTGGATTTCAGCAACTGTCTGGCAATGCATAATAGCCGTTGTCCACACCTAAGCAGGATTCCCTTGGAGCCGTCTCGATGAAAGCAACCACTCTCACGCTGCTCGCCGCCACCTGCATTCTCGCCGGCGAAGCAATGGCCGAAGACCTGAATTGTCTGTCCGAAAATGAACGAGCCGGCGCCGGATTGTACGCGCACCTGCAGGAGGAAGCGTACGCGGCGCTTGATCGCCGCACCGAAGCGTACGAGCAACTGAGGGCTCCGGAGCAGATTCGCAGATACCAACAGAAGCTGCGAAAGTTCTTCGTCACTCAGCTAGGCGGATTCCCCGAGCGAACGCCGTTGAACGCGCGGACAGTCGGAACGATCCAGGCCGACGGCTATCGCATTGAAAAAGTGATCTTCGAGAGCCAGCCGAATCATCATGTCACGGCAAATCTCTATTTACCTAGTGCAGAGTCACCAGTACCTGGCGTTGCGGTATCGAGTGGTCACAGTCGCACCGGCAAGACGGCCGATTACAACCAGCGCTTCGGCATCATGATGGCCAAACAGGGTATGGTCTCGTTGTGCTTTGATCCGATCGGGCAGGGCGAACGTTCACAGATTCTCGATCGCGACGGTCAGCCGAAGTTTTCTGGCACGACGACCGAACATTTTCTGATCGGAGTCGGTTCGATTCTCGTCGGTCGCAACACAGCTCGTTATCGCATTTGGGACGCGATGCGATCAATCGACTATCTCGCCAGCCGGCCGGAAGTGGATGCGAAACGAATCGGCTTCACGGGGTGTTCGGGTGGCGGAACCGTGACCAGCTTTGTCATGGCGCTCGACGACCGGGTGGTCTGTGCCGCTCCGGCTTGCTACCTAACGACCTTTCGACAACTGATCGAAACGATCGGTCCGCAGGATGCCGAACAGAACATATTCGGGCAGATTGCGTTCGGACTTGATCATCCAGATTACGTGCTGTTACGCGCTCCGCGACCAACATTGATCAGCTCGACGACGGACGACTTCTTCAGCATCGAAGGAGCATGGGACAATTACCGCCAGGCGAAACGGATCTACGCCAAGCTTGGCTACCCGGAGCGGGTCGATCTGGTTGAGGTCGAAGGCAAACATGGCGTGCATCCTCAGAACCTGGCGACCATCGCCCACTGGATGAATCGCTGGCTGCAGGGCCGTGATGAACCGGTCGCCACTGCCGAGCTTAAGGCCCGTCCACCCAAGGAGTTGCTCTGTACCGAAGCGGGCCAGGTCCTGAGTCTAGCGGGGGAACAATCCGTCTTTGACTTAAACGCCGATTACGAAGCCGACTTGGCGAAGCAGCGGAAGGAACATTGGAAGGCGGTGCCACGCGACGAGATGCTGGCCCAGATTCGCGAGTTGATCGGAGTCCGCCCCAACGCGGAACTGAAGCCCCCGAAATTCGAGGACCTAGGACGCATCAAGCGAGACAAGTTCCACATCGACAAGCTGATGTTGCGTACCGGTTCTGGTATCCCATTGCCGGCACTGACGTTTCATCCCCCCGTTCCCGTGGACGACATTTATCTCTATCTGCACGACGACGGTAAGCTGGGCGACTCGGGCGCGGACGGCCCCATTGAACATCTCGTCGACGAGGGATACGCGGTCGTCAGCGTTGATCTGCGTGGACAGGGTGAGACAGCTTCCGGCAAACGTGATGCACTGCTAACGGACTGGAAGACGTATTATCTGGGTTACCTGCTTGGCAAGCCGCTAGTTGGTATGCGCGTGGAAGACGCGTTGGCCGCGGCCGATTTCGTGGCGTACTACGAGAAGAAAAGAACCGATCCCAGGAAAGTCCATTTGGTAGGCGTTGGCCGCGCCGGCATCGTAGCGTTGCACGCTGCAGCATTGCATCCGAAGATCTTCACCTCGGTCACGCCGCGTGACTGGGCGTCGATCGTTCGGCAGGAGAATGCCGCTGGACAACTCGACAGCACAGTCCACGGCGCGCTTGAAGTCTACGATCTGCCGGACCTGGTGCGTCTGGCGGGCCAGGATAAGGTGCGTTTTGAGGACTAAGGATCGTTCGAGGAATTACTGTCCGATAGTCGCCTTTCGCTCCGCGAAAGGAACGTGCTTTCGCGGAGCGAAAGACGACAATAAAAGATCGAACACTGCTAAGGACCATTCGATCTACAACTGACGCAGAGTCGTTGGGGGAAATCAAAAGGGTCAGGACTCTTTGTTGAGTTTGTGGGAAATCAAAAGGTCAGGACTCTTTGTTGAGTTTGACATCAATGGGTCCTGACCCTTCGATTGCTCAGGATTCAACCGAGAAGTCTCTTCACAGCATTGGCGATTCCAAGAGTCACTTGCGTCATGGAGTCGTAATCGAGCGTGTCAGGTAGATCGGTCGATTCATGGTAGTTCGGATTGCGCAGGAAGCTGGTGTCAGTAAGCATCAAAGCTGGATAACCCTGGTCCCAAAATGAGCTATTATCGGACAATCGAATCTCGTTAACGACTTCAGGCAAGCAGATGGAGAACAGTGGTAGACGCGTTCCTCCCTTGAAGCCCCGCCGAAATGACCAGGACAACTTCCAGGACGCAAGGTTTCCAACGGCTGCCAGAAAATCTCCCCGGTGCGGAAAAAGCCGACGGAGAATTCGCGGGATCGCAGGTGGTATCTGCTGCGAGTGTGGTTCGCTACAAAAATAGCCAACCATCTCCAAACAGAGCATTCCCACAATCTGCTCTTGCCGATCGCTTGCCTGCCGCGCGTGATGTTGGCTGCCCATCGAATCAATGTTGAAATACGGTGGCTCCTCACAAGCGAACGCGACACACCGCATTGTCCGTCGGCCAGGTTGTCCTTGCAACAAGCGACTGACTTCCAGCATGACTGCCACCGCCGAGGCATTGTCATCGGCGCCAGGGGTGCTGGCCACCGTATCGTAATGCGCGCCCAGCAAGATGATCTGCTCTGGACGCTTGGCACCAGGAGTCTCGATGATCAGGTTCGTTGCGGTGTCTCCCAGTGCATCGAATTCCTCGCGCCGAACTTCATATCCCATATCCTTCCAGTGGCCGGTGATGTAGCCAATCGAGGCATCAATCGTCGCGGGCTTGCAAAGCACCCTCGGGCCAATCAAGCCGGCCAGACGATCGACATGGAGCCGTAAGTTCTCACAGACTTGGGATGGGGCTGGATTCATTGGCGGAACAATAAACCACTTCATGTATTTTACTATTTGATTGGTCCGTCGGACTGCAAGTACGCCAGCAAATCACGGATCTGTTGATCCGTCAATTCATCGAGCAGTTTTTCCGGCATGAGCGAAGTGGTGGACTCGCGCAGTTCTGCGAGATCCGAACGGCTGAGAAGGGTGCGTTTGTTCTTCGCGTCGAGTAGCGTGATTGATTCTGCTTTTGACTCCGCCAGGAGCCCCGTGATCAGTCGGCCGTCGTTTGTGACCGCGACGTGGGAAATGTACTGCAGCCGAATCTCGGAACTGGGATCGACGATATTGCGAATCAGCTTGAGACGATCTTTCCGTTCCGCACCGGTCAAGTCCGGGCCGATCGAATTGCCCTTGCCGTGCAGCTTGTGGCAGTTCGCACAGATCTCCTCGTAGATCTGCAATCCGCCCACAGCATCACCTTTTCTACGACGTAGCAACTGGCTGACCGCACTGATGCGTCCCTGGTGCTGGAGAGGAGTTGCCGACTGGATGCGTCCCCAGGATTGAGTGACCAGACGGTGCAGTCGCAGGTCGTCATGTTCGAGCAGCTGTCGCACCTGGTCCAGTGTTACATGCTTGGGGTCAATCTCCTCGTTTTCGATCGCTGCCATCAGTGTCGTGGCCCAAGCAGGACGACTGCAGAGCAGGTCAATCGCCGGCGGCTTCGAACCTGGCTTAAGTGCTGGGTAGGCCAATCGGACTTTGCTGCCGATCTGCGGGTCGTCGAAATAAGCCAGTGCCGCCAATGCCGCGCTCTGAACCTGCTCAGCTTCGGTAGGCCCGATCAAGCGAAGTAACGGATCAACGGCCGACGCCGTTTTTGTTTCACCCAAAGCTTGGATGATGGCAACGCGCTCTCCAAGGGGACGAGAAGCATCGGCGATCAGTGTTACAGCTTGGGCCGCGGGCCCTCCCAATCGCAAAGCCAGTTGCACGACATGGAGATCCGTGGGTTTTTGCTTAAGCAGCGATGCAAGCGGTGCCTCGAGCGGTTTCGGAACGTGCTGCAGCTGGCGACCGGAACGTGCATCGACCATTCCGGTGACAACGAGGCCCAGGTCACCTTCGTCTGGAGCCAATGCGAGCAGCCGCGCGCACGCTGCATATCCGGCATCCGTGCCTTCGGCTGCCAGGCGACGAGCGAGTCGCGCGATGATGAACTCGTGCATGATTGACAGCCGCCACATTTCCGGCGATTCGACCAATCGCAAGACGATCGATGTGTCTGAGATGATCTTGTCTTCGATTGCCCACCACAGAAGCAGCGGCACGTGGACGTCATCCGCATCTTCATCGTGACGCAGCAACTCCGCAATAATCGGCAGGGCAGCATCGGCAGGCAGGCGTCTTGCTGTGCAGGCCAATTGGCTTCGAACGATGACACTCGTCTCATCGCGGGCGAGTTGCACGAGTTTCGGTTGAAGGCGTGACGAGACAGTCTTCATGTCACTCAACAAGCGTACGGTCCAGGCTCGAACGTACTCATGCCCACTCTTCAGTGTCTCTTCAGCGAGTGGATCATCGAAACCACCAGTCACGTGGATCGACCAGAGGGCTTGCAGAGCCAGACGTTGGTTGCTGTCCTCGAGCATCTCTTTGAGAGCTGGGATGACCGACTTGTCGCGGCGCTCGGCAAACAACCGGCGTGCCTGGCGAGCGTACCAGTCGTTGGGATGCGAAAGCAGCGTGATCAAGTCCGCATTCGACTTTGCGGATAAGTCAAGTTGCTTTGTGTCGATCGGTTTGACGCCACTGGGGGCGACGCGCCACACTCGCCCATCGGCACGACTTGGCTGATACCACTGGCTGCGATTCTTTGGCGACGAATGCGAGATATTGTAGTCGTACCAGTCGGCCACATAGAGCGCCCCATCGGGACCAACCGTCGAATCAACTGGACGAAACCAGATGTCGCTGGTTGTGATGAAATCCCCAGCGGCACGTGTGGCGAACGTCGAGCCGCGTAATTCGACGGTGCTCCAGCGCATCGCGCTGTGTCGCGTGTTCGGCGCTATGCAGGCACCATTGAAGCGTTCGGGGAACGCACCGCCTTGGTAGAGCACGAAGCCGCCGGTCAAGCTATCGCCGGCATAGCCATAGTGCTTGACGGGCTGAAAGTAGCCGTACGTATGGGGGTTGTGCAACGGTCCGTGCTTGCCGAATCCTTTGACGTAGTACGCGCCTTGCACGTGATGAACGAGCGGTTCGACGGTGTTGCCACCGGCGAAGAGGTTTCCGAAACGATCAAAGTCGATTCCCCAGGTATTGCCACCCCCTTCGGCGAACAACTCGAACTCCTTGGTTCGCGGATGGTATCGCCACACACCCTGCTGAAATCCGATTCCTCGAATGGCGGCCGTCGAAGTGCTGCCTTGTGCCCCGTACAGCCAACCGTCAGGTCCCCACGTCAACGAATTGGCAAACGCGTGTGCATCGTCCATACCAAAACCAGTCAAGAGGACTTCCGGATCACCGTCGGGCACGTCGTCCTGATCCCTGTCTGCGTAATAGAGCAGGTAGGGCGATTGAACCACGAACACCCCGCCATGGCCCAACGCCATCCCCGACGCCAGATTCAAATCGGACAGAAACTGTTTGACCGTATCCGGGCGACCGTCGCCGTCGGTATCTTCATAGATCGAAATCCGATCGTTTCCCTTGGGGCCTTTGGGCGGTGGATCAGGGAGCTTGTCATATTTCGTTCGCAGCCAGTTGTCGACCTTGACCGGCGTGAGACCATTCGGGTTGGGGAATTGCCGATATTGCAACACCCACATACGGCCGCGATCGTCGAAATTGATCGACAGCGGCTGACTGACCTCCGGTTCGGCGGCCACTAGGCTGACCGCCAATCCATCCGCGGCTTTGAACTGTTTGCCTGCCGCGGAAGCAGGAAGCGCGGGCGGCGCTTCCTCTAACGGAACGGTCCCTTGCGCAATACATATTGATCCGCACAAAATGAAGATGGCCGCCAACAACGGTTGGGCTTGAGTCCGCACACGGGAACTTGCAACACTCGCTGAACGCAGTCGCGATGGCGATTGAGTCCGTCGTGCAGATAATCTGTTGAGCGTGAGCATGGGTAAGATGAATCTCTCAAGCGGGGTCTGAATATGATTGCACAGTCGACATTCCGGCTTGGGCGCAATTCCGATCAACAGCTTGGCCAGGAGAGGGTCGGGAGTCTTTTTTGGGCAACGACTTACGATCGGCAAATACCGAAGGCCGAAAAAGACTCCCGACCCCGTCATCTTTCGATTGACGTCACCTCATTGAACCGTATTGGGGTCAGACTAAAACTTCCAGAGATTCTGCATTGCCAACCATGTATGCGTTTCCAGGCATCGCCTAGTTCGCAACGAACTTCAGAATCCGAACCGCCTGACGGTCGGATGGCGTGGACTTGTCAACGCGCAACGTTAGCGTATGGTCGCCGGGTGTCAGTTCAGTTGCAAACATGACAGTTCGTGGATAGTGCAGCCCTTTGCTGAATCGATGATAGAGGTCGATTGCCTTGGGCGGTGATCCGTCGACACTCGCCACAACCTTGGCTGCATCGGGGCCTGCCAGAACGTACGTTCCGACGGCCGTGCCCGTAAACTTCAGTTCGATCTCACCTTCTGCTCCGTCCAGGCAAAGCAGTTTCCTGTCACCAAATCGTCTCCGAAAACCTCCACCGATTGCCTTCCAGTTGGGGACCTCAAGGACAGCATTTCCAGAAATCGTCGCGCTGCCAACGTCGATGAAGCGACCGCGGAAATAGCTGTTCGGATCAATGGGCTGGGGCAGCGGATGTGCTTCCACTTCGTCCCGATCTTCCACATCCCATGCGATCGTCATCAGCCGGTCGATCATCCGCACCGCGATTCGATTGCCGAGAGGTTTCGGATGCGTTCCACCAAACAAAGCCCAGGTCAGGTCGCCCGATGAAATACTCTGCGCAACTTGCCGAGCCAAGTTGATTGCCGGAACGTGATAGTGTTCGGCAACTTGTTCGTGAGCTCGGACCGACGTTGGAGTTTCGTTCGCCTGCCATTTCTGCAGCATACCCGGATTGACGAAGTAAGTGATGACAATGTCCGCTCGCGGGTTATGCTGCCGGGTGTGCCGCACGACGCCTTCCATTCCACGCAACGCCTCGCGATAGGCGTGCCCGGCGTCTTGGTCATCGTTCACCGCATATTCCACAAAAAACAGATCGACGGTACCATGATCGAGCACATGGTCCTGCAAACGAAAGGCGCCGGTCGTCGAACAGGTTGACGAAATGCCCGCCGCGGTAAACGTGAAATCCGTTTTCGGAAAACGACGTTGAAGCAGCTCCATCACCATCGGGCGATAGCCGTTCATTTCCGTGATCGAACCACCAATAAAGGCGACGTGTCCGGTCTTTTCTTGCTCGAAACGAATCCTGGCGTTCTGAAAAATCCCACGAAGGTGGATGTTATCATCAGAGATTGTCGGCTGTGACGGAGCAGTCGACTGTCCAGACACCAAATGAGGAACGAGTGTCGTCGCAGCCACGAACAGACATGCTATCGATCGGATCATCTGTCAAACCGTGCTTGGTGAATTGAATCCAGGTGTCAAATCGAACTGATTTTAACACGCGACCTGCAGAAAACTACGCGACAAGACCGTGAAAAAAACAGCTAAAAAGTTGTAGACAAGGAGGTGGGCAGGTTGCATGTTTCCTTTGACTACTTTCAAAATAATCATAGCATCAAAGCGAACAACGACTGTGGAAAACCAAAGGTCGGAAAACCGAAGGTCGAAAAACCGAGGGGTCAGGTGCATTTTTCGGCCAGCGCGTATTTCCAAAGGCCACAATTTGCCGCCGAAAAATGTGCTAGACCCCGACCTGTGAACAGTTACAACGACTGTGGGGCAGCAACGCAACAAAGGAACTCGCCAGCATGTTTACTCCCGAAAACGGCGGCAGCGACCCGTGGTTTGAGACGGTCGCGGCAAAAGGCAAATCCCCATACGATCCTGATTCTCCCTTCGTTGTTGCTGGTCCGCGTATCGTTTCATCATTGGCGATTATCAGTGTCATATTCGCATTGGTTTCACCGGTTGTGCTCTGTGTTTGTGGCCTTTCGCTGCTAACGTCGTTGATCGCCATTGTAACCGGGCATGTTGCCCTAGTGAGGATTAAGAACTCGTTAGGCCAGTTGACCGGTCAGGGTATCGCCTTGTTCGGACTGATCGTTGGCTATCTTATGTTTGGGATTTCGATTGCCGCGCTGGTTGTCTTTGTTCCGGCCTTCCAAAACGGATGGCGCAACGGCCAGCAAGAATCCGCGCAAGAGTATCGGGCCACGACGTTCGATGCCTCGAAGCGGTTGCGCGATGCGGAGATGGATGTGCTCACGGATACCGATGGCTTGGCGACGGGGAATTCACAGGCTGCCTTGGAGTTGGCCACGGACTATTCCAAGTTGATGAAAAAGATGCGCGATGTCGTGTTTACAAAGGGCTCTGACGGATCATCGGCTTTGACTAAAGGTGAATTCGTTACTCACTGTGAATTTCACAAAGACCGCTGCGCATTCATCGTTCACGTGCCGGAGTATCGCGACTTTGACAATGAAGCAAAGGATAGCTTGGCAACGATCGCCTGGACCGTGGCGCAGGGCGTTGTCGAAGAGAAGTTGCAGCCTGGGGACCAGTTGGCCGTTGGATTGCGTGGAACCGTCCTCTACGGCGCGGTGTTGATCGGCAAGGTTGCCGCTGTGGGCGAAGAGGAAGCTGAATTCGAGCAAGGTGAGCGAGACGACTTGCTATCGTTTTTCTTGCCGACGCTGGCCGAACGGACGCGCACTCCGATGGCACCGCGTCCCACGGTCCAACCGCCACGGCGTCCCACGGCCAAATCGCCCGATGCAGCTCGTCGCAGTGTGCCCAAAAGCAAACCCAAGTTGATGGACGGGGTGCCCAGGTCTAGGGACGTTGTTCAGGAGTTTCCCAATATGGGGTGGGCCGTCGAATCTCTGGCGTTTGCTCCGCATGGCCGCTGGCTCGCGGCCGGCAAGCTGGATCGAACGCTGCTGATTCTCGATGTGGAAACGGGCGCAACCCTCTGCGCCAAGGACAAACTCGCTGGACTTTCGAGTATCAAGCAAGTTGCGTTTTCACCGGATGGCGACCTTGTTGCCGCTGCCGGATCCAGTGGGGCAGTTTTTACGTGGTCGATCGATAGCGCTGGTGTGCTGGCAGACGCTCAGTCGTTGAACCGACACGGGCAGCCAGTTCAATGCCTGGCCCTGAGCCCGACTGCGCCGCTGCTGCTGACCGGTTCTTCCAATGGCGAGCTACTCTGGCAGTCGTACACGGGCGCGCCTGCATCGACGGGCGAGAATTCAACGCCACACACGTTCATGGCGCTTCCGCGCGGAGCGTTGGCATTTTATCTTCCCAAGACGAACCTCGAAGCGTTGGCGACGGACGGGAGCACACTCGTCCGCGTCGACCTGAAGACATCCAAGGTGATCGCCATTCGGAGGTTCCCAGGTGGCGGAGCGCAAGCGGCGGCATTCTCCAGCGATGGCAGCAAGCTGGCTGTCACCGACGGCTACAAGATTCAAGTCTGGGATACGGCAACCGGGATCTCTCTCGGCACGCTCGACGGAGATCACGAGATGCAATGGTCCGTGGCGTTTCTTCCAGACGGCAACCGGCTTATTTCAGGTGGCCGCGGCTTTGCCACGCTGTGGGATTTGGAGCAAGGCAAGGCCGAGTGTCGCTTCGACTTGGGCGGCATCTTGTACATCCAGACCTTTGCGATTTCGCCCGATGCATCCTTGTTGGCGGCCATTCCTGCCTCGGCTGGTCAGACCCTCACCGTGCTGCGAATCCCGCAATAGGGCTGCGGCTGCTGAGTTCACGTCAACGGGCGCTGCGACCGCTACTTGGCAGCCTTTCCGTCAGCCGGCTGTGGCACGATGCAAGCCATTTGCATCGGCGTTTCTTGCCGAGCCTGCGTCCCCATCGTCGAATCGTTGCGTTCGTTGTAGGATGGCGCAATTCCAACGCTCGAAAGGCCTCGTTCATGATACCCATCATCGCGTTACTGTTCACCATCGCCCTATCGCTGCTTGTCATGCGCGTCGGGACGTTGGCTCTGATGCTGACCGGGGTATCGCGCGAAATGGCTCGCTTCCAGTCACGTTCAGCGTTTACCGGGGTTGGCTATACGACTGAGGAGTCCGAGTCGATTACGACGCATCCGGTCCGGCGGCAGATTGTGATGGTGCTGATGCTGTTGGGGAACATCGGTATCGCGGCCGGAGTGGCCACGATGATGGTATCGCTGATGAGCACGACGCAATCTGAGAACCGGTGGTGGAACATCGGCTTGCTCACAGTCGGTCTGCTGGGATTGTGGCTTTTCTCTGCCAGCCGCTGGTTGGAAAGTCGGCTGAATCGCCTGATCACATACGGCTTGACAAACTGGAGCCGCCTGGAAGTGCGAGACTACGTTGCACTTCTCCAACTCCGTGACGGTTATGCCGTGACGGAGTTGCAGGTCGAGGCGCAAGATTGGTTGGCCGACAAGACTCTGATCGAACTGAAACTGCCAACCGAAGGTCTGCTCGTGCTCGGAATCCAGTGTGCCAGCGGCGGCTACATTGGCGCACCCACAGCCAGCACACGAATCAGCGTCGGTGACACGATCGTCCTATACGGTCCAATCCATCGTGTCGAAGAACTCGACCAACGCTGCCAAGGACGCCAAGGTGACGCTGCCCACCAAGAGGCGGTCAACAAGCACGAAGAGACGTTGGAAGAACAGGAGGAAATGGCAGTTAAGGATGGGTAGGTAGCAGTTTCACGCCCACTTCGTCCCGCGAGGACGCTCGCCCCTCGTCTTGCTTTCCGCTAACCTACAATAATGCAGACGATGAGCCCACAAACATTAGTAACCGAAGGAGTCTACGAATGGACCTCAACAAGAAATGGGAGTGTCTTTGCGAAGCTGCCCGAACCGCCGAGAGTTCCTGGTCAGAGTTTTATCCACCGTTGGCTGAGGGGATCCACAAAGACGCTGAGGGATTCTGCAATCAGCCAGACCCGACCGACGAGACTGAATATTGGAAGCGTGGTGTGGCGTTAAGTGAAATGACCTGGGGGTGGTCAAGTGCGGGCAGCAATGCCCGAAAACAAGCGATGACCGACGCGTAAGCAGCCGGTCACGCGCGGGAGCAGTGATGGCATTTAGTCTCCGCAATGGTACACCGCGATTGTTCCACGGACACGGTCCAATCCAATCAGCTTCCTCTGACTGGGCACTGTTGTGGCACGGTCTCGCGACCGTGCCATGGTGGCGAATCAAGACTCACCGACTATCCATCAAAAAGGTGTCAGGAACCGTCGTCGGAGCGGCCCGCAGGATTCAGAAAGTTCAGCTTCAGCCTGGGACACAACCTTGATCAAGAGTTTCATCAGGATCAGGCAACACTGGAATAGGATGTTTTGGGCTGCCCCAAGACCAGTTCCTTTTGTGGGGCCGTTGCTGCTGGCTGGTTTCTTGTTGATAACGCCGCTCGCGGCAGATGCTAATCGGCCGCCGAACTTCGTCTTGATTCTGGTCGACAACCTCGGTTATGGCGACGTGGGGTGTTTTGGTTCGACGAAACATCGCACGCCAAACATCGACCGGCTGGCGAGCGAAGGGGCTCGGCTGACGAGTTTCTACAGTGCGGCACCGGTCTGTACGCCGTCTCGCGCGAGCTTTCTGACCGGCTGTTATCCGCGCCGCGTGGGACTGCACGTCGATTACAACGGAACGCAGGTGCTGATGGCTGTCTCATCGCGTGGTTTGAATCCAGACGAGCATACAATCGCCGAACTGCTGAAGGATCGTGGGTACGCAACAGCCTGTTTCGGCAAATGGCATTTGGGTGACCAGCCGCCGTTCCTGCCGCGTCGGCACGGATTCGACGAGTTCTTTGGGCTTCCCTACAGTGAAGACATGGGTGAACGTCTTGCAACCGAGTACCGAGTGGGCGTACCACCGCTGCCGCTGCTCGAAGGCGAAACTGTGATCGAGGCTCCAGCCGATCCGAGTCATTTGACCCGCCGGTTTATCGAACGGGCCGTTGAGTTCATCGCGAAGAATAGAGACCGGCCCTTCTTTCTCTATCTGCCGCACACGATGCCGGGCAGCACGCGTGAGTCGTATGCCAGTGAGCGGTTTAAGGGCAAGTCTGCCAACGGCACTTACGGCGACGCCGTCGAGGAACTCGACTGGTCGACGGGCGAGATCCTGACAGCGCTGAAGGAGAATGGAATCGACAACCAGACGCTCGTGATCTGGACGTCCGACAACGGACCGTCGCTCCGCAGGAACGTCGCGCACGGCAGTGTCGGGCCTTTGCAGGGGTGGGGATACTCCACCGATGAAGGCGGTATGCGGATGCCGTTTGTTGCTCGCTGGCCGGGTCTGATTCCGGCAGGAACGGAATCAGACGAGTTGACCACGGCGATGGATCTGCTTCCAACATTGTTGAATCTGGCTGGCGGCGAAGTGCCTGCGGATCGTGTGATCGATGGCCACGATATCTGGCCGCTGCTGCAGGGCGAGGCGAGCGCGAAGTCGCCCTACGAAGCGTTTTACTTCTATTTACTCGGTCAGTTGCAGGCGGTCCGATCCGGCAAGTGGAAGCTGTATTTGCCGCTGGCAGAAAAATGGGATCGTCGCCGTTGGCGCAATGTTCGCTGCGATCCAGCCGAATTGAAACTGGTTGATCTCGATGCGGACATCGGCGAGGATCGCAATCTGGCCGGAGCGAATCCAGCAGTGGTCAAGCGACTGATGACGTACGCAGAACAGGCCCGTGGAGAACTGGGCGACATTGGTAAGACCGGGGCAGGTCAGCGTCCGGCCGGGCATTATCCGAATCCACGACCCTTGTGGCTCAACCGCGTCAAGCACGTACCGGAGTAACGAGAATGAGATTCTTGCTGAAGATGCAGTTTGCTTTGTTGGCCATGACATTTGGTCTCTGGTCAGGGGCCGCACTGGGCGACGATCTCCGAGTCGGTGCGGCGACGGTGAATCTCGAGGCCGATGATTCGATGGTCATCGCGGGCGGAATTCTGCCGCGCCACGTCAAAGGTCAGGAAGGACAGCTGCGAGTTGTCGCCGTGGTGATCGAGAAGCCATCCGTCGCGAAAGTCGCCATCGTCCAGTGCGATATGCTGTTCGTTACACGAAGGATGCTCGATTCAGTCGTCGCCGAAATTGAAAAGACGACTGGAATCCCCACCGAGCATCTCCTGATCAACGCCACTCACACGCATCATGCCCCCAGCACAGCCGTCGTTCATGGTTATGGACGGGATGAACTTTTCTGCGAGCGAGTGCAGCGGGCAGTTGTGACGGCGGTTCAGGATGCGAACAAAGGACTCGCTGGCGGCGATGCCACATTCTCGTTTCATCTCGGCAGAGAGGACACGGTTGGGGCCAACAGTCGGTTGCTGATGTCGGACGGCAAGATCCGCTGGATTGGATCAACGCGCGGCGCCGTCCGTCCGACGGGGCCGTTTGATCCGCAACTCCCCGTACTCGCGTTCCACGGTCCCGATCGGAAACTGCGGGCACTGATCTACAACCACTCCACGCATACGATTGGAACACGTCGCGGCAATGTCCGTTCACCCAGTTTCTACGGACTGGCTGCCCAAGAGCTGGAACAGGAACTCGGTGGTGTGGTTTCGTTTCTGGAAGGAGCTTCGGGATCGACGCATAACATTAACCGCGTGCCGACCGGCGAGGCGGTGAATCGTTTCAAGGCAGTCATTAATGATGCGTTGACGAAAGCCGAGCCGCGACCCGTGAACCGACTGGTAGCGATCAAACGCCGTTTTACATTCAACGTGCGGACCTTCGACGAAGCGCTGGAAGACGAGAAAGTCGTCTCGTATTGCCGCAAGCATTCTGGCGCAAGTGCTGAGGCGGTTATCGCAGTTTTTCGTGACATGCGAAAGAAGTTGAGGCCGCAGCAGGGGCAACAGCGCGAAACGTGGCTGCAGGCGATGGTTATTGGCGACGTGGCGCTCGTCGGTGTGCCAGCCGAGTACTTCACCGTTTTGGGTGTCAATATCAAGCAGCGTTCACCGTACAAGCACACCTACATCGCAGAGCTGGCTAATGACTGGATCGGCTACCTGCCTGATCGCGAAGCACACACGCTGGGCGGATATCAGACGTGGACTGGACTGCATTCGTTCGCCGAAGTCGGCACCGGCGAGCGAATCGTCGACGAGGTTGTGAGTATGCTTGAGGAGTTGAAGGACGAATGAAGTGGTCTCATCTTCTAACGTAGTTAGCACGCTAATTCTAAGCGTTGACACACCACTATGCGCTCTCCGGCAGAAAGGTGGGCATGACGACGCCAGCAGGATTCTGGGCCGACCCATAGCTCTGCGCAACGTGCATCTCACAGTTTCGAGCGCCCCAATTGTAGAGCTGTCTCACAAGATCTCCGCACGAAACGGGGACCAAGAGAACGGGACAGCGACCTTGCTGGTGGCTCAGCTGGTCGTAGAACAATGCGGCCGCTTGGTCCTGCGTGCTAGCGACGCCCGGACCGATCATATTCAACGCGTTGGAACCGCAAGAAACAAGAAACCCGTCGATTCCCCGAGAGGATTCGACAATTGATACTCGCCACAAGTTGTCATCATTGCGAATAAAGTAGCGGTAATCGCTGATCCGCGAGATTCCAGAGATTCTCCGTTCCAGCGACGCCATTTTGTCGACGTCCGCGACAGTGGCACTGCGAACTACGAGGTCGTTCGGAGGTCCGTGGGGCAGCCCGCCTTCCGGAACTTCAACGAACATATGCTGAAACGTTTCGAATGGAACGAACCCGGATCGTGTGTAGAGTGAGTACGAGTCCAAGTTGAAGCAACTCGATACCAGGCGGACAGGCTTGTCGGCGGTTCGAGCGCGATCGATGATCGAGGCGAGAATCGCTCGTGCCACGCCACGCCCAAAGTGATCAGGATGAGCATTCATGATGCCCAACGAAATGTGTGTTTCCCGTGGATGCACAAAGCATGATCCGATGATTTGCCGCGACTGGCCGTCTACGGCAACGAGTCCCTCACCGGGATCGATTCGTTCATACACATCGAAGATGTCCGCGGCTGCCAGATCGTCGCCCTTGAAGATCGGTTCACGACCAATTGACACGTAGTATCGATTAGTCGAGTGAAAGATCAGTCGCGACACTTCGTCGCGATCGTCCAAAGACATCTGCCGCAGGTAATAGCCCACATGCTCACTCATAAGATGACACCTAGCGAGGCTGTGCCTCGGACCGACGCGAGCTATCGCCCGGTTGCGGGTTAACAAGACCGAGCGGTAGCTCGGATTGGTTCGAGGCCCTGCCTCGTTAGCGTGTTTGTGAATGAAGACGTCATGCTACACTGAACCGGGGATCGCTGAAAGAACTGTGGAACGGCGCTTCGTTTGTTCCGGCCATCCGCCTCAGAAGACCCTCTCCCACAGACTTTTTCGCTTTTGACTACGAGAAAAAGCCGGCAGCGCGTCCCTTCTCCCCTCGGGGAGAAGGATAGGATGAGGGGGCGAACTGCCAAATGAAATCAGCCACCCCTCATCCGGCCTTCGGCCACCTTCTCCCGAAGGGAGAAGGACATGTTCAAGGTTCTTCTAAACCTCAAAAGTGAAAAGTCTGCAGAGGGAGAGGGGACCAATGCGTTCCACACCGTTTCATCTGGGAAAGTAGAATTCATCTGGGAAAGTCGAATCAAGAGAAATGGACGACAATTAGATGTACCGTCACTTTTGCAGCCTTGGAGTCTTGTCTTGCGTCTCGCTGGCGTGCTTGTTTGGCCCTGACACAGCGACAGCCAAAGTCGTCCGGACACAAATCGATCGCCGTCAACCGTTTGCGGACGGTCATCAATTCGGCTGAACCGGGGCATACGAGATCATCGCCGGACGGCTGTTCTTTGAGGTGAGTCCGGAGCATTCGGCCAACGCTCGCATTACTGATCTGAAGCGAGCGCTGCGGAATGAAAGAGGTAGGGTCGAATTCTGGTCAGATTTCTTTCTTCTCACGCCCGCCGATCCGACCAAGAGCAACGGCCGCCTGATTTATGATGTTCACAACCGCGGCAACAAGCTGGCGCTGTGGACATTCAATGAGGGCCTGCGAACCAACGAACCGGCAACACTGAAGCACGCGGGAAATGGCTTTCTGCTTCGCGCTGGATACACGCTTCTCTGGACAGGCTGGAACGGCGACGTAGCTGCGGACGGGACCGGTCGTCTGCTGGCTGGTTTACCGGTGGCTGTACAGGAAGACGGTACGCCGATCACCGCACGAAACTATGTCGAGATTTCCGTCGATGAGGAGACCTACAGCCGCCCATTTTTCTGGAGCCCGTGGGGAACACCAAAGGCATATCCCGCAATGAGCCTCGACAATGCGGACGCTGTGCTCACGATGCGTCCGGCGCGAACCGCCAAGGCGGTGGAACTGCCTCGCGATCGTTGGGCTTTTGCGCGATGGGAGAATGACCAAGTAACGCCGGACGCAACGAGCGTCTACCTGAAGCAAGGTTTCCGGCCGGGGTGGCTCTACGAACTTGTCTACACCGCCCGAAATCCACGTGTATCGGGACTGGGTCTGGCCGGGCTTCGCGATGCAGTCTCGTTTTTTCGATTTTCGAAATCGGATGCAACGGGTCTCGAGAATCCGCTTGCCGGAGCCATCGACAGCGCCTACATCTTTGGCATCTCCCAATCTGGTCGGCTCGTTCACCATTTTCTCTACGAAGGCCTTAATGTCGATGTTACGAACCGTTCCGTCTTCGACGGCGCGATCATCCATGTATCCGGTGCCGGCAAGGGTCTTTTCAATTACCGGTTTGCAATGGCAACAGTTTACGGGACGTGTCATCGCGGCAACTTATATCCATCTGATTTCTTTCCATTTGCACCGATGGCACAAGTTGATTCGGTCACAGACGAAGAAGGTGACTCGCTGTCTCGACTCCGCAAGCGTGGAAGTGTGCCGAAGGTTTTCTTTGTCCAAACCGGTACGGAGTACTGGTCGCGAGCGGCGTCGCTTTTGCACACTGACGTAACAGGAAAACGAGATCTTGTTCTCGATCCAAACGTGCGTATCTACTCAATCGCGGGTACGCAACATCTTGGCGGAGGTCCGACAGATCGCGGAATCTGTCAGCATCCACGTAATCCACTGAAACATCGCGGGCCGATTCTGCGAGCGTTGCTCGTCGCGATGGATCGGTGGGTGACCGCCGATGAACCGCCACCATCGAGTCGGTATCCACGAATTGCGGACGGAACGCTGGTCGATCTGACAACCTTTCGCAAGCATTTCCCTCAGATTCCGGGAGTTGAGTTGCCGACGCAGCTCTATCGACCCCTGCGGCTTGATCCAGGACCGTCGTGGGACACTGACGGAATTGCTACCGCCGTGCCGCCAATTGTCGGACCAGCTTTTCAAACGCTCGTCCCAGCCGTCGATCAGGACGGCAACGAACTTGCCGGGATTCGTCTTCCGGACGTCGAAGTGCCGCTGGCAACCTACATGGGTTGGAACCTGCGTGCCCAGCAATATGGCGCCGCTGGAGTTCTGGCCGGACTTCACGGTTCGTATATCGAGCTGCCGAAAACACTCGACGAACGTCGAGAAGCGAATGACCCTCGTTTGTCAATTCACGAGCGGTATCCGACGCGCGAAGTCTACCTGGCAAAGTACGCCGACGCGGTCTTGAATCTGCGGAAGGACGGATTCTTGCTGGAAGAAGACGCGTTGGAATTGCTAGAGCAGGCTGCGGCTCGAAAGCTCTGGTCCCCAAACATCCCGTGACCGCACGGTCCTGACGACTGCGGCACCGTGAACATCGAAAGTTCATCCTTCTCCATCCAACTTGAGTCGGGTGGTGAACTCGACACATTCAGCCATTTCCGGCATGTTGTCCAGATAATCGTAGGAGTACTCCAGCCCGATCAGTGTCGGTTTGATGCCAAGGCGACGAAGCTCCTGGAGTAGTTTCTCAAGCTCCGCCTTGCCTGTTCCCCAGGGAACGTCGTGTCCTTCTGAAGAGAGTTCGTTCAGGTCGTGGGGCTGAATCGTGATGACCCGATTGCCCAGTTTTCGAATTCCTTCCACAGGATCGATGCCGGCTCGAATCCAATAGCCCGTATCGGGACATGCACCGACTCGCTTGCTCCTGCCTTTGCAGACCTCGAGGATCCCCTCCGGCCGCCAATAAATGGGAGATTGGTTGGGGCCGTGATTGTGAATTGCGAGCTTGATATCGTACTCGTCGCAAAAGCGCTCGATTACGTCGAGCGACTCCGGCGGCGGTTCGGAGATGAAAGTCTCGATCCCCATCTTGCGGCCGAACTCGAAGACTTCGCGGCAACCTGCTTCGTCGCCTGGGATTTTTGCATAGAAAAATGTCGGCATCCGCACGCCAGCCGCATCCATCTTGAGGCGGACTTGTGTGAGTTCCTCGTCCGAGAGGTTGCAGTCGAAGTTCTTGGGGATCTGCTTGCTCACCTTCTGAAAGCTCAGTCCGCCGACGTAGGACAGGCCAAGTTCGTGGGTCTTGTCGATGCCTTCAAACAGAGAGTATTCGTGCAACCCCCACATGGTCACGCCGAATTTCCAGCCTAATTCTTCCTGAACGGCGACGGCCGGAGTCAATCGGTTGCTGGGGGTCGTGGAGCCGCCGATATCACCCATGATGAACTGGAGGGCTCCCAGGTAGAAATCCAGGATCTTTGGATTCATGAAGTCCTGAGGGCTGTGGCCGATGGTGCAATAGACGACGCGGCCGCGACCGTAGTTTCGCGTCCATGCCAAGGCGTAATCCTCATCGGCTCGTTCGACATGGGGGTACGCACCTTTGGGAGGCAGCTCTGTCTTGGCAGTATCAACGCTGAAGAGTACGTGAAGGCGGTCTCGCGAATAGGGACCGCGTACCCGAAAGAACTCGCTGACATGCTCGAAGCCTTTGCCGCCGAAGGGTCGGGTGAGCGGATGGTCTGGTGAATCAAGCTTGACAACGACCCGTTCGTCCTGCGCTAGATGAGAGGCACCGCGTCCGCCGATCATCAGCCCGAATTCAGGCCAGGTCTCTTTGGCTCCCTTTTTGAAATCGGTGAACGCCACGGTGGTTCCATGGATGCCCAGAAGTCCACCGCCGCTGAGCACAAATTCAAGCAGGTTCTGCCGGAGTTGCGGATCGGTGAACAGATTGCCCACGGTATTGTTCAGGCAAACGGCATCGAACTGCGCGAGACTGTCCCTTTTGAACACGGCGGGATCTCGCGAAACGACTGTGGTAAACGTCCTCGTCTTCTCACCCATGCGTGTGAAGGCGTGGTTTGCGTAAGGGATGGATGCGTGGCCGGGGTAGCCGACATTGCCGTCATAGATGAGCAGCTTGCGCGCTTCCTTAGCCACCGCCGGTGCCTCCGCTGGCAGGACGCTCTCGATCTGCCTCTTCGCCTCATCTGCGAGCGGGCGGCGCGGGTTCTGAGCCAATGCCGGCGTTGCCAGCGCAAGGAACAGAGTTGCGATCAGGAGTGCATGGAGTGTGGGTCTCATCAGGTTGGTCCTTGCTCTATTGAGGTCTGTGTTGCCTTTGTTCATTGGCTGGTGCTCACGCCACTGGAAAGCTCGTATCAGGATTTTCTGTCCAAATGAGTCAAGTTCTCTTCGATGGGCACCGACCGCAGGTTGGTCGGGGAGCGGGTCGCCGCAACGGAGCGACGGCTCGCGTCGGTCCGAGGCACAGCCTCGTTAAACGTTCCACGGCTGGCGCGATGCTCTGGACCGCAGCGCGTTGGCCTCACGATCGTCCTGGAACTCTTCCTTGACGGGGTCCCATTTCAGCGCCCGGCCGGTCCACAGGGCGATGCAACCCAGGTGGGAAAGGACCGTGGAGGACGCGCCGATCTCGACATCCGCTCGCGGGCGGTGGCGGGTGCGGATGCAGTTCAACCAGTCGCGGTGGTTTCCTTCGACGGAATGGGCCTTCGAGATATCGCCGTCCAAGAGGTACTTGGGGTAACAGTCCAACAGCCCATACCGAGCGACGTGGACCCAACCTCGCTCGCCGACGAATAAGACGCCAAAGTTGACGATCGGGGTCTTCACATCCCATCCTTCGGGTACGAAGTGTTTGCCTTGCTCGAGTCTCGTTGCACAGACGATTTGGGTGTCGTCGGCATAGCTGAACGTGAGCGACGGAGCGCCGTCAATTCCGGCGGGCGTGATCTCAATCGGACCGCCGCCATCTTTGCGCAGTCCTGCATGGGCGGAATCCAAGTTGTGGACTAGCCCCGATGTCAGCGCGCCGGCACCGAAGGCTCGGTTACAGCTCCAGGGAACCACGTTCTTCGGTTGCCCGCTGTGGTGATATCGATAGTTGTACGGATGCCAAGGGCAGGGGCCGAGCCACATATCCCAGTCCAGCCCTTCGGGAAGCGGCTCGGCGGGAAGATTCAGATACTGGCTCACGCTGCTGGCAGAAACGTAGGCCAGCTTCACTTCGCCGATTCGGCCAGAATGAACCATCTCGAACGCTTTGAGATACTCGGGTGAATTACGCTGCTGCAACCCCGTCTGAAACACGCAATTATGCCGGCGCACGGTCTCCACCATGGTTCTCGCTTGTCGAATCGTCAGGGAGATCGGTTTTTCGCAGTAGATATCCTTTCCGGCCTTCGCGGCCCGAACACTGATCGCCGGATGCCAGCGCTCGCCGGTGGCGATGACGACCGCATCGATATCGTCGCGATCCAGCAGTTCGCGAAAGTCGCTATATGCCTTGAATCCGCGAAACGTACCGCTCGGTTGCCTCTTGGTGTAGATTTCTTTGAGCGTCTTGGTTGAGTCGTTACGGCGCCATGGGTCGACATCGCTCAGTGCCAGAAGTTGAACATCCGGATATCCCGCGAAGCCGCGAAAATGGCCTCGCCCCATCATGCCGACGCCGATGGATCCGACGGTAATACGATTGCTCGGCGCGGTCCCACCATCCCTCCCCAGCACCGTTGCGGGAACCACCAACGGGGCGGCGACCGATCCGGCGGCAGCGGCGGTTTGCTTGAGCATTGCACGACGGGTGAGACGGATGTTTCGTGAACTTGTCATAACGTTGTGTTCCTGTTTCTGCCGGGTTCAAAAAAGGGTCACGCACCGTTGCCGGAACGGCCCGAAGGGTGCTTCGCACAACGGTGCCTGACCCTTTTTTGAACCTATTTTTTCTGTCTCCGTTTTCGAGTCTCGATATCGCGGAGCACTGCGGGTATCTGTTGGAGAAGCGCCGCGTCCTTCGTCATCGGTTGGACTTTCTCCAGGGCTGCCTTCGCCTGATCCGGATGAGACTGGCTGAGCCCCTTCGCCAGGGTGAAGATTGCGGGGACGGCCGACTTTTTCAGCTTCCCGTTGTCCAGAAAAGAGACCAGCAGCGCGAGCGCGTCTGGCACACGGACCGATCCCAATCGGGAGACAAAAAGCTCCTTGTCTTCAGTGCGCGTTGCTAACTTCATCGCGCTGCTCAGCATTTCGAAAGTCTGCTGGGGCGGGCGTTGATTGGGCAGCGAGACCACCCGAGCATAAGCTCTTAGCGACCAGACGCGGTAGGATTCCACCTCGCACGTCATCGCGATGTCGCGCAATTCGTCTGCCACCGTGGCGTCGGGCCAGTTGGCGAGAGCCCGGTAACCGGCGTCACGAACGGCTCGATTGCTGTTCTGCATGGCCGCATGGACGTTAGCGAGTGACTGCTCTCCACCCATGCGAGCCAGCGAGGGAAGGATCGCGCATTGTCCTTCCAAGTCCGCATTTTCCATTGCAGCAAGCAACGGTGCCGACCTCCGGGTCGGGTCGGGGATCTTTTGGCAGCTCATCCAGGAGGCGCGACCCGCTACCTCGCGTTCCTCTCCCGGGGCCGTCTTGCCCAGCAAGACGGCCAGCGATTCCGCCTCTTTCTCCGTTGCCATGATCTCCAACGCCTTGAACGCCTCCAGTCGGGTCGCCGCATCCGATGAATCGGCAGCCTTGAGAAAGGCGGGGACGAACTCCGGCGAACGTCGTGCCAAGGCGCAGTTCACCACGACTGGATGGGGCGTCCTGGCTTCGCTGATCAAGGCGATTATTGCCTTGTTCGTTCCACTAGCGGTCATCAGACGTATTGTCTCAAACGCGGCGTGACACAACGGGAGATCCTTGGCGGTCGAGGCAAGATCGGCCAGCGTCGAGACATCCTCGGCAGTCCCCGACGCGACGAGCACCCCCAACGCGGCCGTACAGACCTCCACTTCGGAACGATCCAATGACATCAAAGCCGCCTCGCGCACCGCCGGATGGCGACGACCTTTCAGACTGACGAAAGCTGCAATCTTGCCCGGGACAGGCAATGCCGGTACTGCCGAGGCGATGGTTTTGATTTCTTTCGGCTTCTTGAGTTCCACGACACAATCTGCGGCAACCGCTCGGCTCCAAGGTTCCTCGGCAGCCAGGCCGGCAAGAATCATGGCCAACGACTCCGGCGGCTTTGCCGAAATGAGCCCACGCAGCGCGGTGGCTCGGACTCGTTCGGAATCGGCGGACAGAAGCGACTCGAAGAGTGAGGTAGCGGCTTGGTTCTCTCCCTGTCGGCATAGCGATTTCGCCGCCTGGAGTTCTGCATCAACCACCACGTTTCTCAACTCGTCGGGGGCCTTGCGTGCAAAGTCTCGCAAGGCGCTGGCGGCAGGAACTGTCCCGATGCGACCCAGGGCGACGGCAGCAGCCTCGCGAAGTGCCTCATCTTCCTCGCCCAACAATGCTGAAAGCTTCGACACTGAGCCGGCATCGGCGAGTCTCCCCAGAGAAATCACCACCCCGACCTTCTGCCGTCCGCCGGTCTTATCGAGCTTCTCTTGCATCTTCTGGATTGCCACCGGGCCGCCGATCCCCTCCATGGCATAGCGAGCCATGTACGACAAGCGCGGGTTCGCCAGCAACTCCGCCAGAACTGTAATGGACGGCTCCGAGCCGACGATCACCAACTGACGGCAGGCGTAGTCCTTCGCCAAGTCGGTTGCGTCGCCCTGGAGGATCGCAATCAGGCGGGCTTCGAGATCCGCTCGTACTTTCTCGTCGGTTCGTGATTGGACGACGGCCTGTCGAACAGGGTGGAGAATCTCGAGACCCTGCCCCAATTCCAGCTTGGCCAATTTCTGAAACGCCCCGTCCAACGCGGGATTCTCGCCGAATGCGGACGCCATGGGCATAGCGTATGTAACCAGCCCGACGATCAAGCACGCGCCGAGTTGTGCAATGCCGGTTATGGGCGTTCGTTTTGAGACAGCAACATGTCTGCGCTGATGACGCATTTCGCGGAAACCCGAAAGGGTGTGAGATTGAGGTCAATTCGTAGGGGGCAACTTCACCAGTTTGATATCCTTGTACCAGGCCTCACTGGGCGGGCCGACGTGGATCTGTAGACCGATGACTCCCACTTGGGGGATGGATTCATCGGGTTCGGTGTAGTCCACGGTTTGGTGGCCGTTGATCCATAACTGAACGCGGCGTCCTTGGCAGCGAATCACGTACTCGTTCCAGTCATTGCGGCGAATGATCTTGCTCCGTTGTTCCTCGGGTGGACCCGTCAACAGTTTGTGGCGCCGTTCGTCATATAGGCACCCCCACCAGTTATCTCCCAGGTCCGCCTGGTAGCCGATCATCTCGTTGCTGTTGGGCACCCGCTGGCTACGGATCTGGATCCCCGCATTGGTACTCTCTCCCAGCACTTTGAATTTCAATCGCAGTTCGAAATCGGTATACGTCTTCCTGCTGCACAGATAATCATTGCGTGGAACGGGCTTCGTCAGGCTGCCGCCGACGATGGCTCCATCCTCGATGCGAAACGCGTCGAGGTTGCCTTCCCAGCCTTGGAAGGACTTACCGTCAAAAAGTGAGATCGACTGGCCCAACTCTTCGGCGGTCGCGACGTGCGCGACACCTGCAACGAAGGACAGGATGATGAGCGTTCGATGCATGAATTCGACTCCTACTTGGTCTAATCGGACATCACGGCGAATCCTCGCATGTCGGCCCTCGGGCGCTCTTTCAGCAACTCGTGAATCGGCTCGAAGGTCTTGAGGATCTTCCGATAATCGGGGTCGTCCTTCGACAGGAACACCGGCTGGCCGCATTTCTGGGTGCCGCCCGCTTCTTTGGAGAGCGGGGCCAGCAGAAAGTTGTTGTTTTCGGGGTTCGTGACCCGGGTGTAGAACTTGCGAGGGATGCCGTCCTGGTGACAGCTGGCACAACGCCGTGCGGCGACTTCACCGAGCGTCGAATCGAGATCCAACGGCAGCATTCGCCGACTGCCGAGCCGAGCCTTGTGATTCGACGACGAGGTGCCGTAGTACGGGATGTTCAGGTCCAGCCAGAGATACACCCTCCGCCGATCTTCATCCGGTACGTCGACGCGCGAGTTGCCGTCTTCATCGGGGTGACCGGTCCGGATGATCTCCGCAAGCTTGCTTGCCGGGCTGCCCCAGCGCCGAGGCGCAATCTCCAATACATTGTGCCCTGCACCATTGATCGTCCAGATCCATTCGGTGTACGGGCTCATGCCTCGTTGCTTGTCATACTCAGGTCCTGACGGACTGCCATGACGAATCCAATTCCGCTCGGCCTGTGTCCCGGTCCGGCAGAGGATATCGTACGAAACGTTGAAGAAATCGGTCATATCGCCGGTCAAATCAACATTGCCGGGTTGCTCACGCTGGTTGTGGCATTCGACGCAGTTCCGGTCGAATACGCCCTGGACGACCTCCCGATAGTTGAAGCCTTGGACGCCCCATTCGGGCCTTTGCAATTCCTGGACAGCGCCGCGCATCGCAAGCTGATGTCCGCCGCGCGACGTGACAGAGTTTCGGTCCGCGTGACATCCGACGCACCCCTGTACTTCACCCGGCATCAGGTGCGTGAACGATCGCATCCGCTGCAATGCACGTCCTTCACCATCGAGCGCCAGGAAATAGATCGGCACTTCTGATGGGACTTTGAATGCGGCGCTGCCGTCCTGTTTGACATCGGCGAACCCCCAAACTTTCTTCGGGGCGTACGTCGCACCGCACGAGACCAACGGGAACTGGAATCCAAACACCGCGATGTTCCGCACGCCGGGCCCGTCCAGCCGGTTGTTGTTCTGCGGCGAGTGCGTGCTCTTTTCCATCTCCTGAACAACTGCAATCTGCTTGATCTCGCCACGTTTCACATCCGGCTCAAGACCGTTATAGACATCCTGCATGTACATGGTTGCCCAAGCACCCGAAACGCTGCCGTCTTCCGGCAACACGGCGCTCCGGTCCCTGATGTTTCCGGTCACCACAGGCGGTCGCCTCGTCTCGCGGATCGGCATCGGGCAGTAGTATCCCATCCCGTCTTCCGGGAACACTAGCGACACCGCGTTCGCATCAAAGTCACGGAGTTGGATCGTGCCGTTTTTGGAGACCAGAAACCGAGTCGCGTCGATGGCCAGCGGCTTCTCGTAGGTCCCGCCGATCCGGCGATCGAGCATACCGTTCCCCCATGGCCCTCCGCCAAGTCGATGTGCATAAATATCGATCTCCGGAGTGAGGTTCCGAATCGCCTCGGGAGAATTGGCTCCCTTCGCCGGATTGATTGCCACGATCCCGCCGCGACACGAGCCGTTATGGTTCGTCGCAGTCGCAATCACCTGGTTCGTGCCGGGGATCGGCTGTGCATCCATGAACGTGCCCGGCGAGATCACCCGATTGCCGTAGAAACCGGTCAGGCCGGTGCCGTCGGGGTTGATCGCCCAGAGGCTCTGGATCGGACACGCGGCACGATCGACGTACTCCCAACGCGTGTAGATGATTCGTCCGTCGTCGAGCGCCGACGGCGTGAAATCCATCAGGTAGTTGGCCGAGAGCCGCTTCTGATTCGATCCATCGCTTTCCATGCGATACAAGACCGGCGAGGTGACCACGTAGCAATAGGCATACGCAGGCTTCCGATCGGAGATAAACGCGATGCCGCCGTCCGGCAACCAGCACGGATCAAGGTTGTTGTACGTGCCGTGCGTCAGTTGCGTCAGGTTGGTGCCGTCGATGTTGATCTTGAAGACTTGGTAGTTGCTTTTCTCATCCTCGTAGCACGAGATATCTTCGATATGGGCCACTGGGTTCGAGCTGACGTGCCCACCGCGACGCAATGCGAAGACCACTTCCTGGCCGTCGTACGATAGATCGGTCGTGGTGATCATTCCTTCACCTGCATCGAAGATGCATTTCAGTTTTCCGCCATCTTCATCAGGCGAGAAGACATAAAGCCCGCCGCCCGGCCGGAATCCCTCGACATGATAAACGTACACGTGCGAGATATTCAGCGGCTTGCGTTTCACCAGCAGGATTTCCTTGAACCCAAGCTCGCCGGCGATAAATTCCTGACGAAGTGCCAGCGCCTCAGGCGTCTTCTCTTCGGGCGGGATCCGCATCTCCGCCAACTGCTTCTTGGTAACCGCCGAACCATACACAGCGATCTCCGCAGCGCCCGGGTTTGGCGAATTGGGATGCGAAGAAAGAAACTCGATACGAACCGCGGTGACTTGCTGCCTAGGAAAGTGGATCAACTGCGGTCCACGACGATGCTCCAGCGAACCCCGCATCACCGGCTTTTGGTCGTCGTTCAGATAGACTTCGTAATCCTTGAAGCATTCAAGCAACGGGCTGGTCACCCGGGCGTAGTAAATGATCTGGGTTGCTTCGACCGGTCTTTCCCACTCGAGCTTGAAATGTCCACTTTGTGTTGCCCGAACTGCCCAGTCGCTGTTCTGCTGGAACTCGGACGGAATGCCGCCACTTACAGCCATTTGCGGACGATAGGCGTCGCTAAACTCACTACTCGCCGAGACCTTTGCCAGAGGAGCCAGATTTTCGGGCATCTCATCGGCCAAAGTCGCATCGAATGGGGCAACAGCCTGAACAGTTACAATCAACACGAATGAGCAAAACGCGATAACATGTCGCATTGGTTTCTCCTTGATCATGACGATTATGGATGGAGCTCTCGACATGCCAATTCCTCAGGCGGCGTCAGCGTACTTGTGCTGCGGCGGGCGAGGTTTTCACATCATTCAGAGCCTTACCTGTCGCATCTGTGAGCCGCAACACCAGACCCCACTTCTGTTTGTTCTGGCCAACTTTGATGAGCAAGGTTGACTGCCCTTTGGGAATGGAGACCTCAACTCGATCTTGATCAAACGCGACGGAGCGGGTGCCCTCTCTTCGATGTACTTCCTTTTCGTTCAGCCAGACAGCAACCGGGCCGTCGCTGCCCAGACGAAGTTGCGCCTGCTTCTGATTTGGGCTGGACACACGCAGCCTCGCGTAGCCGCAGACGTCAGTTGCTCCCTCGATAGCATCCGATAATTCAAACAGCCCTGCCGGATCGTCGGAATCGAATCTTTTCCAGGGACTCTCTTCCCCTTTCTCGGGAGCGTGTGCTGTGATGAATCCGTCGTCGCCTTTGTTCGGAAACGGCCCGCAGACTTCCCACCCCGTGACAATACCGTATCGCTCACTGAGCTTCAGCTCGGTGTCGAGTGCCGTGACCCTCGCCAGCAGGCGTCTGGCACGAGTGAATGAGAGAGAACCTTGTGGATCGGCCAACTGCAGGTATATCGAAGCCGCCTTCTTCCGTTGGCCAATTTGTTCAAAGCACTCAGCCGTCGTCAGCAGGACTGACCCCCTGGTCTCTGTTGGCAATTCGGTCTTGAGGGCCTCTTGGTATGCTGCTGCCGCTTTCGTCCTGTCACCCGTTGCAAGGTAAGTTCGGGCCAGCGCCAAACGGTAGGCCGGCACTTGGGGAGACATGGCGATAAGCTGTTCGCAGGACTTGACGGCTCCGGGCACATCCTGCAATAGCAGTTGGATGCGGGCCAGCCGCTGTAGCTTTTCGTCCTCCTGGCCATCTGCCAGCGTTTGCTCCAATTCCTTGATCACCTCGGACCGTTTCGCGATCAGGCCATTCACATCGAGAATGGTGGAAAGGCCAGTCACGGCCCAGGCCGTTCTGGTGAATCTCTGTACGAATTTATTGAAATCCTTTCCTTCCCCCACAGGCGCCCAAGTACCATCCTCCTTTTGGCGCGCGAAGAGAAAATCGATCGCTGCGCCAACGTGTGGTTCATCACGCGGCACGCCGCTGGCTGCCAGCGCAAACAGCGCCTGGCCGGTGGCAACGATGTTACTACCTTCTCCTTTCTGCCAGGACCAGCCACCGTCCGAATTCTGAAGCTCGAACAGCGTGCTTTTCAACTCGTTCACACTCGAACCGCTGGCTTCAAAAGAGGCCGTTCCCAGCAGTGCAAAAGCGACGTCGGTGGTTTTGGTCAAAGCCGATCTGTCCAGAGACTTTTGCCACACCTGGATTGCTTTGGCGGACTTGTCCACGTCTTGGACGAGTGACGCTGATTCCTTGAGCACGACAGAGCATAGAGCGCTTGTCATCACGTTACCGGAGGTGATCACGGGGCGATTGTAATCGGGTTTCCATTCTCCCTTCTCCGTTTGTTCAACGAGAAGACGTTTTGCGATGTCGCCTGTTTGGTCGGCGAAACCCCTCGAAGCGGTTTGCCGGCCAAGGGCAAATCCTGACCCCATAAGTGCGATCAGCGACACGTTTCCGTTTCCATCCGCGAGGCGATGGCATTTTCGGCATTCCATGGCCCCGATGGGTTGGTGTCCATCGGGCGGAGTGCCTTCTGCGTCGGGATGCAGATGGGACAGAACGAAGCGGGCGTTTATGTCGTATTCATGCTGGTTGACAACGTAGCCGTTTCGCGCGCTCAGGCCGGCGACAAATGCGCCCAGTCCACTGGCATGGCAGGTGAAACACCCGCGTTCTCGAACCCAATCCGCGCTGCCACGGATGAGAAAATCCACCGCCTTCTGAACGGCCTCTCGCTCGGCGAGTTGGCTTGTGAAATCACCGGCCTGGGTAAAAGAGACATCAGACCAAATCGTCAGAAGCAAGAGCAGTGTTGGAGCAGCACGCAGAATGATCTTCATCGTAACCTCCTAAAGTGGCTCTCAGAACCTGTCGAACAGTGGCGATCGGGACGCCGACCGGTCTTCCGATGCTCGACTTCCTCACTCGCGAACTGCTTGAAATCTTAAACTGGATTTAGTATATTTAGTTTTGTCTGCCCTGCCACGTCAATCCCCTGCCATCATCCCTGAATATAAACGGGTCAAACACGAGTGGATTTCCTTTGCGCTTCATGACCTGTGCGTTGATTGTGTCGTTAACGATGTGCCGTCGCGAGTCGAAGAAGTCACGGCATCGCGCGGATTCGGCTCCCGCTCCTATAGCCCGGATTATTCATGATTCGGGGAATTCTTGAGCCTCCAAGAGCATCTAAGAAGTTGTATCACACCCACTTCCTTCGATGCTTGGAGGCTCGACATGAGTTTACACGATGTTTGGCAATTGGGGTTCGATTTTCTGTC
>MPMF02154796.1_pt1 | contig 32584 bp, 19 predicted proteins | sample 1617271 | NCBI WGS metagenome assembly MPMF02 (sample SAMN05944812, study PRJNA350692) | marine metagenome | biome: marine; feature: ODZ; material: water; isolation source: 120 m water sample prefiltered with 30 um filter, filtered on to 0.2 um... | place: Pacific Ocean | collected 2012-04-09... | reverse complement strand
CCTCGCACCGAGATGTTCCTGCGCGACGCTCGTGCGGCGGCCCAGTTAAAACATCCGAACATAGTGAGCGTTCACGAAGTCGGCAAGCAGGACGACACGATCTACATCGTCAGCGACTTCATTCAAGGCGCGACGCTAAAAGAGTGGGCCGACGCCAAGCGGCTCACACCCCGCGAGTCGGCCGAGCTGTGCGTCAAGATCGCCAAGGCACTGCATCACGCGCACGAAGCCGGTGTGATCCACCGCGATCTGAAGCCAGGCAACATCATGATTGAAGTCAAGAGCCTTGGAGTCAAGAGTCAAGAGACAAGAGTCAAGAGCCAAACAGACTCGATTTCTCCGGCTCTCGACTCTGGACCCTCGACTCTTGACGCCCTCGAGCCTCACATCGTCGACTTCGGCCTGGCCAAACGGGAAACGGGTGAGATCACGATGACGGTCGAAGGCCAAATCCTCGGCACGCCCGCCTACATGTCTCCCGAACAAGCCCGCGGCGAAGGCCACACCGTCGATTGCCGCGCAGACATTTATTCCCTGGGTGTCATCCTGTTTGAACTGTTAACTGGTGAGCTCCCCTTCCGCGGCGACAAGCAGATGCTGCTCGTTCAGATCCTGAAGGACGATCCACCAAGCCTAAGAAAGCTGAACAGCGGTGTTCCTCGTGATCTGGCGACGATCTGTTCCAGATGTTTGGAGAAAGAGCCGCAGAAGCGTTACACAACGTCGTGGCAGTTGGCTGAGGAACTGGAACGTTACTTGGCGGGAGCGCCAATCCAGGCCCGTCCGATAAGCCGGGCGCAACGAACTTGGCGTTGGTGTCGACGCAATCCGGTGGTAGCTACCTTAGTGGGCATAACGACGCTTGCGGCGGCCGTCGTCATTGCGACGCTGGCGATAAGCAACATGGTCATTCGAACCGAAAGAGATAAGGTGACCAAAGCCCACACCGATCTTCGAAAACAACACAAGCGAGTGTCCACACTATTGGGCGACCTCAATGAGGCAAGGGAAGAATTGGCAGAACTCGACGATCAAGTTATGCAACGTCAAAGACAACTGTATTTCACGCAAGTCAAGCTTGCGCATGGAGATTGGCTGGGTAATAACATACCACAAGCTTTGCAGTACCTCGATGAGGCACCCGAATTGGAACGCGGGTGGTTGCATCACTACCTGAAGAGCATCTGCCAGCCGACTTTGTCGACATTCACTGGACAGCGATGCGTGGCTTTGAGTGCGGACGGGTCGTTGCTTGCGTCCGCGGGCAAAGAGAACGTCATCAGATTGCGAGATTTGTCGAATCCAGAAACGCCTCGCATTCTCAGAGGTCACTCTGGAGCCATCACTTGTTTGGCGTTCAGCAGCAACGGAGAGTTCCTTGCATCGGGAAGTGAGGATCAAACAGTCAAACTTTGGCGAGTTGCAACGCGAGAGGAGGTTCACACGTTCCGCGGTCACCACAAAACCGTTCATTCCGTAGCGTTCAGCCCTGACAGCCGACTCTTGGCATCGGCTCCGTGGGTGTACCGGATTAGGATTACCGAGACCGGTCGTGGGTTCGGCTCCAGTGGAACGGATGCAAGGACCATCATTTGGAATCTACGAACGTTGCAGCAGGAACGGCAGTTGGCGGGCCACGCCGCTGTCGCATTCAGTCCAGATGGACGACTTTTGGCTACTGGCAATTTAGAGCGATCACCCAGCACGAAAAGGCATTCGGTTGTTTTGTGGGACGTTCTGTCAGGCGCTAAGGTCAGGGAACTTCATCCGGTTCTCGAAGACCGACCGCTAGGACCATTATTCTGTGTCACATTTAGCCCCGACGGCCAGCATCTGGCGACTGCAACTGGTAGCCAAGTTTTTGTGTTTGACCTGACCGGTGAAAACGTCGTGAATTTCCCCCATGAGAACTGGGTGAACAGCGTACGATTTTTCCGCCATGGCGAATTTCTCGCATCGGGTGGAGAACAAGGGCTGCTAAGGATCTGGGACATGGCAACGAGCCGGAACATTAGGACGTTTCATTTTGAAGAACGACCAATCCAGTGCATTGACGTTAGCCAAAATGGCCGCTGGATGGCGTGGGCCACCGAGCGAACGATACAACTCTGGAAACACAATACGACGTGGAAGAAGTCGACTGCTTCGGTCGACACAAAGGCAGTTTACTGTGTGGCGTTGAGTGCAAACGGGAAGCTTGTCGCGGCAGGTGGAGGCGAATGGAAGACCGGTCCCGGCGAGCTTTCTGTCTGGGAGCATATGTCGGGAAGACGCATCCTGCATGATATGTCAAAACACAAACACAGGATTTTCTCCGTGTCATTCAGCCCAGACAACAAGTTGCTTGCTACCGCCAGCGAAGATCGGACGATTAAAGTGTGGGATCTGAACACTGGTCAGGTAATTCTCGATTTGGCAGGTGGCCGTCGACGTGTGAACTGCGTCCGATTTAGCCATGATGGTAAGCTACTTGCTTCGGGAACCGACGGCGGTCATCTCATACTTTGGGATATTCAAAATGGCACAAAAGTCCATTCGATTACTATTTCAGGGCCTGTCGATGCCATTTCATTCAGCCCGGACGGACATCGTCTCTACGCTGGCGGTGCGCGCCTGATTGCTTGGAACACCTCGTCGCGATCGGAGATTTTCAATCGTCCAATGCCGAACCGAGTCTGGCGGTTGGCAGTCAGCCCTGATGGGAAACGACTGGCCTTAGGATTGGACGGTCGGCGTACGCCCGTGGGCAAGGTTGTCCGGCCGTTATGTATTGTTGACGCCGACACAGGAGAAGAGATTCTTCGCTTTGAAGCAAACGGAACTCACGTTTATGATGTCGCGTTCAGTCCGGATGGTAAGTTGCTTGCTTCGGCCGGCGAAGACCATACGGTGAGAGTTTTGGGTGCGGCAACGGGTCAGGCGGTCCTCGAACTGCCGCATCACAACCAAGTGTTTGCATTGGCGTTTAGTCCCGATGGGAAGTACTTGGTGACGGGAAGTGGTCACTGGAAAGACGTCGAACATGGTGATCTAACTGTTTGGAGTACAACCGCTACTAATGATGCCGATGATTCCGCAATTGGCCGCGAGCAAACAGCAACAATCGAAGACACAGAAGCGCGTGGTGAATCAACTGATAACACCAGCGACAATCGATAAGAAGCGGAATACACTCATTTGCACCAAAAAGCCCGTCGTTTTCGTAATGCCGAACTTTTTCTATGAATCGGCGCTATGCGACCGTCGCGTACGGTGCGGCTGGCAAGCGGTTGGCGGTCGTCAATAGTCAGAAGGCAATCTGCGTTTTGCAATTCGGATAGAACAAGACTCGCGGCCGCGACCAAGGCTAGCGTGCACGTTTGAGGTGTCACTTCTTGCATTTGAATTTGGGGGTCTTAGTCTGGTCAACGTACGGGTGGGCCGAGACAGTGGACGCGGATACGGGGTCGGGTCGGTCGGGTCTCGTTTTCGCTGGGCCCGGCTTGGTTGATTTACCTTTTTCGAGGGTGTTTTCTTGCGAGGCCACGGGTCCAGATATTCGACGCCCGGATGGACTCACGACTCGAAAACAAAGACTGAAGAACACGCGATTTTTTGCGCTATACCGTCAGTCAAATGACGTCTAGGACCACAGAGATCGCTTTTTTTCGAGGTCCCGGTCGAGAAAATGCGAGCAGATCATTGTCTTACGAGTGAGGTTTTCCATGATTCGAAACCTGCGACCGTATACTGTTTCGCTTGTCGTTGTTACGGTTCTGTTGTTGATCATCCGATCCATAGACGCTGATGACTGGCCCCAATGGCGCGGGCCGAACCGTGACAATGTTTCAAAGGAGACCGGCTTGCTCCAGCAGTGGCCGGAAGGCGGACCGCCACTCTTGTGGAAGGCGCGGGGTGTGGTGGATGGGATCGCTTCGGTTTCCATCGCCGGAGGACGCATTTTCATTTTGGGGCATCACGAGGATCACGAATACATCGTTGTGCTTGAGGAGACTTCAGGCGAGCATCTTTGGACTGCTCCACTGGGACCGGGATTCCGTCAGCATCGCCTGATGCGTTGGCTCAGCCAGCGCGCTCCGACGATTGACGGTGAGCGGGTTTTCGCTTTCACCGCGACGGGCCAACTGGTGTGTTTGCGTTGCCGCGATGGCAAGGAGCTGTGGCGCAAAGACTACATTAAAGATTTCGACGGCAAGCGAGGTGTGTGGGGGTACTGCGATTTCCCCTTGGTAGATGGCGAGAAACTGATCTGTGCGCCCGGTGGGTCACGAGCCGCCGTTGTGGCATTGAACAAAGTGACCGGAGAAACCATCTGGGAGACGCATGTGCCGAAAGGCGTCGCTTCCGCCCATGCCGCGACACTGGCGGTGACGTTGAAAGATCAACAACAATACGTCGTCTTCCTGCAGAATGGTCTGATCGGAGTCTCCGCCACGGAGGGCAACATTCTGTGGCAAAATGATCGGTTCGCGACCAGGCAGAACTCTTTCACACCGCTGTTGCGAGACCATCAGATCTTCTGTGCCAGCGCTCGCCAAGTGGAAGGCGTTGCGCTTCTTGAGTTGCAAGCCTCTGCCGACGGCACTGTCGTGACGGAACGATACTACCGGCAGAAGCTGAATCTCAACAACTTTCAAGATTGTCTGGTGCGCGTCGGCGAACATGTGTACGGCGATTCACGCTACGGTCCGGTCTGTCTGGAGTGGAAGACAGGCGAGCCAACCTGGGAGCGTCGTAGCGGAGGCCGGCAGATGAACGCCATCCTTTATGCCGATGGACATCTGTACGTGCGACAGGCTGATGGGTTGATGACACTGGTTGAAGCAAACCCAAATGAGTACGTCGAAAAAGGAAGTTTTTTGATCCCCGATCATGAACAGTCGATTGGTGCGACGCATCCGGTGATTGCCAGCGGCCGGTTGTATCTGCGCGACAACAACAACCTGTTTTGCTACGACGTACGTCGTGACGCTTTCAAACGGCCGAATCGCGAACCACGAGAGATCGCGGTTCCGGCTCCAGCGGCCGGCACCGACCACTCGGCAGAGAGTACGTTGCGCAGTGTTTTTGTTTCCACGCCGCAGGACGTTGTGGAGAAGATGCTCGAAACGGCCGCAGTGAAGAAGTCCAACGTCATCTACGATCTCGGCAGCGGCGACGGGCGGATTGTGATCGCGGCGGCGAAGAAGCACGGTTGCCGGGCCGTGGGTTATGAGATCGACCCGGAACTCGTGAAATTGTCGCGAGAGAATGCCGTGAAAGCCGGTGTCGAACGGCTCGTCACGATCGAGCAGACGGACGTTTTCACGCTGGACCTCAGCCCAGCCGACATGATCGCCGTCTACTTGCTTCCCAAACAGCTCGAAAAGCTGATCCCGCAACTGAAGAAGCTCAAACCCGGTTCGTGCATCGTTTCACACCAGTTTGAGATTCCTGGAATCAAACCTGACAAGACAATCGAATTCGAATCGGATAAGGACGGTAATCGACACAAGGTCCATCTATGGATGGCACCGCTGAAAAAGAAATGACGGCCAGTGAGGCTCTGCCTCAGACCGACACGAGCTATCGTTTGGCTGCGGCGACCCGCTCTCCGACCAACCTGCGGTCGGTGCCCGTCGCTGAAGACTCGACTCATTTGTACAACGGTCTTGCGGATAGACGCTTTGTGGAATCCACAACCGCCAGGTTGCGAGAATCAAAAGCAGGCCAAAACTTGCCCAACACCGCTGGAACCACTGCCAGCGTGACACCGAGACTTCGCCAAATTCAAAAAAAGCAAAAACCTCCATGCAGATCTTAGAACCGGCGTCCGCCAGTGCCGCGCTCTTCACGAGGCCGGGCCTCATTGACGTTCAGCGCGCGCCCTTCGAGATCTTTGCCGTTCATGGCCTCGATAGCCGTGTCCGCGTCCGCACTTTCCAGCATTTCGACGAATCCGAATCCTCGAGAGCGGCCGGTTTCACGATCGGAAACCACGGTCGAGGAACTGACTTCGCCGAATTCGCTGAAAGCGTCACGAAGGCCGTCAGCAGTCGTCTTGAAGCTCAGATTCCCTACGTAAATCCGCTTGGACATATCTCAAAACCTCGAACACAAAAGTAAACGTGCTCCGCTCGACAGTGAGAACTGCTATCGCGGTCGTGTTCGCCGCACAATTGCGAACCACCGATTATATGCCTGCCGCTGGCGGGATGTAGTTGCGAAGACCATCAATGCAATCTTAATACGTACTTCCGTGATCAGAGAGACCGCCGGCAATCGGTCTCTTTCTTCAAAATCCTTCGGTTGCAACGTATCCACCGTTTTGGGTGGTGGAAGCCCAGATCGCCCGTTGTCCGCTCATTTTTTTGACGAAAATCCCAGATCGAAGGCGACACTTGGTGATTCCCAACGGCAAATCGCGCCGATCGTTCGCTTGACGAAGCGACGAAACTGGTGACCATCGAGCGTTCGTGTTCGCCGACGCCCGCAACAGTCTGAGGAAGAAGTAGTCATTAGATCGTGAACATGCGATTGGCGATCCAAACCTGCGGGAATTCTTATGTTGATTCTTGAATTCGACTGTGCAAACAGTTGCGAACTCCGCTTAGAATGCGAGCTTGGGTTGCACGAACAACTTCGCTCAGACGATCAAAGGAAACGCCATGAGTCCCAGAATCAACCGCCGTCGTTTTGTCAAGACCGCCACCGGACTCGCTGTTGCTGCCGGAGCCGCCCCCATCTTTCTTCCGTCGCGCGCCTTCGGCGCAAACGAACGACTGAACATTGGTGTCATTGGCGTAGGTGGCCGTGGTGCCGGCGATCTGCAAGGCGTGGCCAGCCAGAACATCGTCGCGCTCTGTGATGTTGATGAGAACCGCCTCAACGCTGCCGCGAGCAAGCTGCCCGCCGCCAAGAAATACTTCGACTACCGCAAACTGCTCGAACAGAAGAATCTGGACGCTATTGTGGTGGCTACGCCTGATCACCATCACGCACCGGCCACCATACGCGGATTGCGGCGAGGTCTGAATGTTTATTGTGAAAAGCCGCTGACCCACACCGTCAGCGAGGCGCGGTTGATCGCCAAGGTGGCGGCCGAACAAAAGGTCGCCACACAGATGGGAACTCAAAACCACGAGCACCCTGGTTACATCCAGCTAGTGGAATGGCTCAAGTCCGGCGTCGTCGGCCCTGTTCGAGAATTCCATGTGATAACCGATCGTCCCGGCCGCTGGTGGCCGCAAGGCATTGAGAAACCGACGGAGAAACAACCCCTGCCATCGCACCTGAAATGGGACCTATGGCAGGGGCCAGCTCCCGCACGCGACTACAATGCTGCGTACGTTCCGTTTAAGTGGCGTGGCTGGTGGGATTACGGTTGCGGCGCGATTGGCGATATGGCCATCCACCTGATGGACCCCGCCTTCTGGGCGCTGGACCTCGGTGGCAAGGTCAGTGTCAGCTCAGAAGGACCGGCCCCGCACGCCGATAGCGGGCCCACGTGGATGATCACGCATTTCAAATTTGGCCAGCGCGGCGCCCTGCCGCCGGTGGACGCCTATTGGTACGAAGGAACGGCCAAGCCGAAAGGCCAAATCGCCGCAGAGCTGCCGATGAATGGATCGTTGTTTATCGGTGACAAGGGACGAATCGCCATCGAACATGGCAAGTTCCCTAAGTTGCTGCCTGCCGACAAGTTCGCAGATGTCAAACTGCCCAAACCGTTCCTGCCGAAATCGCCGGGCCATCATCAGCAATGGATCGAAGCCTGCAAGACCGGCGGGCGAACCGGCAGTTCGTTCAGCTACGCTGGACCATTCACCGAGATCGTGCTGTTGGGGAACGTTGCGTATCGCGCGGGAGAGACGATTGACTACGATCCCGCCCAAATGAAAGTTACCAACGTCGAGTCCGCCAATGAGTATCTGACCAAGACGTACCGGAAGGGCTGGGAAGTCTGACACGGTCAACGTGACACCTTGTCTTGGGGAGGACAGCGCTACGTCACAATCCACGTTGCACAGGAAACACCGCGAATTATCCAGAGAGGATCGTCGAACACCACAAAGTAGCCATCTCGCTCCGCCGAGATGAGCCTCATGGATGAACGTTGGAACGGCAATTCGACTCTCCCAACCGCAACGTTGGTGTACGGTCTCCCGACCGCAGCGTTGGTGCGTGGTCTCCCGACCGCAATACCACCCCGACCGAAGGTCTCCCTAACAGCATGGAACGCGTGGCCACATGCGCGTGTAGCAAAAGGAGACCTTCGGTCAAGAAGTGAGCTGGTCAGGAGACCAGCCCACAACCTGTGAGGAGCCCACAAACTGTGAGATCAGCCGACAACTCGGTCAGACCACAACCTGGTGCTTGCATCGGTCCGAGGCACGGGCTCGCTAGTTTTCGCGGACGCGAGCGGCACCCTTCTTGAACGCGTTGAACAGCTCGCGATAGGTCTCTGGTGGCTGGGAATCGACGCCAGACTCGCTCAGCCCGTGCTGATCGTCGCTGCGAACTCGACGCCGACGCAGTTTGTTTTCTGGAGAACGCAATCCCAGACTCCGCAGCGATTCGTCCAGTTCACGTCGTCCAGGCTCATCCGCCGCGTTACGCTTGAGACCTTGCCAGCGATCAACAAACCGCTTCATTTCCTCCGGGGTCCATCCCAGCTCTTCGAGCAGTTTGGGGTCCCGCCGAGACTCCAGATCTTTCAGATAATCGATCACCATGTCAGTGGCTTTCCGCGAATACTCCAGATTTACGGCGTCTCCTTCAGCCACTTCCAGGTCAGGATCCAATCCCGAGTTATGTCGCACGTCGGACGGCACGCCGCCGCCGGTCGGCAGGCCATTCTCGCCTGGTCGATTTCCGCCACCGCTACCCTTTTGCTTGTCTTTCGGTTGTCGATTCTCTTGACTCGGCGCCGCCTCGGGCGACGACCCGCTGGCCCCTTCGTTTTCTCGGTTCCCGTTGGGATCCTTGCGTGACGAGGAACCGTCACCTTTCTTGTTTCCGGCCGAACCGGTCTTTCCGGGTGCTTCCTGCTTGGTCCCGGCAGCGTCGGACGATTCGCCGTCGCCCGCTTCGGTCGACGCGCCAGCGCCATCGTCCGCCGAGCTGTTTTGGCCGGCGCTATCGTTGCCGGCTTGATTCGCGCCCTGCCCCGGTCCTTTCTTGCCGCCGCCGCTCTGATCACCGCTCTGGCCGCCTTCGGAGTCCGATTGCTTCTTACTGTTGGTTGCGCCTGGATCGCTGTCCTCTTGCGGCTCGGTACTATCGGGGTTGCGATTCTTGGGTTTATCCCGATTGTCGACAGCCTGGTCTTGCGAGCTATCCACCGAGCCGGACCCTTCGGTGTCTCTGCTGTTCTGGCCTGCGCCGGACTGCCCGTTGTCACCGCTGCCAGGTTCCTTTTGGCGTTCATCAGGCTCGCCGGGAACGTCCGGCTTTGGCTTGCCTTGTTGCTCGCCACTGCTCGCGTTCGTGTCGCCACCTTCTCCTGGATTGCCGGCTTTTTGGTCACCGGCACCACGTTTGATATCGGATTGCTGCGCGCCGTCTCCCGGTTTGGATTGCGTCTGTTCTGGTTGGGGCTGCCCGTCTTCGCTAAACGGCCGGCTGTTGGTGTCGGACCCCTGCGACTGACCCGTAGCGTCGCCCTGAGGTTTGCTTTGATCGTCTGCCTGTCCGGAGGGTTTGTCCGAAGGCGCACCGCTACCTGGATTATCCGTGTTGTTTCCTGGCGGCGGGCTTCCGTCGTCTTCCCCGGCGCCACCCCCGTTTGGATCCTGACGTCCCTTGCCCGCCGCCTGCTCCTCCTGCATCTTGCGCAGCACTTTTTCAAATACTTCGCCGTCGTGCAACTGTTCGGGTGGCGGGTCACCAGCTTGCCCGCTGCTGGCTGCATCGGGCTGGCCACCCGTTTGCGGCGTATTTCCGCCGCTTCCGCCGGACGATGAAGAATCACCAGGTTGCGGTTGACCGTCTTGGGGCGACCCGGCATCGCCACTGCCCTCCTGAGGTTCTCCGTCGGGCGAACTCGCATCACCTGATTGGCCGCCGCCCACACCATCCTCGGTCTTTGTGGTTTCTTCTTCTTTTTCCTTACCGGGTTCGTTCGGCGAAGTGGAAGGGTCGGCTGTTGGATCGTCTGGCGGTGGGTTGTCGGTGGCGTTCTTTTCCTCGGAAGGCTTATCGCCAGCCGGATCGTCGGGGTTGCGCGTGGGTTGCGGTTGGTCGCGCATCGGTTTCGGCTGGCCTTCTTCGCTCGCAGAAGGTTGGCCGGATCGAAGGCCCCGTTTTGGCGGATCGGGGATAATCTCGATTTGGTAGTTGCGGGTGCGAGCCGAATTAGATCCCACTTGATTCCCATCGACTTGATTCCCGTCGATGGGCATCCGGTTGTCTTCCGCGACTGCCCAATAGGTCACCTTGTCGTTTGCCGTTAGTCCCAGCCGCAACGGAACGAAGTCATAAGTGGCGATCGTTTGCCCACGCCGGCCGCCGGCATCCTCGAACAGCATTTCTTCCAACACATTGGTTCCGCCAGCCACTGCACGCAACATCAGGCGACTCAGGCCGAAGTCCGGATCGACCGCTCGAACCTCGATCTTGCGACGGCCACTCACAGGAATCGTGATGCGATTCTGCGTTGGGTCGAGAATCTCGACCTCAGGTGCCAAGTCCGGGACCACGTCGATCTGATGCAGAATCGGGTGCTGGCTGTCCGCGCCGGCTTCGGTCACAAACGACAATTGGTAGGAATCGTAGACCGGTGTCCGACGATCGCCGGTTAAGACCAAGGTAAATGTTTGGCGCGCCGTCGTGCCTTGAAACTTCATTGCCAGTTCTACCGGCGGACGCGCTGTGTCACTCGCCTCAAAAGGATTAAACGTGACTGCCGCGGAACGAATCGGCTGGTTAGCGCTGGCCACAATGGTGACGCGCGTCCCTTCTAGCGCACGGATATTCCCGTCTCGGCGTACAGTCTCCAGTGGTCGGTCGGTGTAGCGGGGGTAGTCGTATTCGATCGAGTCGACCAAGATTGAGGGTACAGGCGAAAGCGTGATCGTAAATGTCTCAGAAACCGCGTCGCCGGATTCAACTCGGTATTCGAGATCGTGTTGCAGGCCCTCCGTGTCAGCCGGCAATGTTGCATGGTAGGCGAGTCCGTTTTCGTCCAGCTGCATCGTCACGTGCCGTTCGACGGTCTGGCCATCGTCCGTGCTGTAGATCAGCGATACGGTGTCTTTGCCTTCACGGGCACCACGCAATCGCGCCGTGACATCAACAAGCTGACCCTGCACGGCTTCGATCGTACCTGGTTGAATATCCTCGATCACAACGCGACTCGGCCGCGCAATCGTTTGCCATGGGACAGCAACGCGTGCCAACGTCTGAAAGGGATCCTTCGGCGATAAGATCGTGTAGGCCGCGCCCGCCGCCAAGACTGCGACCAGTACGTAACCAACGTTGATCATCTTCGACCGATCCACGGCAGTATCGACGGGCACACTGGCCAAGTCCGTAGCCGCCTTCTGCTCCATCGCCTGGAAAACAACTCGATGCACCGCGGACTGATTCGCCCGAAGCATGAGAAAATTGATCAGGCTGTTCTTCAGGGACGGGGTGCCTTGTTCGATCGATCGCGCCGCATAAAGCGGGTTGATGCGATGGATCATCAACGGCAAAACGCCCCTGACAAAATGCCAACCACAGCCGGCCAACAGCATTCCCAACGCCAACAGTCGCCCGAAAAAACCCAAGCCGATGACCCAGTGGTCGATCACTGCGATCATCAACAAGTAGCCGACAGCACCAGCCGCCAATGCCATCAAGGCGGTGCACAGATCCACGAACTTGACTTGGCGTTGCGTTTGCCGAAGCTGCCGCTCGACCGATTCGCCATATCCGCTGGCACCATCTCTCCCAGTCCCCAGTCCTCCGGGATGGGACGGGTCGGCCACGGGCGGTGGCAAAGTCGATTTGGCCGTTCCCGTCGCCATTTTCTTGAATCTCGTTTCCTTACGTCAGGCCGGGCGTCCGCCAGCCGCGGTGTTCCAACCGAGTAACTTGTGTTGCGATAGCAGTTTAAGGCCTATTTCGAAGATCCTCGGCGTGACCTCAATACAGTCCTCAATTATAGACGACTGCCAAAGCCCAAAGGCCCCCAAAACCCCAAGAAATCAACGGGGCGCCTTGAGTTTCTGGGCGTTCAGACGGACGATGACGAAACGACGGGATTGTGCGGAACCGCTCGACGGCATGAAATCCGCCAGACACGAAAAACGCCACTCGCGCCTGTTCCGCCACCCGCCCCTGTCCTATCCATCGGTCGACGCCGAACAGACTCGACCAGCCATCGCCATCCGAACCTTTTCGCCAGAACGACGCAGCCTGCAGAAAGACCAGTACCGCCCGATGACAAACTCGTCTCCCACAAACATCATTTCTCTCCATGCTGACGATAATGTCTGCGTGGTCATTCGCACGTTGACCGCCGGAACGAAGATCGCCATTGGCGGCGTGTCGTTCACATTGGAAGGCCCTGTGGGAATCGGCCACAAACTGGCAATCGCCCCAATTGCCAAAGGCGAACAAGTAAAAAAATACGGTCAGACAATCGGTTACACGACCGAGCCGATCGAGGTTGGCGACCTGGTTCACTTGCACAACCTCTCCAACGGCGACTTCCAAAAGGACTACGCGAGTGCAACGGAGATCCCACCTCCGCCAACGCCAATTACTGACCGCACCTTCCAAGGCTACCGCCGGGCCAACGGTGGCGCGGGAACGCGGAACTACATCGCGATCATTTCGACGGTGAACTGTTCGGCTTCAGTTAGCAAATACGTCGCAGAGCGTTTTGATCAGTCTTTGTTGAAGGACTATCCGAAGGTCGACGGCGTGGTCGCCTTCACGCATCAAAGCGGCTGCGGAATGCAGTTTGATGGAATCAACCATCAGATGCACAATCGCGTGATGGGTGGCATCGCGCGGCACCCCAACATCGGTGCTTATTTGTTGATCGGCCTGGGATGTGAACAAGGGGCGATGGGCCATCTTCTCACAGATCAAAACCTGGTTCAGATCAACGACGACAGCCGGCCAGCAAACTCGCCACCGGTATTCTCCATCCAAGATATGGGTGGCACCGCCAAGACAATCGAGGCTGGCGTGCGTAAGATCACGGAGATCCTGCCGCGGGCGAACGACGTTGAGCGTGTTCCAATTCCGGCCAGCGAGATCGTGCTGGGGACAGAATGTGGTGGGTCGGATGGCAATTCAGGAATCACCGCCAACCCGGCGGTTGGCATTGCCTCGGACATGCTGGTGGCCTGTGGCGGTACGGCCATCCTGGCCGAGACGTCAGAGATCTACGGCGCGGAACACTTGCTGACACGCCGCGCGGTCTCGCCCGATGTTGCAAAAAAACTGATCGACCGCATCGAGTGGTGGAAATGGTATGCGGCGACGTTCGGCGCCGAACTAGACAACAATCCTTCCGTTGGCAATAAGGAAGGCGGCCTGACGACGATCGCGGAAAAGTCGCTGGGGGCTGTCGCCAAGGGAGGTTCGACGGCACTCGTCGAGTTTTACCAATACGCCGAACCAGTTACCAAGCGTGGTTTCGTCGTGATGGACACGCCCGGATTCGACCCTCCCAGCGTCACGGGAATGGTGGCCGGTGGTGCGAACGTGGTGGTCTTCACAACCGGACGGGGTAGCTGTTTTGGCTGCAAGCCGACGCCCTCGATCAAAGTCGCCTCGAACACCCCGATGTATACGCGGATGATCGACGACATGGACCTCAATGCCGGCGAAATCCTCAACGGCGTCCCCGTCAGAGACGTTGGCTGCGAGATCTTCGAGGAGATTCTGGCCGTCGCCAGCGGCAAGGAGACCAAGAGCGAACAGCTGGGCATCGGCGACGAAGAGTTCGTGCCCTGGGCGATCGGTCCGGTCTTGTAGCGATGGTCGGTGACACATCTGTTCGTCTTGCAGATCCGACAGTAAGCTGGTCGTCACGAGCGGATCAAACTCATTCGATCCGTGGCAATTGAATTCACGCTGATCATGGATGACCACATTGCTTGACGCCACCAAGTTTCGGAACGTCGTCAGTGGACAACGCCGAGGCTTCGTCGGCACGGCCTGGCGAGCTTTGTTTTCCGTGGCGGAACTCCCATACCGATGCGCCGTCGCTTGGCGGAATCGGCAATTCGACACCGGTCGACGAACCACGCATCACGTCGGCGTGCCGGTGATCAGCGTCGGTAACCTGACGGTCGGAGGCACTGGCAAGACGCCGATGGTCGAGTGGCTGGCCAAGTGGTATCGCCGGCACGGAATTCGTGTGGTCGTCATCAGTCGCGGCTATGGTGCGCAGGTCGGATCCCGCAACGACGAAGCGCTCGAGCTGGAACAAAAGCTGCCCGACGTGCCACACTTGCAGAATCCCGATCGGGTCGAGGCCGCCAAGACTGCCATTGAAGAATTCGATTCGCAGTTAATCCTTCTGGACGACGCCTTTCAGCATCGTCGCATCCACCGTGATTTGAATTTGGTCTTGATCGACGCGCTCGAGCCGTTTGGCTATGGACACCTGCTGCCGCGCGGTCTGTTGCGCGAACCGATTGTGGGATTGCGCCGCGCCGATGCCGTCGTCTTGACACGTGCTGACGCTGTTAGCCCCGAAATTCGCGAGCAGATTCACAGCCAGGTTTCGGCGTGGACCGGCGACGCGGCGTGGATCGAGGTTTCACATCAACCCGTCGCTCTGCGAAATCACACTGGCCAAGAAGAAGCCCTCGATCCCCTGCCGGCCAAACGTATCGCCGCGTTTTGTGGGATCGGGAATCCAGCTGGCTTTCGCCACTCGCTGACTGCTTGCGGTTTCGATATCGTTGGTTTTCGTGAATTTCCCGATCATCACGCGTTTGATCGTGATGACCTGGATTCGCTCGACTCGTGGGTTCGGGAACTGAACGTCGACGCGGCGATCTGCACGCACAAGGATCTGGTCAAGATTGGTACGGATTCAATTGGCACGGGCTCGGCCGGCAGGTGCCCTTTATGGGCGTTGCAGATTGGCCTGGAGATCCTTGACGGTGGCCAACAGCTCGAGGCACGATTGAGCGGCTTGCTCGAGGCAATTCAACAGACGTGATCACGCAGCTGATCGGCACCGCTGCGTGTCGGCATCCGATTGGCCAGCGGCACCTAAGTCCGACGCATGACTCTTGTCGAGCACCCGCTGATAGAGAGCTAGGTACGCGCGGGCGGCACGCGGCCAGCTGAATCGCCCAGCGTGTTGTCGCAGCTTGTCACCGAACTGTGCATCTCGCTCGACGATCTGCAGTCCCGCGCGGACTGCGGAGGCCATCGTGTCTGGGTCGAGATCATGCCAATAGAAGGCCAGGTCACCGCCAACTTCGGGCAGGCTGGTCGCGTGCGAGCAGAAGACCGGGCGCCCACTGCCCATTGCTTCAATCAACGGGAGCCCGAACCCCTCGCTACGCGACGGAAAGAGGAACGCTGTGCAGTTTTGATACAGCCAGGACCGTTCGGCGTCCGACACTTTGCCGGGTAGAATGATGCGTTCAGCCAGTTTGTTGGCTGCAGCTTTTTGTTCGATGCGATCCGCGTAGTCCGTCGATTTCGATCCCGCGATCACGATCTTGAACTCGGGCAACCGTGATGCGACATCGACGAGCGTGTGAAAGTTCTTCTTCGGCGTAATGTCGCCAATGGTAAACAAAAACCGACCTCGTTCGAGAAAGTTCGGACGCGTTGCGGCTGCGTCGCTTGGATTGACGCAGACTCCATGCGGAATGACGGCAATGTCTTTGCCTCTGATGTCGAGGTGTTCGCGAATCTCACCTGCGGCATGTTGTGAAGCCGTTGTGAGGACGCTGGCTCGATTCACTTTGGCTTGCAGTCGCTTCAGACGTCGGCGGATGGAAGCGGGGGATTTTTCTCGGAGAAAATTCAGGTCGTGAATGGTCAGGATCAGACGCGTTGATCGATGCAGCGGAAGAAACCGCGTGTCTTGATGTGTGGCGTGCCAGAGCGCTGGTCGCCCGCGGAAGGGGAGCAGGCCGCACCACGGTCTCACGAAGGGGGCCAGGGGTTCTGCGCGCCAGGGACTCGCGTCAAGGAATCGGCCAGTTCGATCCGCCAGCAATTCACGATTGCCTGGTCGCACCAACAGCACGGGTGTCAGTTGTCCGTCGAGTTCGTCGAGGAGGGCGCGGCCGAGGTGTAAGGCAAACTGTCCAAGCCCGCAGTGAACGTTGCGCAGGCGTTCGACATCGATCACCACGTTGGCCAAAAGGGGACTCCCAAATCAACTGTCAATTCCAGAGAATGCACTCCCGTGGGGGGATAGTAACGCGACCGCGAAAATGTGTCGAGATAAACTCCAGCGGCAGCAGGCGAGGAGCGGGGGTGTCAAGTGTCGAATTCTGTTGACACTGCCGGCCGTCGTCGATATTGTCCGCGGCACGCTGGCACGCCAGATGCGAGTGAATCTGTCGCTGGTTGATCTGTCACTGGGCCACGCTAGCAAAGCTCGTATTCACAACAAGGTCGCAGCACCAATGAAACTCGGAGTCATTCTCCCCAACTGGATCGGCGACGCCGCAATGGCAACTCCGGCACTTCGTTCGCTCTCCGAGCAGTTCGGATCGTCGGCAACGATCGTGGGGATCATGCGGCCGTACGTGTCCGAAGTCCTTGACGGGACCCCCTGGCTGCAAGAACGGATCTTTTACAACCCCAAGTCAAATGACAAGAACCAGACTTCCTGGTCCCTGATTCGACGTTTGCGGCAGATGAGACTAGACACGATGGTCCTCTTGCCCAATTCGCTCCGGACGGGTGCTATCGCCTGGTTGAGTGGCGCACGAGAACGCATCGGCTACGCCCGCAACGGTCGTGGAGCGCTTCTGACAAACGGCTTGAAGCCGTTGCGTACCGGTCGCGCCTATACGCCGGTGTCGGCGGTCGACTACTACTTGGAACTCGCCCGTGTGCTGGGATGCCAGTCCGTCGCACGGACTTTGGAGCTGTCCACAACCGGTGAGAACGAACGGGCCGCCGATCGTGCTTGGAAGAATCTTGGCCTGCCGGATAACGCCAAGGTCGTCGCGATCTGCCCGGCTGGTGCGTTTGGTGCCGCGAAACACTGGCCGGCGGAACAGTTCGCCGAGCTTGGTCGCCGGATCGCTGAAGCCGAAGACTGTCATGTTGTCGTGACGTGTGGTCCCGCCGAACGCAACACGGCAAACCAGATTGCTTCGCTGGCGGCGGATCGGCGCGTGGTGAGCCTCGCGCAACAAAGTCTCAGCATCGGTTTGACGAAAGCGTGCATCCGACGTGCCCAACTGGTCATTACGACTGATAGCGGCCCGCGACACTTGGCAGCCGGTTTTCAAATTCCGACGGTTGCGCTATTCGGATCGACCGACCCGCGCTGGAGCATCAACTACAATCCATGCGAAATTCGTCTTCACGAGGATCTTCCGTGCGCGCCTTGCGCGAAACGCATCTGTCCGCTGAAGCATCATCGCTGTATGCGAGACCTGGCCGTGACTCGCGTTCTCGGGGCGGGGCAACAACTACTGCATCCCAGTGGCGGTAGCAGCCAGGCTGCTTAAGAGCACGCAGTGGAGTCCGTCTTGAGATACGGACCTACCTGATTGATCCGCGCTGGTACGACGTCTATCCTCTACAGCAGATTGACAAAGAGCAGATCTTCAACAGCGCTGCCGACTTGGCCGACGTCTCGCAACGTGCCGCGTATTTGGATCAAGCCTGTGGCAACGACGCTCAGTTGCGGGCTGAAATCGAAGAACTGCTCCGCCACGATGGCGATGCCGGCAGCTTTCTGGATCAGCCGGCCGTCAATTCTTGCCCCACGATCGCGATCGGCGAGTTTGACTCGGTAGACGAATTCGCGCATGGGGCTGCTGGCCGCTTGGAAGAAGGTTATCATGCCGACAATGTGCTGATGACCACCTTTGCGGGCTTTATGTTGCTGGTCTCCATGAACTCAACACACGCCTCGATTCAATTCGCTTCCGCCCTTTCAACGGCACCCGAAACACAGGCCGCCGCGCGGGATGTTTGTGCCAGAGCGCTCGCCGACTTTGACGGGACGCCCGATCTGGCATTCCTGTTCTTTTCCTCACATCACGTCGAGAACGCGGACACAGCGTCAGCACTGGTCTGCGATGCGATCGGCACGGACAGCCTGCTGGGATGCAGTGGGGAGTCCATTGTGGGTGTCGGGCAAGAGGTTGAATTGGAGCCTGCCATGTCGCTCTGGTTGGCGCGGCTGCCCGGTACCTCCGTGTGGCCGATGCGGTTGGAGTACCAGCGCGCCGCCGATGAAGGCGCATTCGTCGGCTGGCCCGAGGAACTGCCCGACGATTGGTCCGACAAAGCGGCGCTGATCGTCTTGGGCGACCCGTTTAGTCTTCCTGCCGACCTGCTGCTGGAACTGGTCAACAACGAACACCCGGGAGTGCCAGTCATCGGCGGCATGGCCAGCGCCGGCCAGACGCCTGGGTCCAATCGCCTGCTGCTGGGACGCAATCTGTTCGAGCAAGGTGCCGCGGCTGTGCTGCTGCAGGGCGATGTCCAAGTCACGTCCGTGGTCTCGCAAGGGTGTCGTCCGTTTGGCCAACATTTTGTGATCACAAAGGCCCAGCGCAACATCATTCAGGAACTGGGCGGCATGCCGGCGTATCGTCGTCTGGAGGAACTCTTTCAGACGTTGCCCACGCACGATCAGCAGATGGTCCAACGTGGCTTGCATGTGGGGCGCGTCGTCAGTGAATATCAGGATCAGTTCGAGCAAGGAGATTTCTTGATTCGCAACGTGGTCGGCGTCGATCCGGAGGAAGGATCGATCGCGATCAGCGATTACGTGCGGCCCGGGCAGACTGTGCAGTTTCATATTCGTGACGCCAACACCGCCGACGCGGAACTTCGCCAGCTGTTGTCACGTGTCGAAAATCCAGTCGCCGCTGGTCTGCTGTTTACCTGCAACGGGCGCGGGACCAAGTTGTTTTCCGAACCGCACCACGATGCAACGGCGATTAAGAACGCCGTGGGGGATATTCCGCTGGCCGGGCTGTTCGCCGCAGGAGAATTGGGACCGATTGGCGGCAAGAATTTTGTGCACGGATTCACAGCTAGTATTGCCTTGTTTCAGGCAGCCAGCGAGGCCGCTGACTGATCTGCTGGCGTGGGTGGTGTGGATTTGCAAACGCATTGACCATGGGCCGGACTTGAACTGCGGCAAGTCGGAATCCAGTGGCCTCGCCCGATCAAACCAGCTAAACTTGAGTTCGATTCAAAAACTGCCTCTTTGCCGTGCTCATGGGAGATCGCTCGATGATTTTTCGTTTCTGTTTCGTGTTGGTGATGTTGGCCGCCACTTCATCTCAAGCCGCTAACTGGGGTCAATGGCGCGGTCCTAACTTTAATGGGTCGACAGACGAATCCAATCTGCCTACGCAGTGGAGCCAGACCGAAAATGTGGCATGGTCGGTCGCCATGCCGGGATCAAGCGGCTCGACTCCCGTGGTGTGGGGCGATCATGTGTTCGTTTCGAGCACCGATCAGAAAAAGCAAACCGTAAAAGCGATCTGCCTGGACCGCAAGAGTGGCATGGTATTGTGGCAGCATGATGTGGCCAAGGGCGTTGAAAAGAAGAAGAATTGGCGCAGCACCTACGCGGGTCCCTCGCCAGCCACAGACGGCAAGAACGTGGTCTTTTTCTACGGTAATGGCGAGTTGATTACCTACGACTTCACGGGCCAGAAGAAGTGGTCTAAGAACGTCGGACCGTTCGCTTTTGGTTGGACGTACAGCACTAGCCCATTGTTGTTTGATGGAAAACTCTACATTCAGATTCTCCAGCGCGACGTGGCGGTCAAGGGCTACGGCCTACCCGGGAAGAACGATTCATATCTCTTGGCGCTTGATCCTGAAACCGGCAAGGAACTGTGGCGGAAGTCGCGTCCAAGTAAGGCGAAAGCGGAATCGCTGGAAGCGTTCACGACACCTATCCCTTATGTGCATCAAGGCCGCAAGCAAGTTCTCATTGCTGGTGGCGACGCGTTGACGGGACATGATCCAGCTACGGGCACCGAACTTTGGCGGTGGGGAACCTGGAACCCCGAACGGCTTGGACATTGGCGTTTGGTCCCTTCGCCGATCGCCGGTGACGGCGTGGTGGTGGCGTGCGCGCCCAAAAGATCCCCCGTCTATGCCGTTAAGGCCGACAGCGAAGGCGATGCTGGTTTGTTGTGGAGCAGTCAAGACAACCGCCCGGTTAGCTCGGATGTCCCCACACCCGCATTCTACGATGGCGACTTTTTTGTTTTGAGCGACGTCCGCAAGATGCTCTCGAGAGTCGAGCCAAAAACGGGCAAGATCAAATGGACGATTGAGACACCGGGACGATCCAAGTACGAAGCCTCACCATTGGCTGCCGACGGAAAACTGTATTTGATCAACTTCGACGGTCAGGTCTCCGTCATCGACGCCCAGGACGGCAAGGTCCTCAGAACGATTTCGATGGAAGATGATCCGAGAGGAAGCATCCGTTCGTCTGTGATTGCGTCTCAAGGCCAGCTGTACGTGCGGACCGATACCACGCTATTCTGCATCGGAAAGTAAGTAAGCGGACTTGGCAATAGGTCGCTGGAAGTGTGCAGGCTGCCGGTGGCCTTGATTTCGGGGCACACCATGACAAAAATAGCCCCTTCGTCCGGATCCAATTACTCGCAGGTCACGCAGACAGGCATTAAGGGATGGTTTTCGAGCACATCATCAAGCTGCAGCAAGAGTACACCGACAAATTCGTGGCGGTTGATCAGGGCGTGCCGGAATTATCCCGCTTCAAGGGGATGACCGGGACGGTTCGCACGGTGAATATGAGCGGCCGAGCGCTCGTCGAATTCGATGGCAACCTGAATATCGGCTGGTACGACATCGATCTCGACTTCCTCAAGGTGATTGATGCGCCATTGCCCAAGGAAGATCCAAAGGCGAAGAGCAAGGCCCCCCCCAAGGCAGCTGTCAAGAAAAAGAAGGCGCCGCCGCCCAAGCCGGAAGCGGCAGGCAAGGGGTCTGTCGCTGACGTGCTGGCAGCGGCGCGAGGCGAAAAAACGAGCGTAAAAGCAGCACCGGTGAAACCGACCGGTGGCGCAAAGAGGAATGTCACCGAGATACTGGCCACGGCGCGGAGAAGAAAATCAGGCGGTGCCTCACCTGCAGCCACAGCGCCCAAAGCAGCCTCACCCAAAGCGACTGCGAAGGACGCCAGAAAAATGAGCGTCGACGAGATGCTGGCCGCGGCGCGAGGCGAAAAAAGTGGTGAAGCCGCCGCCACTGCCGAAGCGCCCAACGACGAATCGGCACCGGCCAAGGAAGCCGTTCGAAGTACGCTCGAATCGGCTCGACGTACGCAAGCTCCAGCCAAATCGGCACCCGCCGCCGGCAGCAGCGCGCCGGCCCAGGTCGATCGGAAGAACATGAGCGTCCAAGAGATGCTGGCTGCGGCTCGGGCCGAAAAGAGTGGCGGTGCGCCTGCAACCGCGGAAGAAGCCGTTGCGCCGCCTGAACCACCCGCGCCCACTGAACCTGTCGCCGAAGCGCCTGAGGCTGAAGAACCTGCGGCTGAGACCGCTGCAGGCGGCGACGCAGTTTCCAAGCGCGATGAAATCACGGCCGTCGAAGATCAAATTGCATATTGCCGGCAAGTTGACGGTTGATTCTCGTACGACTCGAATTAGTAGGCCGCGAACAAGCGAGGCGCCGTTCCGGTATCCATGGGATAGAGGTCCACGGCCGGATTTGCGGTTGACGTACCCTGTTGCCGACCGAAGGCAATCGGAGATTCGCAACGGTGGAAAACCCCCACGACGACATTACTACCAGGACGTCGAACTCGACCGTGTCTGCGGTTCGATTTCACTCAATACGCGAGTCAGTCTTCGGACGAATTCTCGGTCGTCAAACAGTTGGAGTATCGCGGGATTTTCCATTAACGCCGATAGAGTCTCGTGCGTCATCGGATCGCCATATGACAGGAAACCACGAAGCTGTGGATCGGCGCTCAGTTGTTCCATCGTTTGTCGAACCACGGGCCGCTCGTACAGCGCTTCCACCTCGGGATGATCGGCGACAGCATTCAGTGAATCGGGGCTGCGAACTAATGCGACACCGTGTTGCAAACACTTGAGAGGACCAATGTGCTCGAACGGATTGCAAGCGGTGACAATCGGTCCAATCGTGCTTGACCGAATGAATTTTGCCGCCAGGACGATTCGTTCGGATTCGTGTTGCAAAGAATTGCAGTTTTCCGTTCGGTCGGTTGATAGTTCGTCGCGAGCCAATGGTTCGATGACGATCACGCCGCCCGTCACGACCAATATCATTAGACATGCATATGTGCCGCCACACACCATCCCCAACCACCGGTTGTACGTCTGAAGCTGCGATTGTTTGCGGACCAGATAGTGCACGACGCGCCACGCGAAAATCGCCATGATCAGAATCATGATCGCACCGACCGTCCCGACACTAAGCAATCGATTGCTTAACCCCTGCGTCCCAAATTCGTGTTGCAACACCGGCTCGAACGCCTTGCCAACCGGGACCGCCGCGAACATGGCCAACGCACCACCTGCGAACAAGCCGAGGAATGCCCCGACCCCGGCGCGGTAGCCGCCTCGTAGACCCAAGCCCAGGAACGCGACGGCGCCCGCCGTGGTGGAATCTCCTTGCATCCAAAAGTAGATCGAGGGTACGCTTGCGGTGCCGAAGATAATCAATCTAAGAGGACACGCTCGGCGTTTTCTTTTCTTGACTCTGTTGTCCGTTGGTGCGTCCATTGTCAGCCGTTCGGAAGGCAAATTACGATGTCCACTGTGGTCGACTGATGCGGTCAAAGTCGTGGCGAGTCCAACGCAAATCTCGGGTCTCGGCACGTAGAGTAATCTCCGCGGCAAGCCCAGTGAAACCATACGTCGAAATGGATCCATTTTCCACTCGACAACGAAAAGTTCTGCAATTCCGCCTGGCGTTCCAGGCCGTCGGCAAACTACGTAATCCGCAAAGCGTGGCGATATTCTGACAGAGGGGCCTTTCGGTGGCCGGGCGGCAACATCATGATTGACAGGCATTGTGATTTGGCATCCGCATTGACGAAAGGGAACACGGTGCTGGCTGGACATATCTACTCGCCTCGCAAGATCAAACTAATCGACGTCCCCGACTTGCCGCTCGGCAATGCAGCTTCGGCAGACGGTGACGGCCAAATCCTGTTCCAGCCAGAACTCGCGTGCTTGTGCGGATCGGACCTGCTGTTTTTTGAAGGGGACTATCCCGAATATCAATCGAAAGTCGGCCAGTCACTGCACGAGATGATTGGTCGCGTCGTGGAAACCAACGGTGCGAAATTCGCGGTTGGCGATCGCGTATTGTGCGTGCCGATTGAACAGTGTGGTTTTTACGAGCGTTTTCCGGTCAGCGAGGCACGAGCAATTCCCGTCGACCCACGTCCGTCCGAGGATCAGGCGCTGCTGGCGCAACCCCTGGGAACCGTGTTGTACGCTCTGAAGAAAGTGCCCAGTGTGTTGGACAAGGACGTCGTGGTTCTGGGGCAAGGTCCAATTGGTCAATTGTTCTGCGGTGCGCTGCGTAATTTGGGTGCCCGCGAGATCATCGTTGTGGATCCGTTGGATTCACGATTGCAGACGAGTCCCAAAATGGGGGCAACAGCGATGGTCAATCCGAGGCGCGGCAATGTCGTCGACGCGGTCCGACAAATCACCGCTGGCAATCTGGCGGATCTGGTTGTCGAAGCGGTGGGACATCGCGAACAACGGATCAACGACTGCTTCGATCTGGTGCGAAAGGGTGGTGATATCTTGTTCTTCGGAGTTCCGGAGGACACCATTGATGATATTCATTGGCGCGTCATGTTCGAAAAAAACGCATCGATTCACACCAGCATCGGCCCCAGCTTCGAGCGAGATTTTCCGCTGGCCATGCGCTGGATTGCCGAGGCTCGGATCGACGTATCGCCGATCGTCACTCATCGCTTTCCAGTTGATCAGATTCAGTTGGCGTTCGATACGTTTGCCGAGCGGCGCGACGGTGCTCAGAAAGTGCTTGTCGATTTTCCGAAATGACCGACAACGCCACGTCAAACATTGTCGATAGCCAGCAGCAGCCGGTCGGTGTGCGAGCGGTGATGCTCGCCTTGTTCATCTCCATCCTCTGGGCCGGCAATCCGGTTGCCGTCCGCTATAGCGTCGATACGTTGCCGCCGATCTTCGTGGCGGCCCTAAGATTCTCACTCGCCACGATCCTGATGTTCTTTTGGTGTCGCGCCGAAGGCAGTCGGTTGCGTTTGACCTCGGGCCAGACACTGCCCTGCCTGTTGGCTGGCTTCGGCATGTTTGTGCAGATCGCCACGTTTAATGTGGGCGTGACGATGTCCAGTTCGTCCCATGCGACGATGTTGATCAACACCTTCGTGTTTTGGGTTCTTATCATCGAGCACATTCTGGTTCGGTCCTCGCGGTGGCAGTTGCGGAAATTCGTCGGCGTCGTGTTGGCCGCGATTGGGGTTGTGCTGGTCGTCGCGCGATCTAGTGGCTCGACGCTCGACGCAGCAACACACGATCTTCCCACGCTGCGGGGCGACCTGATCTTGCTCAGCAGTGCAATGATTCTTTCAGTCAAAGTATTGTTTGTTAAGTCGGCGCTGCGAACGATCGAGCCCGGGAAGTTGGTGTTCTGGCAGAACCTGGCAAGTGTGGCGATGTTCTTCGCGTGGAGCTCGCTGACTGAGACAGTCGACCTGTCGAAGGTCACGATGCCGACCCTGGTCGCCATCATCTATCAGGGCATCTTTGTCGGCGGCATTTGCTTTGCAATCCAGGCAGTGCTTTTGCGGCGGCACGCGGCGTCTCAGATTGCCGTGTTCAGTTTTGCCACACCCTTGTTTGGCGTTCTGCTGGCGGTGATCTTTCGGGGTGACCCGCTGACACCGTGGCTGTTTGTCGCCACCGCGTGTGTGGCGATGGGCATCTTGTTGGTTAATCTGCGCCCCCGCGATGGCAGTTTGATTGACTGAAAGACCTTCAGGCTTCACTTCCACTGCTTGCTGGCCAACATCCCTCCACACAATAATTCCGTCATGACCGCATACATGCCATTGGTCCGCCCGGGTACAATTGTGCGCAGGTGCTGTGGCGCGATATGGGGATCCAATTAGTCTGGATGCCGGAGCTGTTGACGAGGCACTTTGATCAACCAAGCGGTTTTTAGAAGACAGGCTGACCCTTGGGCGGCCAAGACGCTCACATTCACAAGGCGACTCTCCATGACCGACGCACTTCCGCGCACGATCTCACGGCCGCTGCAGTTCAACAACGGCTGCGCGATTGGGATCAGCAACCGCTGGCGACAGGGACAGTATTGTTCGATTCTGACTTCGGCGGGAATCGTTGGCTGTGGTATCTACGATGTCAAAACCCCTGGCGAATTCGGCCAGGCGATCGCAATCGCCAAAGGAACTCCCGCGCATCCTCTCGTCGATCCAGAAGATCTTTTCGAGGCCAAGATCGTCGACATGACCCCCAAGGCCGGTGAGCTGGGTATTGAAATCGGTATGCGCGGTCGCGATGCGGTCGAACTGTTACTGGCCTCCGAAAAGCAAGAGTAATACTTACTCTCTCTCTCCCTTCTGCTTTAACTGGCTCGACGGGTCGATTATGCTACGAGGTCTCTCGCCACACGCATTTTGCTTCGCGCGGACGCGACATCCCCACTCCCCGTACGCTGAGGAACTCACAATGAAACGTCTTCTATTGATTTGTCTGGTAGCGACATTTGTGGCAGCGGTAAACCGCGTTTCGGCTGCCGACGATGGATGGAAAACCCTCTTTGATGGTAAGTCGATGAAAGGCTGGAAGGCCAACGAAAACAAAGACTCATGGAAGGTCGTCGATGGTGTATTAGTTTGCGCCGGTCCAAGGAGCCATTTGTTCTACACCGGCGATGACAAGCCTTTCGTTAACTTCGAATTCAAGGCTGATGTGATGACGAAGCCCGGCAGTAACGCCGGCATCTATTTCCACACCAAGTATCAGGAAGAGGGTTGGCCCAAGAACGGGTACGAAGTGCAAGTCAACGTGACACATCGCGATCCAAAAAAGACCGGAAGCCTATACGGCGTGGTCAATGTCAGCGACCCGCCGTGCAAGGACAACGAGTATTGGACACAGCACGTCATCGTGCAAGGCAGACAGATCGTTATCAAGATCAACGGCAAGACCGTTGTCGACTATACGGAGCCCGAGAACGTGAAAACAGATGCGAAGTTCACTGGACGGCGCTTGAGCAATGGCACGTTTGCGTTTCAGGCGCATGATCCAAAAAGTGTCGTTCATTTCAAGAATGTCATGGTCAAACGCCTACCATAGTCGAGATGTTCCGTACGTTACGAATACAAAATAGCGCTGTCCGATTGTCAGATCCCGTCCGACAAAAGACGGGCCCGCATCAACGTCTAACGTGACAGGCAAGAGGGTCTCATTTCATGTCGAAACTTCCCACCACGATAACGGTTTTTGTCGGACTGATGGTCTTGGCTACGCTAGCTGCCGCCACAACGCAGGCCGTCGCCGATGAACTGCGTATCGAAATGCTGGCCCGACTGCAAGTCGAAACAACACCGAATAGTGGTGCTTTTCGAACCGCTCGCAGCAATATCAAGTGGTCGCCGTCGAAGACCGCGATCGTGATATGCGACATGTGGAACGAACACTGGTGTCGCGGTGCGACGCGGCGGGTTGCCGAGATGGCCCCTCGGATGAATGAAGTCGTGCAAACCGCGCGGGAAAAAGGCGTGCTGATCATCCATTGCCCGAGCAGCTGTTTGGATTTCTACAAAGATACCCCAATGCGTGCAGTTGCCAAAAACGCGCCACCCATCAAGACGGAGATTCCGCTGCAGGGTTGGTGCCACCTGGATGAGAAGAGCGAAGCGGCCTTACCCATCGATGATTCGGACGGCGGTTGTGACTGCTGGCCGCGCTGCAGATCGGGCGGGCCCTGGAAGCGACAGATCGATACGATCGAAATCGAGAAGGGTGACGCCATCACCGATAGTGGAGAAGCCTATTATCTGATGAAGCAGCGGGGCATCGAAAACGTCATCGTGATGGGTGTACATACCAATATGTGTGTGCTCGGACGACCGTTTTCCATTCGCCAGATGGTCTATCAAGGCCAAAACGTCGTCCTGATGCGCGATATGACCGACACCATGTACAATTCGCGAATGAAGCCCTACGTGCCGCACACGCAAGGCACCGATCTCGTGGTTGACCACATCGAAAAGTATTGGTGCCCGACCGTAACTTCGTCGGTCTTCACCGGCAAAGAGGAATTTGTTTTTGCCGAAAAGAACCAGCCTCATGTCGTGTTCGTGATCGGCGAACGCGAGTATCAGACGAATGAATCTCTGCCGGCTTTCGCACAAGAACATCTCACCCCGCGTGGCGTACGCCACACGATCATTCATGCCGACGAAAAGGACAAGAATAACTTTCCGGGTTTGGCGGCGTTGAAAACGGCTGACCTGCTCTTCCTGAGTGTCCGCCGCCGGTCGTTGCCGGAAGAACAGCTGAAGCTGGTACGTGAGTTTATGGCTTCCGGAAAACCGCTGGTGGGTATCCGAACTGCCAATCACGCGTTCCACACCAAAGGCAAGCATCCCTCTGGCCACGCGGAGTGGCAGTCATTTGATGCGGACGTGCTGGGCGGCAACTACCACAGCCACCATCCCAACGGCATCAAGTCTCAGTTGACCTTGGCCGCGCAGGCAGGCGAACATGCGATCCTTGACGGTGTGTCCGTCACCTCGTTTCAGGGCAACGGATCCCTGTACGAAGTCAGCCCGCTCGCCAAATCGACGATTCCGCTGGTGATAGGGGAAATCGAAGGTCAGCCTGCCGAACCCGTGGCTTGGACGCACAAGTTTGGCAAGAGTCGAGTCTTCTACACGTCGCTGGGACAGGTCGATGATTTCCAATCGGACGACTTCAATCGACTCCTGGTCAACGCGGTGTTCTGGGGGCTGAATAAGACGGTGCCAGCAGCAAAGGCCCCCATGCGATAGCGTCTTTCTTGGTCACTTCGGCGCGCCGTTCACACGCGTTTGATAGTAGCTGCGGCGGACGGCACACGGAGTGTGCCTGCTACCTTGACGGCCGCACTACACCAGGCCCCACTTCTTTCGCAAGAACCACTCGCCCGTCAGAAAGCCGACCAAAAGCAGCAACATCGCCCAGGCGTCTTGCGCGGTGTCGCCCAGTTGCCATTTGGCTTGTACGTCAATTTCAAGCTCGTCGCGACGATCCTTGAGCTTCTTCATCAGCGCGGGGAGTTGTTCGGGTGCAATCGGTTCGCCTCCAGCCTCCTTGGTCAGATTGGCAATTCGCGCCATCAGTGGATAATCGGTGGCAGGATTGCTGAGTTCAACATCGCGGTCCAAAATCTGAAATGTGGTGCGTGCCGCGCCGATCGCCGCGCCGGCGCGCGTGACGCTTAGTTCGACTAGATAATCGCCGGGCGCAGTCATGGCGTCGACAGCGCCAATAAACTGATCGTCATCGGTCGTCAACGAAACGGGTTGTCGAGTTCCGTCTTGCGCCACGATTTCTGCTTTGAATTCGGCATCGGTGATCACCTCACCCGTTGGAGCTGTCGCACCGGCAACAAACGAAATGCGGCTGCTCGGGTTGTAGCGTCGTTGGTCGAGCTTGATCCACACATCATGCTTGGCGAGATCTTCGCGACTGGCTAACCAAAGGATGGCCTGGCGCCAGAACCGCCGGTGTTCCGACTGACGACCAAACTGCCACCATCGAATCGTGCTATTTCCGGCGAACGCCAACACTCGCCCCCGACCGTAGGCTCCGGAAACCAGTAGCGGCACCCCGCCCGGAGTGTCCGCCAACACGCGGCCGGTTGGTTTGACACCCACCTTATTGGCACCTTTCAAGGGCGGTAACGAATTCCAAATTTGAATGTTCTTGTCGCCCGTTGCCAACCTCGTCACCGGGTGGTCGCCCGTCGGTCGCATCTTCAGATCACCCCAGATATGAAGGTCTCGGCTGATAGGTTCTGTGGGCCCAAGATCCTGCCGTTCGAATCTGCCCATCGTAATGGGAAGCATGTCCGCCATTGGCGTCTTTTGGTAACCGCCTGGGCCGAAGCTGTTAAAGCCGCCCAGCATCATCAACCCCTTACCCTGTTCGACGAGCGTCTGGATCGTTTTGTTGTTTTCGGCTCCGAGGACCGTCGCGTCAATATTTTCGATCAGTAGCACATCGAAATCGGCGAATCGCAATGCGGCCGATACAACTGCGTCGCGACCTGGTTTTGAGGAATTGACATAGACATCCTCCAATTGGATGTCGGCCGAAGCATCCAGCGAGCGTCGCAACAATCGTTGCTCGCCTAACAGGTCACCGTACAGATATAGCACACGGAGGCCACCTTCCAGCACGGTGACAAATGCACTCAACTCGTTATTACGAGTTACCAGTTCACCAGGCTGATCGGCAGCCCGAAGTGTGACTTTGTATTGCCCCGGTCGATCAGGCGAAAAGGCCGTGGCAACCGGGATCTGTTCGCCTTCGGTACGCGCCGTGACCTGCTGTGGTCCCAGCACCCGCTTGTTGCCAGCTGGGTCTTCAACGATAAGGCTGACGGGGATCGCTTGATTAACATAGCCTCGCACACGCAAGCTGCCCTTGATGTTCAGTTCGTTCTTCACAAAGACAGTGTATTGTTCCGGGAGATTCTCCAGCACGACGTCGCGCGCTTGTGCGCTATTTCCGGCAGGCCCAAACGCCACCGCGTAGAGCGGATATTGCATTCGCGCAATGTTCCGTGCCGCTTGCTGGACTTCGACCTGTGGTGCAAAGGCAGTCTGAGCACCGTCGCCTAAAACGATGATGCCCACCACGCGTTGCCCCAATTCACGCTGGACCGCTTCGTGCAACGTCGTGCCAAGATCGGTTTGGTCACCCGTCGGAGTGGTGGGAAACACAATGCCGCCCGCTCCGAACTCGATCGGATGCAATTGCTGATCGTACGCGTACAACTTCACTTGCAGACGATCCGACAATTCTCGCAGGTCGACTTCAATCGACTTCAGAGCGGCCTGCTGCGATTGCCATCGTGTGTCCGAACCGGTCGCTCCGGGCAACTGCATACTGCGAGACTGGTCGAACAGAATCACCAACACGCCCGACTGAGCTTGCCGCGACGTGCTCACTAAGGTCGGGCGCAGCATCGCGATCAGCAGCAGTAGAATGACAGCCAGGCGCAACCCAGTCAGCACGGCGCGCCTGATTCGTGGCAACTGCTTGTAGTTGGGACCGACCGACAGCAACGCTATCAGTCCCAAGGTCATCAGGGCAACCAGGGGATAGCTGTTGAGGATCGGGTTGCAATTCCATTGAGTCATTGAGTTAGTCGTCTCGGGTGTTCCTGCGTGTCGTCCTGGGGCGCGAAGGTCACGTCGGCTTGCGGTAGAAACGATTCGAGAACAGGTGTTCGAGTCCGACGACGATCACCAGCAGGGCCATCAAGTACGGATAGAACTCTCGGCCCACGCGCGCATGCCCCACTTCCAAGACAATCTCGTCGCGGTCACGTGCCAACTGATAGCGGTCCTTGCCCAGTATGCTCTCAAGATAGTCCGCCGATAGTCGTCGCAGATCGCTTTCCTGGGGCGCCAAGTTTACGGAGAATCCACGCGTAACAGGACCACCACGAAAACCTTTCAACCGGTATGTGCCGGGCCGATCGGTAACTCGCACCGTGAGCAGGTCTTCGTGCGCCGTCACGTCCAACAGTTCGTCGCGCGGTGGGAACAGATCGTATCGCGCTGGATATTCGTCGGCATTGTTTTGGATTCGTGCGATTTCTCCGACGGCATAATTCAACCGCTGATCACTCGTGCCGGCGAGATGCCGCGTGGACTCGTTGACCAACACGAAATAGGGCCAATTGACTTCGCTAGTGGACAGTTCGTTCCAACACGCTCGGCCCGTCGGACGCAAAGGGTCGGAAACGGGCGTCGCCCACGTTAGCACACGCCCTTTGCCCAGCACGGTCTCCACGATCGCCGGTTTTCCGTTGCTTAGCGCCGTGATGACGGTCGTATTCGGGCTGAGGTCTTCGAGCACCCAGTGTAGAAAGATCGGCGCTGCATCCCACGGTACGCTCGTCGCCTGCTGTCGAAATGCCGCCAAGATGGCATGATCGTAGCGGGCGGGAGCCAGAAACAACTCGCGCTCTGGGGAACGCCAAACTCGTGCCAGTTTCGCTCCCAACACCCGCTTTGCCTCATCAATGTTGAACGACGGGGTCGCCGTTTTCACCGCAGCGTTGTGCCCAAGAAATACTGCCAGACCACCGCCGCGTTCCACAAATCGAGCCATGCGTTTCCATTGCGACGGTGTTACGGGTCCAGGATCGACCAGGCTGATCACCGCGTAGTTTTGCAGCGAGTGATTCTCCAAATCGCCTTGCCCAATCACTGTGCAGTGAAATCGAGCACGATTGGTTTTGCGGAATTCAAACGGCGCAATCGCTTCGGTCAACAGTGTTGTGTCCACACCGTTGGGCGCAACCACCAACACGGGCCAGGACTCGACCACATTGACGGTAAAATAGCGCTCGTTGTCCACAGATAAGTTGTCATTTTGAGTCAAGCGGACAGACCCATGATGAACGCCGACGGATAACCCATGTACTTGAAATCTGATTTTATTCGACCCGTCTCTGTCGAGTTCATTCTCTTGGTGATCCCGACGCACGGCCTTCGGCAAGAGCGTCTGGCCGTCGACAATAATTGGGCGGTCTGGATCGAGCTCTTCAACAAATAGCTCGACTGCACACCGACCGCCAGCCCCCAATGCCATGACTTCCGTCCCCACGACCAAATCGTTATCACCGGCCAGAGTCTCAGCGGAGAGCTGCAGAGCACCTAACGAAACGTTTCGCGGAACTTCAACACCGACATCGACGACGTACACCGTTACGTCACGCGCGTTATCCAGCGCCGTAGACAGCGTGCTTGACTGATCATCTTTCCATGACGAGAGTGTCAAGTCCGTGAACACGTAGATCTCTTTTCGCGTCTTGTCGCTGTTGGTCAGCAGCCGTAATGCGCTCTGAATGGCCCGGGATAGCGGTTCGCGGTTGCCATCGGTGTTGAGCCGTGATACGGCTTTCCGCGCTGCGGAAAGATCGACCGAAAACAAGGCGGGTTCCAGGCGTGATTCGACAATCGCCACATCGCTATCCGGCGGAAACTGGCCGATCAACCAGGTCGCGGTTTCGCGGGCAGCATCCAGTCGAGTCCGGTTCTGAAACTGGTACATCATCGCAGGGGACGAGTCGATCACGAGCGCTGCGGCGACCGGCGCCTGCTGGTCGCCCAGTAGAACACTCGGGCTGTTCCGCAGATTTCCGATCGTGCTGG
>MPMF02242731.1_pt1 | contig 32740 bp, 30 predicted proteins | sample 1617271 | NCBI WGS metagenome assembly MPMF02 (sample SAMN05944812, study PRJNA350692) | marine metagenome | biome: marine; feature: ODZ; material: water; isolation source: 120 m water sample prefiltered with 30 um filter, filtered on to 0.2 um... | place: Pacific Ocean | collected 2012-04-09... | reverse complement strand
CAAAATTCCTTCCATCGGTGGTCGGGTTCGCCTACGATTTGCTACGATACGAATGCTATCTGGGAAATATCGGCTAAAGGCAAGGGCAAAAGCGGTGGGGTGCGAGTGATCTACTACTACCACAGCCACCAGATGCCGCTTTATTTGTTTTCGGTATTCGGCAAGAGCGACAAGGACAACCTTACCCGTGCCGAGGAAAACGATTTGCGGCAGGTCACCGCCGGGATCAAGGCGGTGCACAGAGGACGGAGAAGGACATGAGTGAATATGGTGAGAGCATTCTGCGCGGGGCGCGCGATGCCTTGGCCATTGCCAGGGGAGAGAAGAAAGCTCCCCGCACCACGCTCGTTTATGTCCCACAGTATCCCGATATCAAGGAGATCCGCCGGCGTACGGGGATGACTCAGCGTGAGTTCGCGGGTTTTTTCGGTTTCAAGCTCTCCGCCCTGCAGGCCTGGGAACAGGGCCGCCGGAAACCCCACCGGACGGCACGAATCCTTTTTCGAGTGATCGAGTATGACCCGGTTCTGGTGCACGAAGCATTGAAGATGCCGCTGAGTGAGAAGGAGCAATCCCACAAGGGCACGACCAAGGTGGCGGCTGAGTAAACTAGGGCCGATACCCGAACCCCGAACGCCCGGCCTCGCGCAGCGGCGCCGCCAGGTTGGCGAATTCGCACAACAGCGGCCGCGTATCACGTGGATCGATGATCTCCTCGACCCAATAGGTCTCGGCGGTGCGGAAGGGCGAACGCGCCTTTTCGAGGCGCGCCTCGATGTCTAGGCGCAGCGCCTCGGGGTCGTCGGCGGCTTCCAGGTCCGCCTTGTAGGCCGCCTCGATGCCGCCCTCGACGGGCAGCGAGCCCCAGTCCGACGAGGGCCAGGCGTATCTCATGCGGGTTCGCGAGGTGTTCATGTGGGCCGCCCCGGCCACCCCGAAACACTTACGCACGATGACGCTGCACCAGGGCACCGTGGCCTGAAAGACCGCCGCCAGGGCCTGCGATCCAAAGCGGATGGTGCCGGCCTGTTCGCCCTGCAGGCCGATGATGAAGCCGGGGATGTCCACGAGATGCACCACGGGCAGATGGAAGGTCTGGGCGAGGTCGACGAACCGCGTCACCTTGCGCGAGGCATCGGCCGTCCAGGCGCCGCCGTAGTGGTAGGGATCGCTGGCCAGCAGCGCCACCGGCCAGCCATCGAGACGCGCCAGGCCGGTGATCACCGACCGGCCCCAGCGCCGGCCGAGCTCGAGGAACGAGCCCCGGTCGACCACGCTCTCGACGATCGGACGCATCTTGTAGACCTTGCGCCGGTTGCGTGGGACGGCATCAATGAGACTTTCGTCTCTCCTTTCGGGGTCGTCGTCGCAGGGGCCGCGGGGCGGCAGCTCGAAGACCGACGAAGGCAGGTACGAGAGGAACCGTTTCGCCTGCTCGAAGGCCGCCTCTTCGCTCTCCATCACGTCGTCGACGGCGCCCATGTCGCCGTGCATGTCGGCGCCCCCCAGCGTCTCCTTGTCGATGGGTGCGGCCACCCGGGCCACCACCGGCGGGCCGGCCACGAACATCTGGGAAAGCCCCCGCACCATCAGCGAATAGTGGCTCGAAACCAGCCGCGCCGCGCCCAGGCCGGCCACCGGCCCCAGCCCCAGCGCCACCACGGGAACCGTGGCCAGGTTGCCGACCACGTGTTCCCAGCCGAAGGCCTGGCTGACGTATGTGCGGCCCTCGGTCTCGATGGATTTGACCGAGCCGCCGCCACCGGTGCCCTCGACCAGGCGGACGAGCGGCAGCCTGAGCTCGCCGGCCATCTGCTCGGCGGCCACCATCTTGTCCCAGATCGAGGCGTCGGCGGCGCCACCGCGCACCGTGAAGTCGTCGCCCTCGACCAGCACCCGGCGGCCTTCGAGATCGCCGCGTCCGAACAGGAAATTGGCCGGCCGCACGTGTTCGAGGCCGCCGTCGGTGTCGTAGCTGGCGACGCCCCCCAGTGCCCCGATCTCGTGGAACGAACCCTTGTCGAGCAGGCGTTCGAGACGCTCGCGCACGGTCAGGCGGCCGGCGTCGTGCTGGCGTTTGATTTTTTCCTCGCCGCCCATCTCGCGGGCGAAGGCCTCGCGCCGACGCAGTTCCTCGATCTCGGGTTTCCAGGTCATATGATCCTCGGGTTAGACTTGATCCACCAGCGTACAAAGGAGAGCCGCCGTGGCATACAAGTACATTCTCTACGACGTGGCAGACAGAATCCTCACCATCACCCTTAACCGGCCCGACAAGCTCAATGCCTGGATCGAGCCCATGGGGCTGGAGATCATCGACGCCCTCGACCAGGCCGATGCCGACGACGAGGTGCGGGCAATCATCTTCACCGGCGCGGGGCGCGGCTACTGCGCCGGGGCCGATCTCTCGGCCGGGGCCGAGACCTTCGATTACGAAAAACGCGCGGCCCAGGAGATCCCCGAGAGGAACCGCGATGGCGGCGGCCTGACGACGCTCAGGCTTTACGACTGCAAAAAGCCGGTGATCGCCGCCATCAACGGCCCGGCCGCCGGCATCGGAGCCACCATGACGCTGGCCATGGATATCCGCATCGCTTCCGAAACGGCCCGCTTCGGTTTCGTCTTCAGCCGCCGCGGCATCGTTCCCGAGGCCTGCTCGACCTGGTTCCTGCCCCGCATCGTGGGCATCTCCAAGGCCCTGGAGTGGATGTATTCGGGCCGCGTCTTCCCGGCCCACGAGGCCCTCGAGGCGGGCCTGGTGCGTCGCGTGGTGCGGCCCGAGGAACTCTTGCCCGAGGCCCGCAAGATCGCCCGCGAGATCGCCGACAACACCTCGGCCGTCTCCGTCGCCCTGATCCGCCAGACGCTCTGGCGCATGCTTGGCGCCGATCATCCCATGGAGGCCCACAAGCTCGATTCCCGCGGCATCGTGGCCATGGGGCAATTGCCCGACGCTTACGAAGGCGTGGCGTCCTTTCTGGAAAAACGCCCGCCCAAATTCAGCATGAAGCCAAGCACCGACATGCCGGACTATTACCCCTGGTGGCAGCCCCGCGAGTTCGAATAGGGGGGCTCAGGCGTTGCCGCCCGGCGCCTCGAGCTGAGCCACCAGGTCGTTGATGAAGGCGGTGGCTTCGGCGCCGTCGATGTAGCGGTGGTCGAAGCTCAGGCTGGCGGCCAGCAGGGGACCGGATTCCAGGCGGCCGGCCGTCACCCGGGGCCGTTGGTTGATACGGGAGACCCAGAGCACGGCGCTCTGCGGCGGATTGATGATGGGACGGGTGGAGATAATCGTGGCCTCTTCCAGGCCGCCGGTGCTGGAAAGCGTGAAGCTGGCGCCCTTGATGTCGGCCAGCGTGAGCCGGCCCTCTCGAGCCCGGAGCGATAGCTCGGCGATGTCGGCGGCAATGTCGAGCAGCGCAAGGTTTGCGGTGTCGCGCAGCACCGGCACGATCAAACCCTCGGGCGCCGCCACGGCCAGGCCGAGCTCGACGGTCTGGTGTACGATCAGCTCGTTCCTACTCTCGTCGATGGTGGCGTTGAAGCGTTCGTGGCGGCTCAGCACGGCGGCCAGGCACTTGGCGACGACGGCGACCGGGCTGATTTTCAAGCCTTGCTGCTCGGCCGCCGGCCGGGCCGCCTCGAGGCATTTGAGAATGCCGTCGCCGCGGGCCTCGAAGCTGGTGGTCGAGGTGGCCAGGGTGTGAACCGACTGGGCCAGGTGCCGGGCCGCCGTGGCGCGGGCCCCGCTGAGGGGAATGCGCCGGCTGTCGTCGCTGCCGCCGCCGGCGGCCGCGGCTTCGACGTCCTCGATGCGGATGGCGCCGCCCTCGCCGCTACCCGTGAGGCGGGCCAGGTCGACGCCCAACTCGCGGGCCCGCCGGCGCGTCGCCGGGGCGGCCACGACCTTGCCTGGCTTGGCGGCGGGCGCGGCTGGGGATTTTGCCGCCACCGGGGCCGCCGCGGTTTCCTCCGAGCCGTCGTCGATCTCGACGACCACCGTGCCCACGGCGATGATCTCGCCCACTTCGCCGTAGCGCGCCCGGATGGTGCCGGCGCGAGGCGACGGCAGCTCGACAGTGATCTTGTCGGTGTTGATCACGGCGATATCGTCGCCCTCGGCCACCTGATCGCCCACGGCCACCCGCCATTCCAGCAACTCGGCCTCACTGATGCCTTCGCCCACGTCGGGCAGCTTGAAGGCGAACATCAGAGGCTGAAGCCCAGCGTGCGCCGCGCCGCCGCCTCGATGACGGCCTCGCCGGGCCGGTAGTAGGCATCGCCGCCGCCGTAGGGATAAGGCATGTCGGGCGCCGCCACGCGTTCGATGGGGGCTTCCAGGTAGCCAAAGGCGCGGGCTTGCACGGTGGCCGCCAATTCGGCTCCGAAACCCAGGCTGAGCGGCGCCTCATGCACGATCATCAGGCGTCCGGTGCGCTCGACCGAGGCGACAACGGCGTCGGCGTCGAAGGGCACGATGGAGCGCAGATCGATGATCTCGATCTCAAGGCCCTCGGCCGCCAGGCGTTCGGCCACGCGCTGGCAGTCGTAGCGGATGGGGCCGTAGGTGGCCAGGCTGAGGTCGCGCCCCGGGCGCACCACGGCGGCCTGGCCCAGCGCCAGGGCCTTGCCGTCGTCTGCCACCTCGCCGCGCAGCGAACGATAAAGCGGTACCGGCTCCAGGATCAGCACCGGATCGGGATCACGGATGGCGGCCAGCAGCAGGCCATAGGCGTCGGCCGGCGTGCTGGGGACGACGATCTTTATGCCGCCGCCGTGGACGTAATATGCCTCGGGGCTTTGGGAATGCCAGAAACCGCCGTGGATGCCGCCGAAGGAAGGTGCCCGCACGACCATCGGGCAGGAGTACTGGCCGGCCGTGGCCCAGCGGTACTTGGCGCCGCCGAACATGATGTGCTCGAAAGCGTCGTGGATGAAGCCGGAGAACTGGATCTCGGCGATCGGCTTGAGGCCGTAAAGCGCCATGCCCACGGCATGGGCGGCGATGCCTTTCTCGTCGAGCGGCGTGTCGATCACGCGCCCAGGCCCGAAGCGCTGCTGCAGGCCCTGGCTGGCGCGGAAGATGCCGCCGGCCACGCCCACGTCTTCGCCCAGGAGGACGACCGTCTCGTCGCGTGCCATCTCGTGGGCCATGGCCGCATTCAGGGCTTCGAGGACGGTGAGTTCGGGCACTTCAGTCTTCCTGGCCGAGATCGGCCAGCAACCGCCGGCGCTGTTCCTCGAGGCGCCAGGTGGGCTCGGCGTGGATGTCGTCGAAAATATCGCCGGGCGTCGGCCCGGTCATGCCCTCGGCCGTCTCGATGGCGGCCTGGATGTCGGCCAGGCAGCTTTCATGGAGCGCCTGCTCCTGGGCCTCGCTCCACCACTGGCGCTTTTCCAGATAGCGCCGCGTGCGGTTGAGCGGGTCCCAGGCCTCCCAGGCCGTCACTTCTTCCGGCAGGCGGTAGAGGTCGGGGTTGTCGGACGAGGTATGGAACCCCAAACGATAGGTCACCGCCTCGATCAGGGTGGCGCCTTCCTCGGGCGCCAGCTCGTGGGCCTCGCGGGTGACGGCGTAGACGGCTAGCGGATCGTTGCCGTCGACGCGCACGTTGCGCACGCCATAGGCCTCGCCCTTGGCGGCGAAGCTGTCTGTGGCGGTCTGGCGGTCGTTGGGGGTGGATACGGCCCAGCCGTTGTTCTGGCACATGAAGATCACCGGTGGGCGGTGGATGCCGGCGAAGTTGAGTGCGCTGTGAAACTCGCCGCGCGAGGTGGCGCCGTCGCCGAAATAGACCAGCGTGCGTGTGCTGTGGCCTTGCAGCTTGGCCGCCCAGGCAGCCCCGGCGGCATGAGGCAAGTACGATCCCACCTGGGTCATGCAGGGCACGATGTTGAGGCGCCTGTCGCCCAGCAGGAGCGGCAGGCGGCGGCCGCGCAGCGGTTCGTCGACGCGGCCGAAGAACTGCGCGAACAGGCTCTCTAGGCTGGCGCCACGGAGCAGCATGGCACCCACTTCGCGGTCGGCCAGGAAGATCCAATCGTCTTCCTCCAGCGCCAGGGCCGAGCCCATGTGGGCGGCCTCCTGGCCGCGGCCGGGGATCCAGAACTCGACCCGGCCCGAGCGCTGCAACTGCCAGCCGCGCTCGTCGATCAGGCGCACCAGCACCATGATTTCGTACATTCGTACGAGGTCTTCGCGCGAGAGTTCGGGATCGGCCAGGTCGCCGGCCAGGTCGCCGTCCCGGTCCAGCACCTGGCGGATGCCGAGCTCCGCGGCACGCTCCAGCAGCGGCGGCTGAACCGGCCGCGGTTGGCCCGCGAAGGTCTCGATGGTCATGGTTCCGTCCGCCGCTCTAGCCGTAGATCACTTTGGGCAACCAGGTCGTCAGTTCCGGGAAGGCCGCCAGCAGGCCCAGCGCAATGAGCTGGATCACCACGAAGGGAATGATGCCGCGGTAGATCTGCCCGGTCGTCACCTCAGGGGGCGCGACGCCACGCAGGTAGAACAAGGCAAAACCAAAGGGTGGCGTGAGAAACGAGGTCTGTAGGTTCATGGCGATCATGATGCCGAGCCACACCGGATTGAGATCCATCAGCAACAGGATGGGGGCGACGATGGGAATGACGACGAAGGTGATCTCGATGAAATCGAGGAAAAACCCCATGATGAACATGATCAGCATGACGAAGAACACCGCCCCCACCGTGCCGCCGGGCAGCGAGGTCAGGAAGGAATGCACCAGGTCGTCGCCGCCCAGGCCGCGGAACACCAGCGAGAACATCTGGGCCCCGATGACGATGCCGAAAACCATGGCGCTGATCTTCATGGTCGAGCGCATGACCTCTTGCAGCGCGCCGCCGTCGAAAACCCGCGCGAGACTGACCAGCAGACCCCAGGTCAAAGCCAGGCAGAACACCCCGGCGGCCACAATGCCGGCCCACTCGCCGGCGCTGATGATGTCGCGCGAGACCCTGAGGTCGACCTGGGCCGTCAATACCAGCAGCCCAATAAGAGAGAGCCCGGCGATGTAGACCGGCCACGGTTTGTCGGCGCCCAAGCGCAGGCCACCCAGCAGGGTGGCGCCGATGGCACCGACCGCGGCGGCCTCGGTGGGGGTGGCGACGCCACCCAGGATGGAGCCCAAGACGGAGACGATCAGCACCACCGGCGCCACCAGGGCATTGAGCAGCTTGATCCGGACCTGGCCCCGGGTGAGGCCGGCGGTGAGCTCTTCACGGGGAATCGGCGGCGACGATTCGGGGCGCAGAAGGGCGTAGCCGAACTGATAGGTGATGTACATGCCGACCAGGATCAGGCCGGGCAGCAGCGCACCGGCAAAGAGATCGCCGACGGAAACCGGATCGGGCGCGAAATTGCCCAGCTTGCGCTGGGCTTCCTGGTAGGCGGCCGAGATCTGGTCGCCCAGGACCACCAGGATGAGCGAGGGCGGAATGATCTGCCCCAGCGTGCCCGAAGCGCAAATCACGCCGGTCGCCAGCTTGGGGTCGTAGCCCCTTCGCAGCATGGTGGGCAGCGACAACAGGCCCATGGTGACCACCGTGGCGCCGACGATGCCGGTGGAGGCGGCCAGCAGCGCGCCGACGATGCAGACTGAAATGCCCAAGCCCCCGGGCAACGAGCCAAAGGCCATGGCCATGTTCTCGAGCAAGTCCTCGGCCACCTTGGAACGTTCCAACATGACGCCCATGAAGACAAACAGCGGCACCGCGATCAGCACCTCGTTGGTCATCTGGCCGAAAATCCGGCTGGCGTAGAAACCGAAGAAAACCGAATCGAACTCGCCGGCCAGGGTGGCGATCCCGGCGAACATCAGCGCCGCACCCCCCAACGAGAAGGCCACGGGGAAACCGGCCATAAGGACGCCGCAAACCCCCAGGAACATGAGGATCACCAGGATTTCCGTGACGATCACAGGGCGTGCTCCTCTTCCGCCTGGGGCGTGGAGCTTTGTTCGAGGCCCAGGATCACGCCCAGCGAATGTACGGCCAGCGAGAAGCCCTGCAGGATCAAAACCGTGGCAAACACCCAAATGAAAGTCTTGAGCAGAAAGATTGCCGGCAGCCCGGCGGTGCCTTCGGGCGAAACCTCGAAGACCCTCCAGGACGCCAGCACATAGCCCCAGGACGCCAGCAAGGTGGTCCCGGCCATGGGCCACAGCAGCAAAAACACGCCGAGCAGGTTGGTCCAGGCGCGGCGGCGTTCGTTGGCGCTGCCGTAAAAGATATCGACGCGCACGTGGCCTTCGTGCAGCAGGGTATAGCCGGCCGCCGCCAGGAACACGATGGCGTGCATGTAGACGATGGATTCCTGCATGTAGAGGGAGCTCAGCCCGAAAACGTAGCGCATCATCACGACAGTGAACTGCGTCAACACCATGATCAGCGTCAGCCAGGCGACGGCGCGGCCCAGCACGTCGTTGACGGCATCGATCAGGCGCGCCGCTGCCCTCAATCGGCCCACCGTCTACCTCCTGAGATTGCGATCTGAGTTTGCCGGGGCGAACAAAGGAAGCCCGCAGCGGATATCCGAGCGGGCTTCCCAGTTCATCAGTCTCAGCCCTGGGGGGCTAGGACCATTTGAACGGCAGTTCGCGGGCTCGCAGGTACTTGCCCTCCTGGATCTTGGAAAGCGCAATGGCGCCCTTGCGGAAGCCCGCATAGCTGTCATAGACCCTCTTGGTCAGAGGATCCCCGGCCGCCATCGCCTTGACGACTTCGCCCGACAGGCGGCCGAACTCGCGATACATCTCGTTGGTGAAGTTGCGCACCTGTACGCCGTGCTCGGACACCAGTTTATGCAGCGAGGCCAGATCGCGAGCCCGGAATTCCGATGTCTGTAACTTGCCTTCGGCCTGGATCACCGTGGTGATGATCTCGCGTTCGCTGTCGGACAGGCCGTCCCAGACCTTCTTGTTGATGCTGAAGCTGCCGACGGTGCCGGGCTCATGGAAACCGGCGGTGTAGAAGTACTTGGCGACCTTGTAGAAACCGAAATTGAGATCAAGCCACGGCCCCACCCATTCGGTACCGTCGATGGTGCCGGCCTGGAGCGCCGGGAAGACCTCGGCACCGGGCAGGTTGACCACGGCGACGCCCAGGCGGCGCAGTACCTCACCGCCGATGCCGGGCATGCGGAACTTCAGTCCCTTGAGATCATCCATCGTGTTGATCTCCTTGCGGAACCAGCCGCCCATCTGCACGCCGGTCCAGGAGCCGGCGAAACCTTTCAGGTTGAACTGGGCCGAAAGCTCGTCCCAGAGCTCCTGGCCGCCACCGAAGTTGATCCAGGCGTAGTGCTCGGATCCGGTCAGGCCGAAGGGCACGGTGGTGAAGAAATTGAAGGCCTTGTGGTGGCCTTGCCAATAGTATTCGGCAGCCTGGTACATTTCGACGTCGCCCGCCGAACAGGCATTGAAGCTCTCGAAGGCCGGTACCAGTTCGCCCGCACCATAGACTTTGATCTTGATCTTGCCTTCGGTGAACATCTCGATGCGTTTGGCGACGCGCTGTGCCGACAGGCCCAGGCCCGGCGTGTTGGCGGGCCAGGTCAGCGCCATCTTCCACCGTTTCTTGCCCTGCGAAAGGGCGGGGGCCGGAAAGCTCGAGGCCGCGGCGGCGGTGGCAACACCGGCCGCAGCGGCTTTGACAAATGTACGACGTTTCATGGGTTATCTCCCCGAGTAATTTTTATCCACCGCCGGTTTCGTGCCCCGCGGTGTCGTCCCACATCTTAGGCGATTGGCGGGCCGGGGCAAGTTGCTCTTTCAGGCCTCGGGAAGCGCTGGAAAATGTGCCGCGACTGTGCTTCGCTGGTCGCAGCAACATCGGAGGGGAGCCGATGAACGATGCCGTCAAATCCCGGGCGCGCCGACGCTGGCGGGAAGACTACCGAGCCCAACTACCCGACGAGGTGGCGCGGCGGAACCGCTCGGGCCTGGAGGTCAAGCCGCTCTATACGCCCGAGGACTGGGATTCCTCGCGCTACGACCAGGATCTCGGCTATCCCGGCCAGGCGCCGACCAGCCGCGGCATCTACCCGGCGATGAACCGTGGCCGCAGCTGGAACCGGCGCCACGTCGTCGGCCTGGGCCTGCCCGAGGACTTCAACGCCCGCATCCGCACGCTCTGCCAGGCCGGCCTCAATACACTTTTCATTGCACCCTGTCCGACGCATATGCGGGGCTACGATGCCGACCAGGTCGAGCCAGAACAGCTGGGCCACTGCGGTGTCGTCATCAACACCTCGGACGACATGGCGAGCTGCCTGGACGGCCTGGCCTTCGACGAGATGACGCTGAGTCTGGGCGATACCGCGCCCTACACGCTGTCGGCCATGATGCTGAAGGTGGCCCGCGACCGCGGCCTGCCCTGGTCGAGCCTGACCGGCACCACCAACCAGTCGGACTATCTTTCGCATTTCGTTGCACTGCACATGTATTTCCGGCTGCCCCTGGCGGCCCAGCGGCGCATGCTCTTGGACCACATCGAGTGGATGGGAAGCCAGGTGCCGCGCTGGAACGCGCTGTCGGTGGTGGGCCAGCACATGCAGCAGGCCGGGGCGACGCCGGCCGAAGCCATGGGGCTGACCCTTTCTTCCGCCATCCAGTACGCCGACGACATGGTGGCACGGGGCCACCAGCCCGATGATTTCCTGCCCGGCTTCAGCTTTTTCTTCGACATCTCCATCAGCTTTTTCGAAGAGGTCGCCAAGTTCCGCGCCGGCCGCCGGCTCTGGCACCGCATCACCGGCGAACGCTTCGGTGCCCGCAACCCACGCGCCCGGCGCTTCCGCTTCCATGGCCAGACCTCGGGTGCCGACCTGACGCGCCAGCAGCCCTTGAACAACGTCGCCCGCGTGGCCGTCCAGGCCATGGCCGGGATCTGTGGCGGCCTGCAGTCGCTTCACACCGACAGCTACGACGAGGCCCTCAGCCTGCCCACCGAGGAAGCCGCCCGGATCGCCGTCGCCAGCCAGAACATTCTGCTCTCCGAGGCCCATCTCGACGACGTCATCGATCCCTTCGGCGGCTCCTACTACGTCGAGTCACTGACTAATCAGATGGAGGCCGAGATCGCCGCCGTGATCGCGCGCATCGACGAGGCAGGCGGCATGTTCGCCGCCGTCGAGAGCGGACTGGTGCAGCAAATCATCGGCAAGTCCGCCCAGGCCTTTCAGGAGCGGCTGGAGCGCGGCGAGGAGGTCATGGTCGGCGTCAACGCCTACCAAGTGGCGGCCGCCGACGAACGCCCGCCGCCGCTGCCACGCACCGACGAGGCCAGCATCGAGGCCTATCTGGCCCGGCTTGAGGCTTTCAAACGTGATCGCGACCAAGCCGCCGTGCAGCGCGCGCTGGACGCTCTGGCCCGGGCTTGCCATGACGAGGGGGTGAATCTATTCGGGGCCGTGGTCGAGGCCGTCATGGCCGGGGCCAGCCACGGCGAGGTCTGCGCTCGGGTGCGTGCCGAGTTGGGCTTCGGCCAGCCCCTGGTGGCGGCCTGAACTCAAAGCCAACGACCCGTTGCTTCGACCGCCGCCGAAACATCGGTGCCACCAAGCTTGACTGGTAACCTCCGCGGCGATCCCGCCGAAGGCCGAGGTCACTCAGCGCAGTTCCGGCTCTACCGTTCCCGGCGATACTGATTGCTCTTCGGCCGTATCCGCCTCGCCCTCCGTGGCCTCCTCGCCCGTACCGGCTTCGGCCGCAATCACTTCGCCCGTTTCCGGATCAATCGCTTCCGGGTTCAGCAGGTTTGCTTTGTCTTCCTTGGCCTTGGTCCGCGCAGCTCTTTTGGCGGCTTTCTTGGCTGCCTTGGCTCTTTCGCGGGCCAGACGCTCGAATCGGTAGTTAGGCTTGCGAGCCAATTTGGTCCTTTCTAACGGCGCCTTCCAGGTTACTGGGCGACACGCCGCCTGATGCCCCACACGGTCGGGGTCGAGAGATCAAATATGTCCGAAATCCAGTTGGTCCGGCCATGGGCACTGAATGGGGCCAGGCACGCGAGGTGCTTGTTGCCATTCTGGTGGATCAGTCGACCAGGACGAGGTTCTCTGCGGATGATTTGCCGTTGCGGCCGGGCACGAGTTCAAACTCGACCTTCTGGCCTTCTTCGAGCGAGCTCAGACCCGCCCTCTCAACCGCCGAAATATGCACGAATGCGTCGCGGGATCCGTCGCTCGGCTGGATGAAGCCGTAGCCCTTGTTGGGATTGAACCACTTCACTGTTCCCGTCGCCATGGGTAGTCCTTTCGCACTTCTATCTGGGCGGGCCGCCAATCGTGGCTCCGCCTCGCTCTAAAGTTAGCGGGCCGCCCAGGAGCGGCTTCGCCGGTCGCAAGAATCCACACTGCCGAAGCGGTTTCCGGCCGATTTCCATAGCGATAGTCCGGATCAGTCCCCAGCGTGCGGAATCCTCACTCTCCAATTGACCCAGGTGGACCGAAAAAAGCAAGGGGAATCAGCAATAGGCGTTGGCGACAAAGGAAGCCCCGCCACTGGGGCGGGGCTTTAAGTCACAGGGAGGAATAAGGAAGATTTACCAAAAGACACGTAATGAAGAGGAGAAATCCTCAGGATTTTTACGAGCTGACGTTGATCGAACCGATGCTGGTCTGATCGGTGACGTCGCCGCCCGAGGCGCCCGCGCCGGCGCCCGAATAAGCGCCCGAGCCGGCCACCGTGGGATCGATGGGGCGACCAGACTGCCAGGTGTGGGCAGAGGCGTAGGATGAGGATCCCGAGCTGGCGCCGGCCGCGGCATCGCCGCCCGACTTGCCACCCTGCTCGATGCCTGCTGAACTTTGGTCACTCATGATGTTCTCCTTCAATTTGGCTTGCCGGCGAATTTCGTCGGCTTTCAGGAGCCCTATGAGCTCACGTTGATCGAGCCGATGCGGGTCTGGTCGGTGACGTCACCGCCGGAAGCCCCGGCACCGGCATAGGCCCCGGCGCCCGAATGGGCGTGGGTGTCGGCTTCGGCGCCACTGGCGCCCCACTGGCTGGTCCCAGCGCTGGCACCCGAATAGGAACCCGCACCGGCGCCTGCCGAAGCATCGCCACCGGACTTGCCGCCTTGCTCGACGCCTGCTGAACTTTGGTCACTCATGATGTTCTCCTGCACGTTAGATTTCGTTAGATTTCGTTAGATTTCGTCAGATTTCGTTAGATTTCGTTCCCGTATCGAGACCGCTGCGCGGTGGGGGTTGCCGTGGTCTGCGGCCCGTCGATAGGGCACACCCTAGGTGCAGAACGGGTGCTCGTCTGTGATCGCTATCACGACGACGATGGAATCTTGTCGAACTTGAAAAGGCCCTTAACGAGCCAGTTCTTCGTCGCGTTCGATGTCGATGGTTTCGGCCAGCAGTTCGAGCCGGTCGCGGTCGCGGATAAAAAGGGTGCGTGGCTTGCGTACCACGATCTCGTCGCCGGCCAACTGCCCGATCACCCGGCCCACGGTCTCGCGCGTGGTGCTGGCCCGGGCGGCGATGTCGCTGTGGGTCGGCAGCGGCCGGATAATGAAGCCGCCCGGTGAGGCCGGATCGGGCTCACAAAGCCGCAGCAGTTCGACATAGACCCGGCGGATGGCGGTTAGGGTGCTGAGATCCATGATGCGGTTGTCGCAACGCCGCACGATCTGTGTCAGGCGGCGCATGACGTCGAGCGAGATTCTTGGATAGTTTTGTAAAAGCTCGATGAAGACGTTCGGCGGCAGCTTGACCAACAGACAGTTCTCGGTGGCCACCACGCTGGCCGAGCGCGGCTCGCCGTCGATCGCCGCCAGTTCGCCGAAATAGCCGCCGGCGCGTACCGTGGCGTAAGCCACCTCGCGCCCGGTCAGCGAATAGTTGACCACCCGCACGGCGCCCTCGACGACGAAGAACACCTCCTGGTTGGCGCTCATGCGGTCGAGGATCTGTTCGTTGGGAACAAAGCGCCGCCAGGCGCTGCGGCGCTGCAACTTCTCCACCTCGTCGCTGGTCAGGCTCTCAAAGAGGCCAATGTTCGCTAACGCCCTGTCGTCGATCTCGGTCACGGCACCTCGCCCCTGCTGCCTGCGTTCGCGCTTGGGCTATCATGTCGAGGCAGACCGCCAGCCGTCAACCGGGCATTGTCCTCGGGGCTGGCGGCGGCCTGCTCAGGTCCCGGGAGCGTCCGGCTCATCGAGGGCCTTGGCGTAGATGGCGATGGCGTCCTCGAGGCGGCGTTCGGCAGCGCGGCTCTCGCGGGTCTCGGCGGCCAGCGGAGTGGCGTCGAGCAGCGCGAAGACCTGGGCCGCGGCGCGGTGGAAGTCCGGCGTCAGGCCGACCCCGGCAAAGGTCTCGGCGATCTCCTCCATCTCGCCGATCCAGCGCCCGGCATCGGCCGCCAGCCAGGGCACGATGGCGGTCATGCGTTCGAGCACTTTGGCCTGGCTGTACTCCAGCTCGCTCCGCAGCTCGCTCTCCAGACCCAGTCTATGAGCCGCCAACAGCACTGCCGTATGCAGCGTGAAGGTGCCTTTGGTCAGCCCGGCGTAGCACATCTTGAGGGCCGAGGCCTGGCCCGGCCTGGAGCCCAGCGCCCTCACGTCGATGCCCTGGCCGTCGAGGGCCTGCATGGCGCTGGTGTCGGCGCCGCTGACGAAAAAGCGCGGCGGTACGCCTTTGCCCGGTGCCGCGCCGATGATGGAGCCGTCGATGAAAGGGGCGTCCACGGCCTGCAGCAGCGCCGCGATCTTCGTAGCCGTCGCCGGCGACACGGCATTGCAGTCGACATAGGTGGGAAGCGGGCTCGCCATCGCCGTAGCGGCCTGGGCGGCCGCCTCCAGCGCCGCCGCCGGCGGCAGGATCGACAGCACCAACTCGGATTGCCTCATCAAAGCCGCCAGATCACCGGCGTCCTCGATGCTGGCCGCCACCGCCAGGGCATACGAGCGTTCGCTGCGCCCGGCCAGCGAAGTGACGAGGCGGTGGCCGTGGCCGCCCAGCGCCCGGCCCACGGCGGCGCCCATGTCGCCCGTGCCCAGGAGGCCGATGGTGGTCATTTGGCGCCCTCGTAAAGTCCGGCGTAGCTCTCACGCAGGTGGTTCTTCTCGACCTTGCCCATGGCGTTGCGTGGCAGCTCCGCCGCGAAGACAACCCGCTTGGGCACTTTGTAGGCAGCCAGTTGCGCTTTCAGCCCGGCGATGATCTCGCTCTCCGCCGGGGCCTCGTCTCCGGCTACCACGACGGCCGTCACGGCCTCGCCGAAATCGGCATGCGCCAGACCGATGACCGCCGATTCGGCGACGCCAGGGAGCTCGTCGATGAGCAGTTCGACCTCCTTCGGGTAAACGTTGAAGCCGCCCGAGATCACCAGGTCCTTGGTCCGGCCGACGATGGTCACCCGGCCCTCGGTATTCTGGCGCGCCATGTCGCCGGTGATGAACCAGCCGTCGGGGCGGAACTCCTCGGCCGTCTTTTCGGGTAGCCGCCAGTAGCCCTGGAAGACGTTGGCGCCGCTGATTTCGAGAACGCCGATCTGGTCCGGGCCCAGCACGCCGCCGTTTTCGTCCGCGACGCGTACCTCGGTCTGGGGCAGCGCAAATCCGACGCTGCCGGCCAGGCGTTCGCCGGCCAGCAGGTTGGAAGTGATCATGCCGGCCTCGGTCATGCCGTAACGCTCCAGAATGCGTTGCCCGGTGCGCGCTTCGAAGGCCTCGAAGGTTTCCTCCAGCAGAGGCGCCGAGCCCGAGATGAAGAGCCGCATGTGACGGCAGAGCTCGGCCGTGAAATCGGGGCTGGCCAGCAGCCGCGTGTAGAACGTCGGCACGCCCATCATGACCGTTGCCCGGGGCAACAGCCGCACCACTTCGGTGGCCTCGAAACGGGGCAGGAAAAGCATACCGCTACCGTTGAGCAGCGTCGTGTTGAGGGCCACGAAAAGGCCGTGGGCGTGGAATATGGGCAGCGCATGGAGCAGCACGTCGGCCGCTTCGAAGCCCCAGATGCGGTGCAAATCGAGGGCGTTGGCGGCCAGGTTGCCGTGGCTCGTCATGGCGCCCTTCGAGCGCCCCGTGGTGCCCGAGGTATAGAGGATACAAGCCAGGTCGTCGGCCGCCAGTTCGGCCACCGGGGCATCACCGTCCAGGGCTTTCGTCCCCTCGGACAGCGTGCCCTGGCCGGTGGCGTCCAGCGTCAGCACCCGGGCGCTACCGGCAAGCTCGGCGGTCTCCTCCCGGCGGGCCGGATCGCAGACCACCAGCGCCGGTTCGGCATCATTGACGAAAAATGCCACCTCGCGGGCCGTGTAGGCCGTGTTCAGCGGCACGAAGACGGCGCCGTGGCGCAGGCAGGCGAGGTAAAGCATGACCGCGGCCGGCGATTTCTCGACCTGCACCAGCACGCGATCGCCCAGGCCCACGCCGGTCTTGTCCAGCAGCCGCGACAGACGGCCCGTCCAGTCTTCGAGATCGGCGTAGGAGAACACCCGGCCGTCGAGGGCGTCGAGGAAGGTGGCGCCACGGTCGGCGGGAAAACGACTCTCGAAGAGGGCGTAGAGATTTTCTGTCATGGGGGCCGACGATAGTGCGATTCAGGCTTGGTGGGAATCGTTCAGGCGGTGGCGCCGCCCTCGGCTTTGCGCCGCGCCACGAAGGCCTCGAGTTCCTCGGCCACGGCCGGGTCCATGGCCGGTTCGACGTACTCCGCCAGCAGCATCTGCCAGATGCCGTGGGCGCGCTGGGTGGCGTCGCGGGCGCCGTCTTCGCTCCAGCTCTCGAAGTTGCGCCAATCCGAAAGCAGCGGCTGGTAGAAGGCGTTGTCGTAGCGCTCCAGGGTGTGGGCGGCGCCGAAGTAGTGGCCGCCCGGTCCCACCTCGCGCATCGCCTCGAGAGCCAGACTGGCGCTATCGATGCTTGGCGGCTCGAGGAAGGCGGACATCATCTGCAGCATTTCGGCATCGATCACCACTTTCTCGAAGGAGGCGCAAAGCCCACCCTCGAGCCAGCCCAGGCCGTGCTTGAGCATGTGGCCGCCGGCCAGCAGCGAGCTCCAGATCGACATCTGCGATTCATAGGCCGCCTGGGCGTCGGGGGCGTTGGCGGCGGTGGCGTTGGAGGTCCTCAGCGGCACCTTGTAGCGCCGTGCCAGCTGGCCGCTGGCGATGGTGGCCATGGCGTATTCGGGGGTGCCGAAGGCCGGGGCGCCGCTTTTCATGTCGACGTTGGAGGTGAAAGAACCATAGACCGCCGGAGCGCCCGGCCGCACCACCTGGGTAAAAGCCAGGCCGGCCAGGGCTTCGGCGTTCTGCTGCACCAGGGCGCCCGGCAGCGTCACCGGCGCCATGGCTCCGGCCAGGGTGAAAGGCGTCACCACGACCGGCTGGTTGTGCCTGGCCATTTCCATCATGCCTTCGAGCATGAGATTGTCGTACTGCAGCGGCGAGTTGGCGTTGACCACGGTATAGAGGCTGGGTTGCTGCTCGAGCTCGTAATCGCCAAGGCCCCGGGCGATGCGCACCATCTCGATGGCGTCGGCCATGCGTTGGCGGCCCAGCGCGTAGCCCTGCACCACCTTGTCGCTGAGGCGCAGCATGGCGGCCACGGCGTCGAGATGGCGGGTCGCCGGATCCAGGTCGATGGGCTCGACCGGATAGCCGCCGATCAGGTGGCAGACGTTGAGCGCCTGGGCCAGGCGCAGGAGGTCGCAAAAGTCGGCGAAGTTGCCCGGCCGGCGGCCGCGCTCCAGGTCGCTGACGTTGGGGGCACTGCTGACCACGGAGAAGGCGACGGCGTCGCCGCCCAGTTCGAGGTGGCGCTCGGCGTTGCGGGCGTGCAGCGTGAAGCGCTCCGGCAGGCTGCCTATCAGGCTTTCGATCAGGCCCGCCTCGAAGCGCACCCGCGGGCCATCGCCCTCGACCGCGGCACCGGCGCGGCGCCACAGCTCGCAGGCTTCGGGCAGCAGGAAATTGATGCCGATGTCCTGCAGCACGATCAGCGAGGCGGCGTGGATGGCCTCGATCTGGTCGGCCGAAAAGATCTCCTGGGGGCGATAGGGGTTGCGCGGCTGGCGCCAGGCCGCTTGGGTCGGTGCGCCGCCTTGCTGCCCACCTGCCCGGCGCCGGTCGGTTTTGCGTTGATCCCGCCTCATGGCTCTAATCCTTGCCTGACAAGGCGCCACAATAGATAGGGAAGACGGCCTTTGAAAAGCCGCAAAGCGATCCCCAGCAGCCGCTCGGGCGGCCTTGTGTGCCTGCCCCGGCGGCGCCACAATAAGCGCCGGTATCGCTTGCCGGAGGGTGGCATGCGCAAGCTCTTGACCGTGGCGCTGGGCTTGGTCCTGGTGTTTATGCTGGGCGCCGCGCCGGCCCCGGCCGAGGGACCCTGCCGGCGCCCCGGAACGCCGCAGGAGGCCGAGGCCCTGGCCCAACGCGCCGCCGAGCACCTGCGCCGGCTGGGTCCCGAGGCGGCCTTTGCCGGCTTCCTCGATCCCGCTGCCGGCTTCATGGAGCGCGACCTCTATGTTTTCGTCTTCGACCTGGAGGGTCTGATGTGGGTGAACGGGCGTTTTCCCGAGCTGATCGGTTCCAACGTGTTGGGCAGCCGCGACCCGGACGGCCGCTCCATCTTCCAGGAGGGCTTGCGACTTGTGCAACGCCGCGGCCGGGCCTGGATCCAGTACACCTGGTATAATCCCTGCACCCGGAAGCTGCAGCCCAAGGCGAGTTTCCTGCTGCAGGCGGGGCCTTTCATCATCGGTGTCGGGATCTACGGCGTGGTGGGGGTGTGAGATGAGAAACCGCATTGGCTGTTTTCTTGCCCTTTCGCTGGCGGCGGCGCTAGTGGCGCCACCCGTGGGCGCCCAAAGCCGCCTCGACTTCAGCTTCAAAAGCGCCGACGAACGCATCTCGCGCACCTTCGGCGCAATCCTGCGGCTGCCGCGCGGTGGTGCCGTGCTGGTGCCGGCGGTAATCATGCTGCACGCCGTCGAGGGGCCGGACCGGCGCTATGCCTATCACGGCGGGGCGCTCTTGGACGATGGCATCGCCGTCTTGGAGCTCGACTTCAAGCGCGGCGGCTATGTGCGCGACAGCCAGGCGCCGGCGCCCAAGATCCTGGTGCGCCACGTCTTCGGGGCACTGCGGGCGCTGCGCCGCCAGGGCCGGGTCGATCCTCTGCGCATCGGTTTGCTGGGTTTCGCGGCGGGCGCCGAGGTTGTGTTGCTGGCCAGCCAGGAAACGCTGCGCCGCGACTGGCTGCGCGGCGGCGAGGCGGGGTTTTCGGTCAGCGTTGCCTTCTACCCCGAATGCAGCCAGGGCGGCTCCGGCCGGGCCCAGGGGCAGGGGCCGCTGTTGATCCTGATCGGCGCCCGCGACTTCAACGGCGGCGCCCGGGGCTGTCCGCGCTGGGCCGCCAGCCGCCCGGGCCTGGCCCAGGTGCAGGTCTTTCCCGGCCAGTACCACGGCTTCGACAAGCGGGGCGAGCAGCGCTTTTCCTCGCGCCACCGCAGCCTGTCCGGCAAGATCGCCTGGAAGTTCGACGCCGCCACGGCCAGCGCCGCGCGGCGCCGCGCCAACGCCCATTTCCGTGCCGTCCTCAGGCCGCAAGCCCGATAGCTCGGCGCGGCTCAACGATTTTCTGCTGCTTTGCCATTGGCAAAAGCCAGCCTTTTGTGTGTCATAGGGCGCAAGATCACAGGGAGGAGTGGTGATGGCGATCGAGTGTATCCTGCCCAAGGCCCGTATCGACGCCATGGCGGCGGCCGGACATTGGCTGGACAAGCTGGTCATCGACTATCTCGACGCCGCCGTGGCGGCGCGTCCCGACCATCCTGCTTACATCGGCCTCAACAGCACTTTGGGCCAGACCACGCGGCACAGCTATGCCGAGTTCGACACCATGGTGACGCGCATCGCGCTGGGCTTGGTGGGCCATGGCATCGAGCCGGGCGACGTGGTCTCGATCCAATTGCCCAACTGGTGGCAGTTTCCGGCGCTGCACATGGCGTGTATGCGCATCGGCGCCGTCACCAATCCCTTGATGCCGATCTTCCGCCAGCGCGAGCTCGGTTTCATGCTGGGGCTGAACGAATCCCGGGCCATCTTCGTGCCGCAAAGCTTCCGGGCCTTCGATTACCCGGAAATGATCGCCGACGTGCGTCCCGAGCTGCCCAAACTCGAGCACGTTTTTGCCGTCTGCGGCGAGGGCGAGAATTCTTTCGAGGCACAGTTCATCGAGCGCCGCTGGGAGGACGAATTGGACGCCCAGGCGATCTTCGCCGAGCGCCGACCGAGCCCCAACGAGGTCATCGAGGTGCTCTACACCTCGGGTACCACGGGCGAGCCCAAGGGCGTGCTGCATACCGCCAACACGCTGCACGGCGGCGTCGAACTCTATGTCAAGCGCCTCGGCCTGGGCTCCGACGACGTTGTCCTCATGGCCTCACCCGTGGCCCACCAGACCGGGTTCCTCTACGGCCTGGTGATGCCCATCATGATGCAGGCCACGGGCGTTCTACAGGACGTCTGGGACCCCCACCGGGCGGCCCGGCTGATCGCCGCCGAGGGCGTCACCTTCACCATGGCTTCGACACCCTTCCTGGCCGATCTCACGGAAGTCGCGGCAGCGGGCGATCACGAACTGGAATCGCTGCACACTTTTCTATGCGCAGGCGCTCCCATCCCGCCGGCCTTGGTGCAAAGGGCGCGCGAGAAGCTTGGCGTCACCATCGTTTCCTGCTGGGGCATGTCCGAGAACGGCGCCTTCACCACCACCCGGCCCGAGGATCGGCCGGAGAAAGCGGCCGAAACCGACGGCCTGCCGCTCGACGGTCTCGAGGTGCGGGTGGTCGACGATCAGGACCGGCCTCTGCCAAACTACCGGGAGGGACGCCTGCAGGCCCGCGGCCACGCCTCCTTCGTAGGCTACCTCAAGCGGCCCGAACTCCACGGCACCGACGCCGAGGGCTGGTTCGAGACCGGCGATCTGGCCCACATTGACGACGAGGGCTACATCCGCATCACGGGGCGCTCGAAAGACGTCATCATCCGCGGCGGCGAAAACGTGCCGGTGGTCGAGGTCGAGGAACTGATCTACCGCCATCCGGCGGTGCAGGACGTGGCCGTGGTGGGCATGCCGGATGAGCGTCTGGGCGAGCGGGGCTGCGCCTTCGTGCAGCTCAGGGACGGCCAGAGCCTCGACTTCGAGGCCATGGTGGCCTTCCTCAACGAGGGCAAGATCGCCCGCAACTACCTGCCCGAAAGGCTCGAGATAGTCGCCGAATTTCCCCGCACGCCGTCGGGCAAGATCCAGAAATTCAAGCTGCGCGAGATGGCCAAGGAATTGACCCCGGAGAGCGGCGCTTGAGCGCCACTGATCGCGGCTATGCCTGGGCGGTGGCGGGCGGTTCGCTGCTGCTCATGGTGCTGGCCAGCGGCGGCATGTACGGCATCGTCGTGGCCCTCAAGCCGGTGGCGCTGGACCTGGCCGTGCCGCGCTGGGTGCCTTCGGCTGGCTATGCCCTGTTGATGCTGGGCATTGGCCTCGGCGGCATCGTCTTCGGCCGCTGGTCGGACCGGGCCGGCATGTTCGGACCGGCGCTGGTGGGAAGCTTGGGCCTCGGGCTGGGGGCGTTGGCGGTGTGGGCCAGCAGCGGGCCGCTGACCTTCGTTCTGGCCCAGGCCTTGCTGCTCGGCTTTTTCGGCAACGGCGCCCTGTTCGCGCCGCTGGTGGCCAATATCACGCACTGGTTCGAACGCCGCCGCGGCCTGGCCGTGGCCATGGTGATCAGCGGCCAGAGCCTCGGCGGCGCCTTGTGGCCGCCTGTTTTTCGTTACTCCATCGACGAGACGGGCTGGCGTGAGACCTATCTTTGGTATGGCCTGGTAGTGGTTGCCATGCTGCCGCTTTGCCTGCTGCTGCGCCGCCGGCGGCCGATGCAAGCGGCGGCGACCGAGGCGGCCGGGGCGGGCAGCGAGCGACCGCTGGAGTTCCCGCCCAACCTGCTCTTCGGTCTCTTGTGCCTGGCCATCGTGGCCTGTTGCGTGCCCATGGCGCTGCCCATGGTGCACATCGTCGCCCATGCCAGCGATCTCGGCCACCCGACTGCCCGGGCGGCCGAGATGTTGGCCGTGCTGCTGGCCTTCGGCACCGCCAGCCGGCTGGCCTTCGGGCTGCTGGCCGATCGCATCGGCGCCTTTAAGGCGATGCTCGTGGCTTCGGGTTTTCAGGCCCTGGTGCTGTCTTTTTATCTCTTCGTCGACGGCCTGGCCGGGCTTTACCTCTTGTCGGTCCTGTTTGGCCTCAGCTTTGGCGGCATCGTGCCGCTTTACACCCTGATCATCCGCGACCATTTTGCCGCCGCCGAAAGCGGCTGGCGGATCGGCGTGATCATGCTGTTCGGGACCGTGGGCGCCGGTCTGGGCGGTTGGCTGGGCGGCTTCGTCTTCGACGTTTGGGCCTCCTACCAGTGGGCCTTCGCGCTGGGCGTGGTCTTCAACATCGGCCATCTGGTCATCATCGGCATGCTGCTGGGCCGCGAGCGCCGCCAGGGCCGGGGCGGCATAGTGGCCCAGGCCGCTTGAGACCGGCCATGAGCCCGCGCATTTGGGAAAAATCGGCCCCATCGGCCGTCGATCGGGGCTACGCCTGGACCGTGGCCCTGCTCTCGATGTTGCTGATGAGCTTTGCCGTCGGTAGCACTTACGGCGTGGTGGTGGGCCTGAAGACCATCGCCGCCGAGTTCGCGGTGCCGCGCTGGGTGCCCTCGGCGGGCTTTTCGCTGGTCATGCTGGGCATGGGCATCGGCGGCATCGCCATGGGCCGCTGGTCGGATCGCGTCGGCATGCTCAAGCCGGCGCTGCTGGGCTCGTTCGGCGTCGGTCTGGGCGCCCTGGCGGCGGGTTTCAGCGAGGGGCCCGTGAGTCTGCTGCTGGTGCATGCGGTGCTGCTCGGGCTGCTGGGCAACGGCGCCATGTTTTCGCCGCTGGTGGCCAACGTGACGCACTGGTTCCAGCGCTACCGGGGCGTTGCCGTGGCCATCGTCATCAGCGGCCAGTCCGTCGGCGGCGTGATCTGGCCGCCGCTCTTTCGCTACGTCATGGAAAACTACGGCTGGCGCCAGAGCTATTTCCTGTTCGGCCTCTTGGCCTTGGCCGCCATGCTGCCCATGTGCCTGATTTTCCGCCGGCCGCCGCCGCTGGCCGAGGTTGCCGCCACGGCGCCGGCCGGCGGCGAGGAGGGGCGCGTGCTGGGGTTCAAGCCCAACCTGGTGCTGGGGCTTCTGAGCCTGGCCATCATCGGCTGCTGCGTCGCCATGGCTATGCCCATGGTGCATGTCGTCGCCCACGCCAGCGATCTCGGCCACCCCACGGCCCGGGCGGCCGAGATGCTGGCCGTGCTGCTGGCCTGCGGCACCGCGAGCCGCATCGGCTTCGGGGCGCTTTGCGACCGAATCGGGTCCTTGCGCACGCTGTTCATCAGCGCCAGCCTGCAGGCCATCACGCTGACGCTCTTTACCATGGCCGAGAGCCTGGGCGCCCTCTACTTGGTGGCGGCGCTGTTTGGCCTCAGCTTCGGCGGTATCGTGCCGACCTATACGATGATCATTCGTGACCTCTACCCGGCCGGCGAGAGCGGCTGGCGGCTTGGCGTGATCTACCTTTTCGGCACCATCGGTATGGCGCTGGGCGGCTGGCTGGGCGGTCTCATCTTCGATCTCACGGCTTCGTACCAGATCGCCTTTACCGTGGGCGTCGCCTTCAACATCCTCAATCTCGCCATCGTCGGCACCCTCTTGGTGCGCTTCAACCGCCAGACTCCGGCCCTACAGCCGGCCTAAGGGTTTCGGAGTTTCGAGGGCAGGGACCTAACAGGCAGGCGGTCCGCCATCTCATGTGGTGCCAAGGCGCGCCATGACGGCGCCGGTCACCGCGGCCGTGCCGGCGGGGCTGCCGTCGACCGCCGCCTCGATCAGCTCGGCGGCTTGGTGGCAGGCCTCGAGGCCATGGCGCCGGCCCAGCCAGTCGAGCATCAGGGCGGCCGAGAGGAACATCGCCGTGGGATTGGCCAGGCCCTGGCCGGCGATGTCGGGGGCGGAGCCGTGGCAGGGCTGAAAGACCGCGTGCCGGTCGCCGATGTCGGCCGAGGGGGCGAATCCCATGCCGCCGATCAGGCCGGCGCCCAGGTCGGAGAGGATGTCGCCGAACATGTTCTCGGTCACCAGCACGTCGAAGTTCCAGGGCTGGCGCACCAGATCGAGCGCCGTGGCATCGATGTAGGCGTGGTCGGCCGTGATCTCGGGATGCTCCGCCGCGCTCTGGTCGAAGATGGCGCGAAAGAAGGCGAGTGCCGTAATGACGTTGGATTTGTCGACACAGGTCACCCGGCCGGGCCGGCCCCGGGCTCGGCGCCGATGGGCCAGCGCAAAACTGAAATCGAAAAGCTTCTCGGATGTCGCCCGCGTGATCTCCATGACGCCGCGGGCGACGTCGTCCTCGACCGTGCCCAAACGGCGCGAGGCGAATAGGCCCTCGGTGGATTCGCGCACGATGACCAGGTCAATGTCGCGGCCCCGCGGATCGGCCAGCACCGTCGGGCCGCCGGGCAGCGCGCGGATCGGCCGCACCCCGGCATAAAGCCCGAAAGTCTCGCGCAGCGTGAGCTGCGGTCCGATCTCGGTGCCGTCGGGGTAGCGCACGCCGGGATCACCGGCGGCGCCGAACAGCACGGCGTCGGCGGCCTCGGCCCCCGCCAGAGCCTCGTCGCTCAGCGCCGTGCCGCTTTCCAGGTAAGCCCCGGCACCGACGGCGTGGTGCTCGAAGTGAAAGGCAAAACCGCCAACCCGGGCGGCCACGGCGTCGAGCAGCGCCAGCGTCGGCGCCATGACCTCGGGACCGATGCCGTCGCCGGGCATCACGGCGATGCGAAAAGCGTTCTGGGACATGGTGAGGTTCCGGTCAGCCGTCGCCGATGCGTTCGCGCTTGACCTTGATGCCGGCGACCTCGCGGTCCCAGGTCGCTGCCGTCACGCCGTCGTCGCGCAACAGGTGTTTCTGGATCTTCTGGGTCGGCGTCTTGGGCAAGTCGTCGACGATCCTGATGTAGCGCGGCAGCATGAAGTGGGCCAGGCGCGGCTCGAGAAAGTGAAAAAGCGCCTCGGGCTCGACCTCGCGCCCCGGCACCGGGGCCACCACCACCATGACCTCGTCCTCGCTGAACTCGCTGGGCACCGGGATGGCGGCTGCTTCGCCCACGTCGGGGTGCAGCGTAACCTCGGACTCGACCTCGAAGGACGAGATGTTCTCGCCGCGTCGCCGAATGGCGTCCTTGATGCGGTCGACGAAGAAGAAATTGCCCTCGTCGTCGTAGCGAAAGGCGTCGCCGGTATGGAACCAGCCGTTGCGCCAGGCCTGGGCCGTGGCCTCGGGGTCCTTGTAATAGCCGTGATTGAGCGCCCAGGGCCGATCGCTGCGCACCATCAGCTCGCCCACCACGCCCGGCGCCACCTCGCAGTCGTTTTCGTCGACCACCCGCACCTCCATGCCGGGCCGGGGCTTGCCGGCGGTGCCGATCTGGGGCGGATTGGGCTCCGAGACGATGGGCGCCGAGATCTCCGTCATGTTGAAGGCGGTGCGCATCTCGATGCCGTAGCGCTGGCCCAACCGCAGCGAATCCTCGTTCCAGGGAATCGTTACCCCCACCCTCATGGGGTGCTCCTGATCGCGGTTGCTGGGCGGCAGCTTGAGCAGGAAGGGCGTCATGGCGCCGACGAAGCAGGTCGAGGTGACATCGTGCCGGCGCACCTGGGGCCAGAACATGTCGGTCTCGAAGCCCTCGACCACCAAGCACGAGCCGCCCCGCGCCAACATGCCATGGACGAACATGGTGCCGCCGACGTGGAAGAGCGGCAGGTTGACCAGGAAACGGTCGTCGGCCCCGAGATAATCGGCGGATTCGACGGCCATTGACCAGGTCTGCAAATAAGACGACAGCACCGCCTTCGAGGGCCCCGTAGTGCCCGAGGTGAAGATGATGTACTGGGTCTCCCAGGGTTCCACCGGCGGTTCGGCCTCGGTCTCCTCGCTTGGCGAGAGCACCGCTATGTCGTGGAAGCGAAGGCCGGCGATGTCTGGGGCCGGCCCGCCGCTGACCACGACGTCGCTGAGCTGGCCCTGCCCGACCTCGGCCAGGCGGGGCAGCAGTTGGCTGTGGGCCACCAGCAGGCGGGCATCCGATAGCGCCACCACGTGCTCCAGCAGACTGCCGTGATAGCTGGTGTTGATCGGCACGTAGACCGCGCCCAGGAAATTCAGGCCGAACCAGGTTGTGATGGCCTGCTTGCCGTTGGGCTGCCAGGACAGCACGTGATCGCCCCGGCCGACACCCAGCGCCTGCAGGCCGGCGGCGGCCCGGCGCGCCCGGCTCCGGGTCTCGGCAAAGCTCCAGGCCTCGCCGTCGGCGAAAACCAGAAACACCTTCTCCGGCGTCTCATGGGCCCAGCGCTCGAGCATGGCCGGTATGACAGAGGCCTGGCGTTCGGGAATGCGGGGGTCATGGACCACGGCGTTTTCAGATTTCCTCGGCTGCCACCGCCAGGCCGTATTCCAGGGCCCCGTCCTCGAGCCAGGCCCAGAGGTATTCGGCGAAACTGCGCGGCACTGTGATTTCGTACTGTCCGGCCTCGGCATCCAGACAGTGCAGCAGTACGCCGACCTGGCCCAGCAGCGTCTGGGCGCAAGCCCCGCTGGGGAAGGCGCGGGGGTGGACGTCCAGGCCGCAGCCCTTCATCAACACCTGGCGGGCTCGTGGCCCCGAGAGGTCGATGATGGTGCGGCTTTCGCTGATGTCGGTGGCGGCGGCGGCCAGGCCCGAGAGCGCCGAGGTCAGCGCCGCGGCCACGGCCGAGCCACCGTCCTCGGCCGTCATCACCAGCCACTCGTCGGGGCCGAGCCAGAACAGGCGTGGGCTCGAGCCGGCCGTGGTGTTGGGCTCGCCAGGCGGGGTCTCACCCAGCACCTCGGCCACGGCCCGGCAAAAATCCTTGTCGCCGGCATCTCCGCGCAAATTGACGAGCCCACGGAAAGGCCGTTCCGCCATCACCACGCCGGCCCCCGCCGAATCTGTGGCCCGGGCCGGCAGGTGGAGGTGCGCCAGCGGGCTCTGCCTGAGATAGCCTTCAACCACGCAACCGGCTCCCCTGGGGATCGATGAAGACGGTGTCCGTGACCTCGGCCCGGGCGATGTGGCCGGCCAGCGGCAGGTGCAGCGTCTGGCCCAGCCGGTCGCGCCCCGAGGCCACCAGGGCCAGGGCGAACGAGCGGCCCAGGTTGGCGCTGTAATAGCTCGAGGTGACGTGGCCGATCATGGGCATGGGCGGCCGCTCGTGCAGCTCGGCGACGATCTGGGCGCCCTCGGGCAGCACCTCTTCGGGGTTCTCAGGCCACAATCCGACCAGTTGCTTGCGGTCGGGGCGCGTGGTGTCGGCGCGGTGCAAGCTGCGCCGGCCGATGAAGTCGGGCTTTTTCAGCGCCACCATGGCGCCCAGGCCGAGATCATCGGGCGTCACCGTGCCGTCGCTATCCTGGCCCACGATGACATAGCCCTTTTCAGCCCGCAGCACGTGCATGGCTTCGGTGCCAAAGGGTGTGATGCCGTACTTCTCGCCGGCCGTCATCAGGGCCGTCCAAAGCCCCATGCCGTGGCTCGCCGGCACGTTGATCTCGAAGCAGAGCTCGCCGGTGAAACTGATGCGGAAGATGCGCGCCGGGATGCCCGCCACCGTGGCGCTTTGCACCGCCATGAAGGGAAAGGATTCTGGATCCAGGTCGAGCTCGGGCGCCAGCTCAGCCAGCAGGCGGCGTGCCAGCGGCCCGGAAACTGCGGCCACGGCCCAGTGCTCTGTGACCGAGGTGAGGTAGACCTCGAGCTCGGGCCATTCCGTTTGCAGCCATTCCTCGAGCCAGCCCAGCACCCGGGCCGCGTTCCCCGTCGTCGTCGACATCAGGTAGTGATCCTCGCCCAGGCAGGCCGTGACGCCGTCGTCCATGACCATGCCGTCATCGCCCAGCATCAGGCCGTAACGGCAGCGTCCCGGCGCCAGGCTTTGCCAGGAATTGCAGTAGACCCGGTCGAGGAATTCGGCCGCATGGCGGCCTTTGATATCGATCTTGCCCAGCGTCGTGGCATCGAGGATGGCCACGCCCTGGCGCGCCGCCAGGCATTCGCGGTTGACGGCGGCGCGCATGTCCTCGCCGGCCCGGGGGTAGTACCAGGGCCGTTTCCACTGGCCCACGTCCTCGAAGCGGGCAGCGGCGCCCTCGTGCCAGTGGTGCAGCGGCGTGCGCCGGATGATGTCGGCGAAGGGGCCGACCCGCCGCCCGGCCAGGGCGCCCAGGCTGACGGGCGTGTAGGGCGGCCGAAAGGTCGTGGTGCCGACCTCCGCGATCCCGGCCCCCAGCTCGCCGGCCAGGATGGCCAGCGCGTTGACGCCGGCCGTCTTGCCCTGGTCGGTGGCCATGCCGGCCGTGGTGTAGCGCTTCATGTGCTCGACCGAGCGATAGCCCTCGCGGGCGGCCAGGCGGATGTCATCGGCGGTGACGTCATACTGTATGTCGACGAAGGCTTTCGCCTTTGCTTCGGTTGGCGTTGGCACTTGCCAAAGCGGTAGCAGCGGCTGGTCCGCTGTGTCCTCGGCTTGCGGCGCCTTGGGTGCCCGGCCGCGACGCAGGAAGCCGGCCTCGGCGGCCGCATCGGTGCCGGCATTGCGGCCCTCGGCCAAGCAGCCTTTCAGTCCGAAAGTGCCGTTGGCGGCGCCCGCGGCACGCGAGGACTGGGGCGTGGCGGCGGGTACGAAGCAGGCGTCCTCGGGGCGCCAGGCGAGTTTGCCGCCGGCGTGGCAATGCAGGTGCACGGCCGGGCTCCAGCCGCCCGAGATGGCCAGCAGGTCGCAATCGAGGTGTCTGGCTTCGTCCCCCAGGCCGCCGTCCGCCCCGAGACGCCGAACCTCGACGCCCTTCAGCCGGCGCCGGCCGCGAGTCGCCACCACGACCCGGCCCTCGAGAATCTCGATGCCCATTTTGCCGGCCCGTTGGGGCAGCTCGCCGGTGGGCTCCGGCCGGGCGTCGACCAGGCTCACCGCGATGCCAGCATGGGCCAGGTCGAGGGCGGCGGCATAAGCGCTGTCGTTGTTGCTGAAGACCACGGCGCGCCGGCCCGGCTTGACGGCGTAGCGATTGAGATAGCCCTGCGCCGCCGAGGCCAGCATGACGCCGGGCCGGTCATTGCCGGCAAAGACCAGCGGCCGTTCGATGGCGCCGGTGGCCAGCACCACCTGTCGCGCCCGCAGGCGCCACAGGCGCTGGCGGCTGGCGCCAGGTGGGGTTTCGCCAGCGCGCTCCTCGATCAGCGTGAGGTAGTTATGGTCGCCATAGGCCGCCGCCGTGGTGCGTGAAAGCAGGGTCACCTCGTCGCGCTTTTCCAGATCCTCGAGTGCCTTGGCCACCCAGTCCAGGGCCGGGGCGCCGTCGATGGTCTGCCTGCTGCCCAGCAGGTTGCCGCCGAACTCGGTCTGCTCGTCGGCCAGCACGACCCGGGCCCCCAGGCGCCCGGCCGCCAGGGCCGCAGCCAGGCCGGCCGGGCCGCCGCCCACCACCAGCACGTCGCAATGCGCGTGCATGTGATCGTAGCGTTCGGGATCCGGTTCCTCGGGCACCCTGCCGAGACCGGTACGGCTGCGGATAATGCGCTCATAAAGGGGCCACAGCGCCGCCGGCCACATGAAGGTCTTGTAATAGAAGCCGGGCGGCATGAAGCGCGAAAAGGGCTCGATAATGGCGCCCAGATCGAAGCCCGGCCCGGGCCAGCAGTTGACGCTACGGGCGTTGAGGTCCTGATAGAGCGGGATTTGGCTGGCCAGCAGGTTGGGTGTCGAGCGATCGCCGGTCTCCAGTTGCACCACCACGTTGGGCTCCTCGGCGCCCAGGCCCATGAGACCGCGCGGGCGGTGGTACTTGAAACTCCGTGCCAGCGGCCCACGGCCGGCCGCCAGCAGCGCCGAGGCCAGGCTGTCGCCGGCAAAGCCCTGGTAGCCCTGGCCGTTGAAGCGAAAGCGCAGCGGCCGCTGCCGGTCGATGCGGCCGCCCTCGTCGAGGCGCCCCGCCATCAGCCTTCCTCCGGCGGCTGCTCGCCCATGCGGTAAGCGGCGATGAGGCGGTTGTCGGCGCTGTCGCGGGTGATGTTGAACCAGCGCCGGCAGCCCTGGCTGTGCACCCAGCGCTCATGAAAGCGGCCCTTGGTGTTTTGCCGCATGAAGAGGTAATCGGCCCACTCGGCATCGCTCAGCGCCGCCGGGTCTTGGGGCCTGGTGATGTGGGCCTCGCCGCCGTAGGAGAATTCCTCCTCGTCGCGGGGGCCGCACCAGGGGCAGGGGATACTCAGCATGGCATTAGTGCGCCACGGCCGCGGCGCCGTGTTCGTCGATCAGGGCACCCGAGGTGAAGCGTTCCAGCGAGAAGGGCGCATTCAGCGCGTGCGGCCGGTCCTGGGCGATGGTGTGGGCGAAGACCCAGCCTGCGCCGGGTGTCGCCTTGAAGCCGCCGGTGCCCCAGCCGCCATTCAGGTAAAGGCCTTCCAGCGGCAGCTTGGCGACGATGGGGCTGGCGTCGGGGCAGGTGTCGACGGTGCCGGCCCAGTGGCGCAGCAGGCGCACCCGGCTGAACACCGGAAACAGCTCCAGCGCCGCCGCGATGGTCTCCGACAGCACCGCCAGGCCGCCGCGCTGGCTGTAGCCGATGTGGTGATCGATGCCGGCGCCCATGACCAGCTCACCGCGGTCCGACTGGCTGACGTAGACGTGCACCTGGTTGGACATGACGACGCAGTCGAGCAGAGGCTTGAGGGGCTCAGAGACCATGGCCTGCAGGGGATGGCTCTCGATGGGCAGGCAGAGGCCCGCCATGGCGGCGAGTTCGCTGGAATGCCCGGCCACGCAGATGCCGATTTTCTTGGCCTCGATGGTACCGCGGCTGGTCTCGACGCCCGTCACCCGGCCGGCTTGGCGCTTGATGCCGGTGACCTCGCAGTTCTGGATGATGTCGACGCCCAGGCCATCGGCGGCCCGGGCCAGGCCCCAGGCAATGGCATCGTGCCTGGCTGTGCCGCCGCGGCGCTGCAGCGAGGCCCCGAGCACGGGATAGCGCGCCTGGGGCGAGACGTTCAAGAGCGGCACCATGGCCTTGACCTCGGCGGTATCGAGGATTTCCGAATCGATGCCATTGAGGCGGATGGCGGCCACGCGCCGCGAGAGCTCGCGCATGTCGCCCAGCGTGTGGGCCAGGTTGAGCACGCCGCGCTGGCTCAGCATGATGTTGAAGTTGAGATCCCGGCTCAGCCCCTCGTAAAGCTTGAGCGATTTTTCGTAAAGGTTGGCGCTTTCGTCCCACAGGTAATTCGAGCGGATGATGGTGGTGTTGCGCCCCGTATTGCCGCCGCCCAGCCAGCTCTTTTCCAGCACGGCGACGTTGGAGATGCCGTGCTCCTTGGCCAGGTAGTAGGCCGTGGCCAGGCCGTGGCCGCCGCCGCCGATGATGATGACGTCGTAGGCCGGCTGGGGCTCGGGGCTGCGCCAGGCCTGAGGCCAGTCGGGCCGGTGGGAAAGCGCGTTGCGCACCAGGCCGAAGATGGAATAGCGGCTCATGACGAATTCTCGCGCAAAGCGGCGAAGCCTGTCACGCGGTCATTTGGCACCGCTCTTGGTTCTGGTCACCTGGGCACCTTTCCTCAGCTCGGCCACCCGCTCGGCGACCAGGCCGCGGCTCAGTTCGGCCTTCAGCTCAGGTGCGCTTTCCGCAAAGCTCGGCGCCGGCTTTTGGCGCCGGTCCTCGACCAGGATGATGTGCCAGCCGAAGCGCGTCTGCACCGGTGTCTGGGAATAGTTCCCGGGTTCCATGGCAAAGGCGGCTTCGGCGAAGGGCGGCACCATCTGGCTTTTGCCGAAGTAGCCGAGATCGCCACCCTTGGGCCCCGAGGGACCGGTGGAATGCCGCCGTGCCATCTCGGCGAAGCCGGCACCGCCGTTGAGTTTTTTGATGATGTCGCGGGCCTCTTCTTGCTCTTTTACCAGAATATGGCGGGCGTGGACCTCGAGCTTGGGCGCTTGCTTGGCCACCATGGCATCGTAGGCCTGGTGCAGGCTGGTCTCGCTGATCTCACCCTCGACGGCGATCTTGAGGTACTCCTGCCACAGTACCTCGTCGGACTGGAAGACGATGCGGGCCTTGACCTCGGGCTTTTCGTGCAGCCCCACCCGCCGTGCCGCCTGGGTCACCAGGCGGCGGTCGATCATGCGCTCCACCAGTTGATCGAAAAGGCGCTCGAGCGGCAGATTGCGAAAACGCGGCGGCAACGCCTGGTGCATCATGGCAACCTCCCAGCGGTATAGGGGCGCGCCGTTGACCGTGGCCACGACGTCGCCAGCCGCGGGCCCGGCCAGAGCGGTAGTGGTGGTGGCCGAGAGGCCAAGCAGCAGCGGCAGCAAAAGACGTCTCATAACCTGACCTCGGGCTGACTGGGATCGGCCCCCTGCCTAGACAAATACCGCCCGTTCGTTGGTCGCCATGAGTCCGGCAAAGGGCTTCACCGGCCCGAGCTTGGTGTCGGAGCGATATTCCACCCGCGCCTCGACACCGCGGCCGCCTTGCTTGACGTCGGTGTCACCGAGTGAGAGGACGACGAAAGCGGGATCGTCCGCCCAGGTCGGCGGGCT
>MPMF02214272.1_pt1 | contig 32834 bp, 23 predicted proteins | sample 1617271 | NCBI WGS metagenome assembly MPMF02 (sample SAMN05944812, study PRJNA350692) | marine metagenome | biome: marine; feature: ODZ; material: water; isolation source: 120 m water sample prefiltered with 30 um filter, filtered on to 0.2 um... | place: Pacific Ocean | collected 2012-04-09... | reverse complement strand
CGACACGTCCGTGCCTAGGGCGAGGACGCTCCGCGATGCACTCGAGTCTGGCGGTACTCAACCCGCGAATATCAGCAGATCAACCATCGCTCGCTCGCGGTGCCGCGCGTGCGTCGGATCGGGGGAGAACGCGACAGTGAACCAGGAGAAGACGTTGAGGCAGGAGAACTGTGCCCTCTTGACACTAGACAGCCATATCAACGTCTTGCGTTTCAGCCGCGGCGCCCAGGTGCCCGGCTTTCTTCCTTGGCGCCGACCGCCGTCGGCTGCAAACGCTTGTTGGGCGGTTCTCCCGGATCGGCCTCGGCTGCAGTATCCCGACAGGTTGATCATCGTCAGCGCGTGAGTATCGGCATAGCGACGAGAGCCACGCCGTCCACGGCGACGTGGGCGATGATGTTCGCCATGAGATCCTGGCGCCATGCGAAGAGGCCAACGAACAATCCTCCGGTGACAAAATAGGCCAGCACTGGGCCAAGACCCCAGTAAGGGAGATGCAGCAATGAGGCCACCGTCACCGACATCGCTCCGGCGACCCAACCGCTTCCGGTGAGCCGGGTGAACGCGTACCCGATAAACAGTGTATCCTCCACGACCCCGGCTGTGATGACGGCGATAACTCGAAGGCCAACGGGCGCTTCCAATGTCTTCGCCATTCCCACATCGAACCCCGCCAGGCCTGCAGCCTGAAGCACCCACGTGAGCGATGGGAGGACCACGTATATCATCACCACGGCTAGCAATAGACCCCACGTCACCGTTGACCAGCGAAAGGGACGCAGGTTCAAGGACGCGAGCGGCTGTTTTTCCCAGTAAATGACAATCGCGGCAATAAGCCCGGCCAGTATCCACAGGGCGAGCTGTTCCAGGAGCTTCGTGGAGAGCGAGTCGGGCGGCCCCAACAGCCGATTAGCTGGGCTCACCAAGAGAAGAACTCCGCCCCACGCCACACTCAGCCCGGCCAGCGTCGAGGCGACATTGCGGTCCCTCATATCCTCTTGCCCGCCCAACTACGTACTGAGTAGACTGCAGACCCTCGCCCGCAGCCAATCCCGCCTACCAGGAAGAGTCTCGGCCCAACAGCCTCCAGAATCAAGGGTGCCCTTGTCGGTAGACGGTCGCGCGATCTGTCGTTCGCCGCCCGCGGCCGGTTCTGCCAGCTGGGCTTGCAGCCAACACCGACCTACAACCTGCCGCGTATCCTCGGCGATGCCGCTCTGCCAGCTGACACGGCGTCCGCACGTCGTGCCTGTGTTGGCCGCGGCACCCTGGTGTCTAACGCCGGCCCCACTGCATGGACTGTCACGCTCATGTGGTTGCGCACGAGAGGCTTTCAACGAACCGCGTGGGAACCGCCCTGAACCGTTGGCTGCGATGCTCTGAAATCGCTGCCGCTGTCTGCAGCCAACGCCGGATCTCTCTACAACGGCCTGCTCGAAGAACCCCGTATCGACATGCGGCCGGTCGAGCGGAATTGGGCGCTGGAGCCGACGTCGTTGGCTCCATCCAGCGGCGGCCAATTTCCGCGCCGATGCTCACAGCCGGTCCAACGGGCTACGAACACCCAGACCCCCTCGGTTCAGGACATGAGTGTAGATCATCGTCGTGCTGACGTTCGAGTGCCCCAAGAGCTCCTGGACCGTTCGAATATCGTGACCGGACTGAAGTAGATGAGTCGCAAACGAGTGACGAAATGTGTGGCACCCAACACGTTTCGCGATGCTCGCCTTGCGGACCGCGTCGGTCACGGCCCGCTGCACGGCTGTCTCGTGAAGATGAAACCGGGACGGCGGTCCGAACCGGGGATCCCGACACAGGCGAGCCGCCGGGAACACGAACTGCCATCCCCACTCCTTCGCGGCGTTGCGATACTTCCGATCCAGGGCAAATGGAAGGACAACCCGTCCGAACCCATCCGCGAGGTCTCGTTCATGCCGCTGCTTCACGTTCTTCAGGTGCGCGTTCAGCCGCTCGCCGACGCCACTGGGCAGAACCGTCCGCCGATCTTTCTGTCCCTTGCCGCGCTGGACGAGAATCTCCTGCCGATCGAAATCGACATCCTTCACACGGAGTTCGAGACACTCCAGCAACCGCAGCCCGGCCCCGTAGAGCAGCGCCACGACGACCCAGGATCGACCCTCGAGATGCACGAGCACGCGGCTCACCTCGTCCGGACTGAGAACCACCGGCACTCGATGGGGCATCTTCGCTCGCGTCACGCGGGCGATCGGGCCGATCTCAACTCGGAGTACGTGCCTGTACAGGAACAGCACGGCGCTGAGCGCCTGATTCTGAGTCGACGCGCTCACGGCTTGCTTGGTTGCGAGCCATGAGAGAAACGCCTCGATCTCCGGAGCTCCCATCGCCGCGGGATGCTTCTTCCGGTGAAACACGATGAAACGCCGAATCCCGGCGACGTACGTCTGCTCGGTCCGCCGGCTGTAGTGGCGCATCCGGATTGCGTGCCGTACCTGATCGAGAAGCTTCGGTGTCTGGACTGAACTCGTTGTCGACATGAGACGCGAGTGAGCGAATCTCGTGCCAACAGATCGTCCCCTAGCGACACCGGCTGAATCGTTGAGCGGACGCGGGGGATCTGGCCCTTTTTGCACTGAAGCCGGGACCGTGTCGGCGCAGAATCTGCGGCCGGCTGCATGATGATACGTGGGGAGAGCGACAGCACAGCCGTGGGCCGGTCTCGAGACCGGCTCGGGGGGGGGACCGAGGTCGGAGGGTCGCCCCTCGAAGCGGGAGGGCGTCTAATGTTGCGTATCGGCAGGTGAACGCAGTGATCCGGCAAGACGATCTGCTTGCCGCACCAGCTTCCTCCGGCCTCCTGATCAGGGTTTCTGGGACGCGCGGGGCGTCGGGGTCCCCGCAAGCGACTGAGCCGGGGTGTGGGGCGGAGCCCCACGTGGGTTTAGACCCGGTCGAAGCGCTTCTCGATCTCGTGGCGTGAGAGCCGCAGAATGACGGGCCGCCCGTGCGGGCACACCGAGGAGTGCGCCGTCTGCTGCAACGCGTCGAGAATGTAGATCATCTTTTCCCGGGTCAAGCGATCGTGAGCCTTAACGGCAGCGTGACAGGCAGTGGTCGCAGCGATCTGCCGTAGCGTTTCATCAATTGCGCTCCCCTGGTCCAACCCGTCGAGATCCTGAGCAAGGGCGCGCACGGCAGTCTCGCACGCCGCCATGCCCACGAGCGCCGGCATGGCCGCGATTCGCACGCTGTCGCCGCCGAACTCCTCGACGTCGAACCCGAGTCGCTCGAGCGCTGGCCCATGCGCGGCAAGTGCCTGACGCTCCGCGGGCGGCAGCTCGATGACGACCGGCGTCAGGAGACGTTGACTTTCGAGCGTCCCGGTCGTCAGCCGCTCCATCACCTGCTCGAACAGCACCCGCTCGTGCGCGACGTGCTGGTCGATGATGGCGATCCCGTCGTCGTCGATCGCAATGATGAACGTGTCTCGAAACTGTCCGAGCGGCAACAATGGCCGATCCGTCGCCACCGGTGCCGGCTCGACCGAGGCCGGACGCATTTCGCGAACCATGTCGCGTAGCGTCTGTCCGTCCCCCGGGGCGACGACCGCAAGCCCCGGAACGCTGGCTCCGGGAGTCTCGGCCAGCGCTCGCCACTGACCGGGGTCTCCCAGTGCCCCTGTGGCCCCAACGGCAACCGATCCGCTCGAACCGGGTGTCTGGGCCGACCCGCTGTCCGCGACGTCATCCAGGGTAATCTCCGGCGCCGGTCCCTCCCCAAGCGCTTCGCTGAGCGCGCGCCGCAACACTTCGTGCACCAACGACTGCTCAAGAAACCTGACCTCCGCTTTGGTCGGATGCACGTTGACATCGACACGGTCTGGTGGCACCTCGAGAAAGAGATGCACCTCGGGGCTACGCTCCTTGATCGTGGCGACACTGTAAGCATGGACGATCGCGTGCGCGATGGTCCGGTCCTTCACCGCACGCCCGTTGACGAAGATGTTCTGTGGCCCGCGAACCGGCCCCCCAGCGGGGCCGGCAAGGGCGGCCGCGAAACCGGTGACGCGCAGACCTGCCGCCGCCTTCCGCACTTCAACCAGATCAGGACGGTCCTTGTACAACTGGAACAGCCGGTCGGCCAGGCTGGCCGCCGGCGGGCACTGCAGCAGACGGCGGGCGCCGCTGGTTAGCGTGAATCCCACAGCCGGATGCCCCAGCGCCAGCTGGGTGACGAGGCGCGACACCTGGGTCGTCTCGGCGCCGTCGGATTTCAGGAACTTTCGACGCGCCGGGACGTTGTAAAAGAGGTCGGCCACCTCGAAGGTGGTGCCCTCTGGCGCCCCGACCTCGCCAACCGATCCGGTCACGCCCCCGGAGACACTGATCTCGGTGCCCCGCGACGCACCCCGCGCCCGGGTCCGCAGCAACAGATGGGACACCGACGCGATACTCGGCAGCGCCTCGCCGCGGAAGCCGAGCGTCGTAATCGCCGCCAGGTCCTCCAGCCGGCTGATCTTGCTCGTGGCGTGCCGCTCGAGTGCGAGGCTCGCCTCCTCCGGGTTCATGCCATCGCCATCGTCCTCGACCCGGACAAGCCGCTTGCCGCCCAGCTCGACCGTCACGGCGATGCGCGTCGCTCCAGCATCGAGCGCGTTTTCGACCAGTTCCTTGACGACTGATGCCGGCCGTTCGACCACCTCGCCGGCTGCTATCTGGTTTGCCAGCTCTGTGGACAGCCGCGTGATGCGGGACGCCCGTGTCACGGCGTGATCAGACGATGGCTCAGACATGGTCCAGCCTTGATCCGGCCGGCGCGGCGCACTCCGCGCCGCGGATTAGTCCTGCGACTCCGCATCGAGGGCCGACTGCGCGGCCGCAAGACGCGCCACCGGCACCCGATAGGGCGACGCGCTGACATAGTCCAGCCCAACGGAGTCGAAGAAACGGATCGACGCAGGGTCGCCGCCATGTTCGCCGCAGACACCAAGCTTCAAGCCGGGTTTGACCCGACGGCCCAACTCGACGCCGATCTTGATCATCGCGCCAACACCGGTCGTGTCGAGACTCGCAAATGGATCCCGTTCGATGATCTTGCGGGCCTGATACAGCTTGAGGAACTTGGCGGCGTCGTCCCGTGAGAACCCGAAGACCATCTGGGTGAGGTCGTTGGTGCCGAAGGAGAAGAAGTCGGCCGACTCGGCGATGGCGTCCGCCGTGACCGCGCCACGCGGCACCTCGATCATCGTGCCGACCTGGTACTCGACAGAGACCCCCTGCTCGGCCATCACCATCTTCGCCACGCGGTCCACCACCGTCCTCTGGTCCCGCAGCTCACGCACGTCGCTGACCAGCGGGATCATGATTTCGGGAACGACCGTCAGTCCTTCTTTGGCCAGCTGCACCGCCGCCTCGATTATGGCGCGGGTCTGCATCTCGGTAATCTCGGGATAACTGATGCCGAGACGCACCCCCCGGTGCCCGAGCATCGGGTTGAACTCGTGCAGCTGCTCGACCCGACGGAGCAGGGTGCGCTTCTCGGCGAGCTTGGGCGACCGGCTCCCCTTGGCCTCGAGCCGGGCAATCTCGACCAGCAACTCCTCGCGCTTTGGAAGGAACTCATGTAGCGGCGGGTCGATGGTGCGGATCGTCACCGGCTCACCGCGCATCGCCTTGAAGACGCCGTAGAAATCCTCACGCTGCAGCGGGAGCAGCTCCTTGAGCGCCGCCCGACGCGCCGACTCGGTCTCGGCCAAGATCATCCGCTGGACGATCGGAATCCGGCCTTCCCCGAAGAACATATGCTCGGTCCGACACAGCCCGATGCCGCGCGCGCCAAAGGCAAAGGCGACTTCCGCCTGGTCCGGCTGGTCGGCATTGGCGCGCACCCCGAGGCGCCGGACGCGATCGGCCCACTTCATCACGCGCGTGAACCGCTGATAGATGTCGGAGTCCTCGGCCGACAGATCGCCCGCGACCACCTGGAGGATCTCGCTGGGCTGGCTGGCCACGCGCCCCACCTTAACCTCGCCGGTCAGGCCGTCGAACGAGAGGGCGTCTCCCTCGCCGAGCACGTGATTCCCGACGGTCAACTTCTTGGCGCGCTCGTCGACCTGAATGGCGGCGGCCCCCACGACCGACGGCTTGCCCATCTGCCGTCCCACGACCGCGGCGTGGGAGGTCATCCCCCCGGTGGCGGTCAGCACACCCGCGGCGACATACATCCCGTGGATGTCATCCGGCACCGTCTCCTTCCGCACCAACACCACCGGCTTCCCTTTGCCGGCCCAGCGCACGGCATCTTCGGCCGTAAACACCAACTGCCCAGACGCCGCGCCGGGCGAGGCCGGTAGCCCTTGGGTGGCGACCGGAATGCGACCCCACGCCTCGGTATCGAAGATCGGCGCCAGGAGCTGGGACAGGGCCCCAGCATCGATCAGCTTGAGCGCCGCTTTGGCACTGACGATCCGCTCATCGACCAGGTCGGTGGCTATTCGGATGGCGGCGTGCCCGGTCCGCTTGCCGCTGCGTGTCTGCAGCATGAACAACTGCTCGTCCTGTATGGTGAACTCGAAGTCCTGCACGTCCTTGTAATGACGCTCCAGGCGGCTGGTAATACGTCGCAACTGCCTGTAGGCGGTCGGCATCAGCCGTTCGAGCTCGCGGATCTGCTGCGGTGTCCGGATGCCGGCCACGACGTCCTCCCCTTGCGCATTGACCAGAAACTCGCCGTAGAACTCCTTGACGCCGGTCGCAGGGTTGCGAGTGAACCCGACGCCGGTGGCCGAACGATTACCCGTGTTGCCAAACACCATCAACTGCACGTTCACCGCCGTGCCGATGTCGTCCGGTATGTGGTAAATCCTGCGATACTCCGTGGCCCGCGGGTTGTACCACGACCGAAAGACGGCGTCGCGCGCCAGACGGAGCTGCTCGAGCGGGTCCTCCGGAAAGCCGCGCCCGGTCTTCAGCCGGATCAACTCCTTGTACTTCTCTACTACCTCGCGGAGTGCCCCTTCTCCCAGCTCGGTGTCGAGCGTAGCTCCATGCTCCTGCTTGACGTCGTCCAGCTCTTCCTCGAAATCCTCTTTCGAAATCTCGAGCACGACGTTGCCGAACATCTGGATGAAACGGCGATAGCTGTCGAGCGCAAAACGGCCATTGCCGGTTTGACGGCTCAGGGTTCCCACCACGACATCGTTGAGCCCCAGGTTGAGGACAGTGTCCATCATGCCGGGCATCGAGAACTTCGCGCCGGACCGCACCGACAGGAGCAACGGCCGCTGGACGGAACCGAACGAGGCGTTGGCCGTCTTCTCGAGCTGCCGCAGTCGGTCGAGCATTTCTCTGTCCACCGCCGGCGGCACCTTGCGTTTGTTGGCATAGTAGAGATTGCATGCCTCGGTGGTGATGGTGAAACCCGGCGGCACCGGCAACCCGGCGTTGGTCATTTCGGCCAGCCCGGCGCCTTTGCCCCCCAGCAAATCCTTCATCGAGCGGTCGCCAGCAGCCTTGCCGGCGCCGAAGAAGTAGACGTACTTCGGCGCCGCCACGCGCCGGGTAGACGTCCTCCGGCCTGCCGCTTTGCGCGCAGACGCGGTCGCGCTTTTCCGTGTGGCCGTCTTCCTGGTGTTCCGTGGTGTGCTCGTACGGGTGGTCGCCCCGCGCTTCGCCGTCCTTGCCGTCTTCCGTTTCTTTGCCATACGTGCTGTCGCGCCTCTCGCCGACCGGCTGGCCACTGGGGACCGTGGCGAAGCCTTTCTTCTCCTGCCTTCTGACTTCTAGAGCATGCGCCCTCAGTCCTCTTTCACGATCTCCGACACATCCGCCAGCCGGAGAATTGTCCTTTCGAGCCGCTTCATCAACGCCAGGCGCCGGAGCCGCAACCCAGGCTCCTCGGCCATCACGAGCACGTCGGTGAAGAACCGGTCCACTGCCGGGCCAAACCGCGCCGCCTCGTCGAACGCAGCACGGAAGTTCTCGCCGCCATCCACCGCCGCGTCGATCTTCGGTCCCCGTTGCTCGAGCTCTTCCCTGAGCTGCGTCTCGGCCGCCTCCTCAGCGCTCGACGAAACCGCGGTGACACCGGTTTCGATTCGGGAAAACTCCACGTCCGGCAACTCACGCGCGATGTTTCTCACCCGTTTGAACAGCGTGGCGAGCTTGAGGAAGTCGGCCGACCCCGTGAACTCCGGCAACACCTCGAGTTTGCGGCGGGCGTCGACCGGCTTCACCTCGGCCAGCGACGTCTGATGCGTCACAGCGCGCACGTTGCGCACGTCGTACCCTCGCTGTTCGAGCACATACCGAAGCCGCTCGAAGAGAAAGGGCACGAGCCGCCCGTCATTCGCCACGGAAGACTCGCCTTCGTGCACCGCTTCGGCCATCGCCAGCAGACTGCCGAGATCCGGTCTCACACTTAACCCAGTCAACTCCGGCAGGTCGACGAGGACCCTGAAGACCCCGTGCGCCTGTCGCCGCAGCCCGAACGGATCTCTCGAACCGGTCGGCTTCTCACCCGCCTGGAACAGTCCCACCAGGGTGTCGAGCTTGTCGGCCAGCGACACTGCCGCCCAGCTGACCCCCGCCGTCCCCAGATCTCGAGGCCGCGGCGGCGCGTCGACAGTCACCCCAATCGGCAGGTAGTGGTAATAGATGGCCCGCCACACCTCCTCGGGCTCGCCATCCTCCCGAGCGTAGATGCCACCCATGCCCCCCTGCAGCTCCGGAAACTCGCCCACCATGTCGGTGGTCAGATCGGCCTTGGCGAGCAGCGCCGCGCGCGCGGCGTGGCCCGTCTGCTCCTCGGCGGCAAAAGCCTCGCCAGCGACGCGAGCGGCGACCTGCTCGATACGCTGCGCCTTGGCCCGGTAGCTGCCCAGCTTCGCGTGGAACCGAAGGGTGTCAAGGCGTTCGAGGCGTGACGCCAACGGGGCACTCCGGTCCGCCTCCCAGAAGAATCGCGCATCGCGCAGGCGTGCAATCAGCACACGCTCGGAGTTGTGCGCGATGGCCCGCACGTTGTCACGCGGGGTGTTGGTCACCGCGAGGAAGTGCTCGGTCAGACGGCCGCGCCGCGTCACAACCGGAAAGTAGTGCTGATGGTGAATCATCGTCGTCTTCAGCACCTCATCCGGGAGCGCCAGGAACTCCTTTGGGAAGTGACCTGCGACGACCGACGGATACTCGACCAGATCTGGCACCTCGTCGAGCAGCGAGGACTCCCCACCGGCAGTGCCGACAACGCCGCCGGCGCGCTTGGCGTACGTCCCGAGCTTCTGCTCGATACGGGCGCGCCGTTCCTGGCGGGACAGCAACACGTAGCGCCGCTTGAGCCCCGTCCGATACTCGGCGAAGGAACCGACCCGGAACCCGCGCCCCGGTGTGCCATCTTTCGCGAAAAAGCGGTGTCCGTAGGTCTTCGCCCCCGCCCGGATCGGCGCGACTCCGCGGGCCAGCGCCCCCGGCGTGCGATCGATGACAAACGGCACCGCACGACCGCCAAAAAGGAACAGCAGCCAACGGATCGGCCGTCCAAAGAGCAGATCGCCCCGCCCGTCCTCGAGCCGCGCGTCCCAATGCATCTGCTTGGCGAAGGCGAGGTCGCGGAGCACGGCAGCCAGCACATCCCCCAGCACCGAGCGCGCCGCGGCACCCCGCTCACGCCTCTGGTAGACCAGGTAGAGTCCTCTCGGGGTCTCGACCTGCGATAAGCGGGCGACATCCACCCCGTTCTTACGCGCGAACCCTAGTGCCGCCCGCGTCGGCTGACCGTCGGCGTCGAACGCCGCCCTGACCGGCGGACCGGTCAGCGTCTCTTCCAGGTCGGCCTGCCGGTCGGCCACCTTGGCGACGCGCACGGCGAGGCGACGCGGCGTCCCGAAAGGCTCCGGTGGCAGCGGGCAGTCGAGACGGGCCGCCGCCAGCTGCGCGCCGACACGCTCCCCGATCTGCCGCGTCAGAGGCGGCAGCCAGCTCGCCGGCAGCTCCTCACACCCGATCTCGACCAGCAGCTCTCGATACATGGAGTTCCGACACGGACGCGTTATGCCTCGACAGGCTCCCCGACGTGGGCGCCGGCGATTGCCACCGCCAGCTGACGCACTCGCAGAATATAGGCGGCGCGCTCGGTGACGCCGATCCCGCCGCTGGCATCCAGCATGTTGAAGGTGTGCGAGCACTTGAGACAGGCGTCCAGTGCCGGCAGCACGAGACCGGAGCGCAACAACGTCTCGCTCATCTGGTGATACCGATCGAACAGATCTCGGTGGAACGTCGCAAACTCCCTTTCCGGCATGTCGACCATGCCGAAGGCATACTTGGTCTGCTCCACTTCGTCCTGGTGGCGCACCTCCCGATAGGTGACACCCGGCGCCCACTCCAGATCGTAGACGTCGTCGACGCCCTGCAGGTGCATGGCGATGCGCTCGAGCCCGTAAGTCAGCTCCACGGATATCGGCGCGAGATCGAGACCGCCCGCCTGCTGGAAGTAGGTGAACTGGGTGATTTCCATGCCGTCGAGCAGCACCTGCCACCCGATGCCCCAGGCGCCCAGGGTGGGCGACTCCCAGTTGTCCTCCTCGAACCGCACGTCGTGCAGCGCGGGGTCGATGCCGCAGGCGCGCAGACTCTCCAGATACAGTCCCTGCGCGGCGTCCGGTGAGGGTTTGAGGATGACCTGGAACTGGTGGTGCTTGAACAGCCGGTTCGGATTCTCGCCAAATCGCCCATCCGCCGGCCGTCGCGCGGGCTGAACATACGCTACCTTCCAATGACGCGGGCCCAGCACCCGCAAAAACGTCTCCGGGTGCATCGTGCCAGCCCCCACCTCGATGTCGAGCGGCTGGTGCATCAGACAACCTCGCGAGGCCCAGAAACGAGACAGCGAGGCAATCAGGTCCTGCAGGGTCATGGCGTCGCCCTATTCATCGCTCGGAGCACCTTCGATGACCGCAGCTCCTTCTCCAGGTGCACCGAGATCAGCTGTCGATGCGCCTGCTCCAGTTCACGCGCCGCCTCTGCCGGCAGCTCGATATCGGACAGCCCCCCGGGCGGGGTGACGGACGCCGCCCGGAGAAACCGCACCGACTCGGCCGAGATGCGGATGCCCCGACCGACCGCGCATGCCGTGCAGGTGAACCCGCCGCCAGTCGGGTCGAGGTGCCCGCCGCGCACCGAGTCGCCGCCGCACCGATGGCAGGCGATCAGCGACGGATACACACCCTGCAGACGCAGAACCCAGTACTCGACGTAGCGGGCCAACCGCCCGACCGGGACCTTGTCGACCAGCGAGTCCACCACCGCGGCACCGAGCCGATACAGTGTCGCGTTCGGGTCGGCTTCTGGCGCGCACTCGTCAATCAACTCGGCGAAGTACTCGACGTGCCCGAGTCCGTCGCCGTCACGCACCATCAACGGCGACCGCACCGGTTCAACGTAGCTCAGCCGCACCAGGTCGCGTTGTTCCCGCTCGTAGTACGCGAGCCGGGCAAGTGTCAGTGGCTCGAGCCCGCCGGCGAATCGAGACTTCAGCCCCCGCGCACGATTCGCCACACCACGCTTCTTGCCCCGATCCCTGGTCAAGAACACGACGATACGGTCCGCTTCACCGAGTTGGTAGGTGCGCAGGATCAGCGCGTCGGTCGTATGGAGTGGCATCGCGAGCGCGTATCGTCCCGCATCCGAGGACCTGCCATTGTAGCCTCTGCGGCCTGTATGGGGCGAATCAGTGGCAGCTGGTTCCGGCGCCGCCGGCCTGTCAGACCTCGGGCACCCAGAAGATGGCGAAGCCCGCCAGCTCCTCCTGCCTTCTGTTCTCCCGTCTCCTGGGCAGAGGAACTACACCACCTGCTCCAGATACTGCAGGAATATGGTGGCCAGTCCCAGAAACGCGAAGAAACCGAACACGTCGGTGAGCGTGGTGATGAACACGGCGGACGCCAGCGCCGGGTCCACCCTCATGGCTCGCAGGGCGATCGGAATCAGAGTAGCGGCAATGGCGGCCACCAGGAGGTTGATAACCATCGCCAGCGCCAGAATCAGCCCCAAGAAGAGGTTCCCGGACATCGACCAGGCCACCCCGGCCCCGGCTATGCCGAGCGCCAACCCGTTACCGAGACCGACGAGCGCCTCCTTGAACACCGCCCGGCGTGAGTTGCCCCAGGTCAGCTCACCGAGGGCAATCCCCCGAACGATGATCGTCAGCGTCTGGGTCGCCGCGTTGCCGCCCATGCTGGCGACAATGGTCATGAGTACCGCCAGCACCACGACCTGGTCGATGGTGGCCTGAAAGGCACGCACCACGAAGGCGGCCATCGTGGCGGTGACCAGATTGACCGCCAGCCACGGCAATCGCTTCCGCACCGACTCGCGCGCCGGTGAGAACACATGCTCGTCCCCGCTGACTCCGGCCAGCCGGTAGATGTCCTCAGTCGCCTCGTCTTTGATGATGTCGATGACGTCGTCGACGGTGATGATACCGACGAGCTTGTTTTCTTCGTCGACAACCGGAATCGCCAGCAGGTTGTAGCTGGCCACGTGCTGGGCGACTTCTTCCTGATCGGTGTCCACTCGCGCGCTGATCAGATCGGTCGTCATGATCCGCTGCAACGGTGTCTCCGGCGCCACCAGGAGCAGCCGACGCAACGACACGACCCCCACCAGATGACGGCGCTCATCCACGACATAGAGATAGAACACCATCTCCACCTCGCGCGAGCCCTGGAGGGCCCCAATCGCCTCCCCAGCCGTGAGATCCTCGGAGAGCGCAAACACCGTCGGGTTCATGATGCGCCCGGCGGTCTGTTCGGCGTACTCGAGCAGGTTCTCGACCTCACCCGACGCCTGTGGCTGCATCAGCTCCAGCACGGCCGAAGACAGGGCAGCCGGCAGCTCTTCGATCAGCGCCACCGCGTCGTCCGACGGCAGCTCCTGCAGCCAGACCGCGATCTGATCGGCGGGATGGTCGGCCAGCAGCACGGCCGCATGTTCGGAGCCGTATTCGATCAGCGCCTCCATGGCGAGGCGGCTGTTATGGTCGAGCAGGAGGTTGAGCGCGCCGCGACAGTCCTTGTCGGGCAGCTCGCCGAAGACTTCAGCGAGGTCGGCGGGATGTTGCTTCTGGAGCAGGTTGAGCAGGTTGGCGGACGCACCAATCCGCTGCAGTCGTTTGACCGAGTCGAGCACCACGTCGATGCGGCGGTGGGGTGGCATCGTCCCGTCGTCCGGGTCGGGTCGCGCCGAAGCGCGACAAGTCAAAGTCGCCTATGGGTCGCACAATCAGTACCAAGAACTCTTGAGTGTAACACCTCGTGCTCGCCGCTGACACCCCCGGCCGCGCCTCGAGCATCAAGCACCTGAGCGCCCAAAGCCAAGAACTCCAGGGCAAGGCCCTCACCCACGTGTCTTTGTCCCGGGAGCCACACCGGCCTGGTCCAGGATCCGGTCGTTCTCACGCCAGTTCGCGCGAACCTTGACGTGCAGGTCGAGAAAGACGCGCGTGCCGAAGAACCGCTCCAGCTCCTGTCTGGCCTCTGTGCCGATCTGTCGCACCATAGCGCCGCCGTGACCGATGACAATTGGCTTCTGGGAGGCGCGTTCGACCAGGATCGAGCAATACAGGCGCAAGATCCCCGGCTCGGTGTCCTCGTCGAATCGGTCCACGACGACTGCTGTCGTGAACGGGAGCTCGGCGTGGGTGAGCCGCAGCACTTTTTCCCTGACGGTCTCGGCCGCCAGCACCCGTTCCGGCTGGTCGGTCAGGAAGTCGTCGGGATAAAGGGGCTCACCCTCTGGCAGCTGTTCGACGATTTCCCGCTCCAAGATCTTCACGCCATCGCCGGTCAGGGCCGATACCGGCACGATCGCGGCGAAGTCTCGCTGCCGGCTGTACCAGTCCATGATCGGGAGCAATCGCGCTTTGGCGACCCGATCGATCTTGTTGAGCACCAGGACGACCGGCACCCGCGCCTCAGCGAGCGACTCCAGCACGAACCGGTCACCGGCTCCCACTCCATCGGTCGCATCGCGTACAAGGCCGATCAGATCGACATCGCCGATCGATTCGACCGCCATGTCGACCATCCGCACATTCATCCTGTGCAGCGGACGGTGAATTCCTGGGGTGTCGACAAAGATGACCTGGGCCGCAGGGTCGCCAGCGTAGTTCCGGACCGCCAGGATCCGGTTCCGGGTCGTCTGTGGCTTGTCGGAAACGATCGCCAGCTTGGTGCCGACCACGCGGTTGAGCAGGGTGGACTTGCCGGCGTTTGGCCGGCCTAGGAGCGAGACGAAGCCAACTCGCATGAGTGCTAAGGACAAACAGGTTCCTGAGTACCGCGGCGAAGCCCTCCGGCTTCTCCTGTCTCCTGCCTCCTGTCTCCTGTCTCCTCGCGCAGCACGTCTTAATCCGGCGCTGTCCCGACCACTTCGCGTCGTTGCACCCGGACCTTGCGCACCCTCCGGCGCTCGGCCTCGAGCACCTCGACCGACAGGTCGTCGACCTCCACGGACTCGCCGACAGTCGGAACGCGCCCCAAACGGTCCAGTAGGTAACCGCCGACCGTCTCGAACCCGTCACGCTCCACCGTCACACCGAGATGCTCGACCATGTCGCCCACACTGACCGTGGCCAGCAACACGAATCTCCCATCGCCCTCGTCGACGATCGGCTCCGACTCATCGTCGTACTCGTCGCGGATCTCGCCGACGATCTCCTCGACCAGGTCCTCAATGGTAACCAGACCGGCCGTGCCACCGTACTCATCCACGACGATCGCGCTCTGCAGCTGCTTGACCTGTAGCTCTCGCAGGAGCTCGGCGACCCGCTTGCCCTCCGGCACGACATGCGCCGGGCGAAGCAGCCGCGGCACGACCGGGGACTCGCCTTGTGCTTCGTCGAGGGTCACCAGATCCTTCACGAACACGAAACCCAAAATGTTGTCCAGGTTGTCCTTGTACACGGGGATTCGCGAATACTCCTCCTCGGCAAAGAGCGCCCGGAATTCGGCCACGGTCGCTTCGTGCCCGAGTGCGACGATGTCTGGCCGCGGGGTCATGACCTCGCGCACCAACGTGCCCCCGAAGTCGACGACCGACTGCAGCAGCTTGTGTTCTTCGGTCTCGTCGGCGTCCGCCTCGGCCTCGGTGGACTCGCCTCCGGGTGCAGGCGACTCGAGCCCACTACCGCCGTTCGACCGTGCCTCCGGGCGGACCCGCGGCGGCCGCGCCAACCGGAGCAAGCCGCCCGTCACTGGACCCACGATTCGTAGCGCGAGGTCGAACGACGGCAGCAGGAGCTCGAGGGTGCGAACCGCGCCGCGCCGGACCAACGCCGAAGGTACGAGCTGCTCACACACAACCACGAACAGCACGATTGCCGCCAACAACCCGCCTACGGCCTGCGCCGACGCCACGCCAATCAGTCGCGCCAGCACCACCGAGGCGGTGGCAAACAGCACACCACGCAGCAACCGCGTCACCACATACAGTCGCAGCGGGTCCTCGAGATACGTTGTCAGAGACTCGTGCCGGACATCCCGTTCCGCCGTGAGCCGTTCGGGCAGCCGCACCATCGCGCCAAAAGCAGACTCGATGGTCGCCACGTAGACCACGGCGCACCCGATCAGAAACAGCAGTAGAGGAAGCATCGAGTGTTAGGAACCTTGCCCCGCCGGCAACCCCCCGCGGCGCTGAAGACGACGTTCGAGCCGCTGCATCCGTCCGTCGTCCCGTTCGTGGTCGTGCCCCAGCAGGTGCAGCAACCCGTGCAGCGCCAGCCGGCGCCACTCCTGCTGTTCGGTCAGACCGGCGGCCCGCGCCTGGCGCGCTGCCCGGCCGGTGGCGATCACGATGTCTCCGAGAAATCGGTCCGGGCCTGGACCGCTGGCCGTCGGGACGGGGTCGACCGGGAACGAGAGCACATCAGTGACCGTATCGACCGCACGGAACCGACGATTGAGATCTCGCATCTTGCGGTCGCCGACCAGCGCCACGGCGACGACGCCGACCGCGGCATGTGGCGCGACACGGCCGAGCCACGTCGGCAACGTCCCGGCCGGCTTGTGCCGGCCTCGTCCGTCGGTCACCGCCACTCGAAGCCGTATGGCCGCTCGATGGGACCCGGCGGGGTCGGGGTCGGGGTCGTCGGCAGTCATCCGGTGTCCGGCCCCGTGTAGGCCTCGTATGCTCGAACGATCTTCTGCACGAGGGGGTGCCGGACGACATCGCGGTCGTCGAACCGCGTGAAGGCGATGCCCTCGACCCGTTCCACGATCCGCATCACCTCCACCAACCCTGAAGCCGTCTGACCGAGCGGGAGATCGATCTGGGTGATGTCCCCTGTGATGACCGCCTTCGACCCAAACCCGAGCCGCGTCAGGAACATCTTCATCTGCTCCGAGGTAGTGTTCTGCGCTTCATCGAGAACCACAAACGCGTCGTTGAGCGTCCGGCCGCGCATGAAGGCGAGCGGGGCGATCTCGATGGTGCCGCGGTCCAGCAGCCGGTCGACCCGATCCATGTCCAGCATGTCGTAGAGCGCGTCGTAGAGCGGTCGCAGATACGGATTCACCTTCTCCTGCAAATCGCCAGGCAGAAACCCAAGCTTCTCACCGGCCTCGACAGCCGGGCGCGCCAAGACGATGCGGGTCACCTTTTTGGCGGTGAGAAACGCCACGGCCTGGGCCATCGCCAGATAGGTCTTCCCGGTTCCTGCCGGACCAATCCCGAACACGATATCGTGGCGTTCGATCGCCTCGACATACCGCCGCTGGTTGAGACTCTTCGGCGTGACGTGCCGCTTGCTCGACGCCTTGACGGTCGCCCGTACGAAGTAGTCGCGAAGTTGAACGCGGTCATCCTCGATGACGAGCTGCGCCGCCTGCTGGACGTCCTCCTGCGACAGCTGGTAGCCCTCGGCGACCAGCTCCCCCATCTGCTGCACGACACGCTGAACCCGGGCGACGGCATCGTCGTCACCTTCGGCCAGCAGCATATTGCCGTCGGTACGGATCCGGACCCCGAACAGGTCCTCGAACATCTTGAGGTTGGTGTCGTAGGAGCCGAACAGCAGCTCGACCCCCTCGTCAGGTATGGGGATCCGCGCGACTGTCGCTGTGCCGGGCTCCCCTTGTTGTTCGGACACGTGCTGTGCCGATGGTGACACGGAGTGTCGAGCCGGTCAAGAATCGGTGCGCAGATGCAGATCGCGCAGCTGATTCGGGCTGACCGTGGACGGAGCACCGGTCATCAGGTCCACCGCGGTGGCGGTCTTCGGAAATGCAATGACGTCGCGTATCGATGCCTCTCCAGCCAGTAACGCCACGATCCGGTCTACCCCAAGGGCGATCCCACCATGCGGCGGCGTGCCGAACTCGAGCGCCTCGAGGAAGAACCCGAACCGGGACCGCGCTTCCTCATCGGTAATCTTCAGCAGCTCGAAGATCCGACGCTGCAGCGGCTGATCGTGGATCCGGATACTCCCACCCCCGATCTCGCTGCCGTTGAGCACCAGGTCGTAGGCCTTGGCCAGCACGGCCCCGAGGTCGGTGTCCAATCGATCGCGATCTTCGTCACGCGGGGCTGTGAACGGGTGGTGCATCGACGTGTGCCGCCCCTCGGTCTCACTCCACTCGAACATCGGGAAATCGACGACCCAGGTCAGTGCCCGGCGCCCCTCATCGATCAGCCCCTCGCGCTGCGCCAACCGCAGACGAAACTGACCCAGCAGTCCGGAGGCCTCGGCTGACGAACCCGCTGCGACGAGCACCAGGTCGTCGGCTCCGGCGCCGACTGCCTCCAGCAACAGTCCCAGCGTCTCGGCGCCGGCCGCCTTGAGAATCGAGCTCTGGACCTCACCACCAGGGGCGCCAGGATCGCCAGGGCCATGTGGCCCGTAGCGCGCCCACACCAGCCCCTGTGCACCGAGCTCGATAGCCTCGTCGACCAGCTTGTCGACCTGGCTGCGGGAATAGCGCCCCGCGCCCGGCACGACAAGCGCCCGCACCACGCCGCCAGCGGCCACCGCGTCACGAAACACCCGGAAACCCGAGTCGGCGAAGATGCCCGATACATCTGCAATTTCCATCGCTATGCGCAGATCCGGCTTGTCCGACCCGTACTTCGCAATCGCCTCGGCATACGGCAATCGCGGAAACGGTATCTCGATCGACTCGTCATTCGCCTCGAAGATCGTCTGCATCAGCTGCTCGACAACGCCGAAGACGACGTCTGGTGTGGCAAACGACACCTCGAGGTCGATCTGAGTGAACTCCGGCTGACGGTCCGACCGGAGATCCTCATCCCTGAAGCACCGCGCCACCTGAAAATACCGGTCCATGCCCCCCAGCATCAGGATCTGCTTGAAGATCTGGGGAGACTGCGGCAACGCGAAGAACTCGCCAGGATGCACCCGGCTGGGCACCAGATAGTCGCGGGCGCCCTCCGGGGTCGACTTGGCGAGCACCGGGGTCTCGATGTCCAGGAACCCCTGCTCGTCCAGCGACCGACGCGCCGCCATCAGAACACGATGACGCAGCTGCAGGTTTCGCTGCATCCGCTCGCGCCGCAGGTCGAGATAGCGATACTTGAGCCGGATATCCTCAGACACCGGCGTCTCGTCGGAAATCTGGAACGGCGGGCGCCTGGCTTCGCTGAGCACGTCGATCTGGCGCACCGCGACCTCGACCTCACCGGTCGCGATCTTCGGGTTCAGCGTGTCCTCGGTTCTGCGCTCGATCGTACCGCTGACCGCTACGACGAACTCGGGTCGCAGCCGCTTGGCCGCCGCAAGGAGCGTCTCGTCGTCGCGCGCCACGACCTGGGTCACACCGTACCGGTCTCGGATATCGACGAAGATCAGCGACCCGAGATCGCGCACACGATGAACCCACCCCATCAAGGTGGCCTCGGTCCCCATGTCGGTCGCGCGCAGGGCACCGCATGTATGTGTTCGTATCAGTTCAGGCACGGTGGATTCCGTCGTCGCGATGTCGCCCATGAAAGCTCTCGAGCAGGTGGGCCGTTACCTGATCCCGGGCCACCGTGTGCTGGTGCCCGGTCTCCATCTCCTTGATCGTCACCTGCTGGCGGGCCAGCTCGTCTTCACCGAGAATCAGCACTCGTCGCGCGCCGCTGCGATTGGCCCGCTTCATCTGCGACTTTGACGAGTGCCCGTCGTAGTCGATCAAGGCCGTCAACCCGGCCTTGCGCAGGTCGCGTGCCAGCACACGGGCAGCTGGCCAGCTCCCATCGCCAATTGCCACGACGAAAGCATCGGCGACGGTCGTGCCGCCCGCGCCCTCCGACAGAGCCAGAACCAGGCGCTCGAGCCCGGCCGCGAAACCGATACCCGCCCGGTCCGGTCCCCCCAGGCGTTTGACGAGGTGATCATACCGGCCTCCGCCCAGCAGCGCGTTCTGGGCCCCGAGTCCGGCCCCGAGTATCTCGAAGGTGGTGCGGGTGTAGTAATCGAGCCCCCGCACCAACCGGTGCGACACGCGATAGAGCAGGCCATAAGCGTCCAGGTGCCGCTTCACCTCGTCGAAATGCGCCCGACAGGCGTCACACAGGAAATCCTCCGAATGCGGCAGCGCGTCGATGATCGGCTGGTCGGCCGGCACCTTGCAGTCGAAGATCCGCAACGGGTTGGTCCGCGCCCGCCGCTGACAGTCTCCGCACAGCTCGGGCACGCGCTCCCCCAGTGCCTCGAGCAGCGCCGCGCTGAACCGGGGCCGGCAGTCCGCGCACCCGACCGAGTTGATGACCAGATCGGCCGTCTCGATGCCCAGATCGGACACGAAGGCGGACGCCATCTCGATGACCTCTCCATCGACGGCCGCGTCGGCGACACCGAATACCTCGACGTCGAGCTGATGGAACTGCCTATAGCGCCCCTTCTGGGGTCGCTCATAGCGAAACATCGGCCCGAGACTGTAGAGCTTGACGAACGGCAGCTCCTGCTCGAGACTGTGCTCGACGAAGGCCCGCACCATGCTGGGTGTCGCCTCGGGCCGCAGGGTGATGCGATCGCCGCCCTTGTCGGTGAAGGCATACATCTCCTTCTGGACGATATCGGTCGACTCGCCGGTCCCCTTGGCGAACAGCTCCTCCCGCTCGATCACCGGTGTCCGGATCTCGACATACCCGTAGCGCTCGCAAACGGCGCGCGCCACGCGCTCGACCTGCTGCCAGCGCCCGACCTCGGCCGGAAGAATGTCGCGGGTGCCGCGAATGCCCGGAATCACGTCGTGCGCTGCCCCCTGGGTTCAGGTCGCGTGCTCATCATTCACCGTCCGGCGCAGTCCGGAATAGTCCGGCTCGCCTACTGCTGGAATTCACGCTTGTAGCCGACGTAATTTTCCGCATAGCGCCGGATCGAGATCACCTCATCGTCGGTGGTCGCTCGCTGAACGCGCCCTGGATTCCCCATCACCATCGATCCGGGTGGAATCGTCGTGCCCTCGACGATGAGCGTGCCGGCCGCGACGATCGAGCCAGTCCCGACCACCACACCGTTCAGCACGATCGCGCCCATGCCGATGAGACAGCGGTCCTCGACCACGCACCCGTGGAGCACCGCCGCATGCCCCCCACGGTCACCTCGTCACCGATAACCGTCGGGTGGGTTTCGTGCATGACGTGGACAACACACCCGTCCTGGATATTGGTGCGCCCGCCCACGCGAATCCGATTGACGTCGCCGCGAATGACGACGTTCATCCAGACACTGCTGTCCTCACCGATCTCGACATCGCCGATCACCTGTGCGCTGTCGTCTACGAACGCCGTGGCAGCTACTCGAGGGAAGCCCGCGCGGTGGGACCGGAGCATCAGCGTAAATTATACGCCGATCATGGCTTTACGACGGAGAAGAGCCCCCTGCTTGGTGGCATAATGGTTTTCATGAGTGTTCTGGACCGTCTGGGCCGGCCACTGACCAGCCTGCGTCTGTCGGTGACCGACCGGTGCAACCTGCGCTGCCAGTACTGCATGCCGGAGCGAGACTATGGCTGGCTTCCGCGAGCCGACATTCTGACCTTCGAGGAGTTCGACACCCTGGTCGACACCTTCACCGGCCTGGGCGTCGACAAGGTCCGGATCACCGGTGGCGAACCGCTCGTACGCAAGGACCTCCCGGACCTGATCGCGCTGCTGGCACAGAAGTCGACGCTCAAAGACCTGGCGTTGACCACAAACGGCATTCTGTTGGCCGACCGGGTCGAGGCACTCAGAGCTGCCGGACTCCCCCGCATCACGGTGAGCCTCGATACGTTGCACGCCGACCGATTCCAGACACTAACCCGGTTCGACAGCCTCGACGCGGTGCTTCGGGGTCTGGAGCTGGCCGCCGGGGCCGGTTTCGACAGTGTCAAGATGGACACCGTGGTCATTCGCGGAGTGAATGACGACGAACTTGTACCGATACTGGAGCTCGGCCAGCGACTGGGCGCCGAGGTGCGGTTCATCGAGTACATGGATGTGGGTGGTGCGACCCGCTGGACGATGGAGGACGTTATCTCGCGTAAGGAGATGCTGCGACGGCTGTCCGCGCATTTCGGGCCAATTGCGGCGATCGACGAGAACACCGCCGCGCCAGCTGACCGCTTCACACTGCCCGACGGCACCGTGTTCGGCATCATTTCGTCGACGACCGAGCCGTTCTGCCGGCAGTGCGACCGCAGCCGACTTACCGCCGACGGGCTCTGGTATCGGTGTCTCTACGCGCGCGCCGGCACCGACCTGCGGGGACCGCTTCGGTCCGGGGTCGACGTGGATGGTCTCCGGGAGCTCATCGCCACGACGTGGCAGGCCCGAGACGACCGCGGGGCGGAAGAGCGGCTGGCATCCGATGGCCGATCGACGCTCGTCCCGGTCGAAACGCTCCAGGGCGAACCACATCTAGAGATGCACACCCGCGGCGGCTAGGTTTTCCTGGCGAAGCGTCCGCCTGGACGGCGTTGCTTCCTCGGTCACAGACCACCAGTCTGCTCCCTCGTCGCGCCTTGCCAGCCAAACGCTTCGCCAGGAAAAACGACCTTGTCCGGGTTTGGCGGCGTTGCTCGTCGGTCGAATACTGCCGGTATGCTCCCTTCTCGCGCCTTGCCAGCCAAACGCTTCGCCAGGAAAACCACCGGTCAGCGTTTGCGTCGGACAAAGCACAAGCCCGACCAGTCCGCGTCGATCGCGCAGATCTTGAAATCGACGAGACCGTGTGCGAGACCGGCCGCCCGAACCTCCCGTTCGGAGACGTCGGCCGCCAGCGGCGAGGTCTTCTTGGGCCAGGCGAGCCAGAGCCGATCGGTCATGACACGGGCGGCCATCACCTCGATGCCCTGTTCGAGCACGCGTCGCCGGCGGATAAACCAGATGGTGATGTCGCGGGCTCCCTCGCCGCGCCGTCGCAGTCGTACCGCTTTCGGCAGGGCACCCAGCGTGGTTTCGAAGTCCCGTGGCGCGCCGACCAGACGCACGATCGATGCTGGCTTGATCCCGAGCTTCTTGGGCAGAGGCGTCCCGGAGTACCCGGCCAGAACCGAGGGCGGCCGCACGGGATCCCGCGGTGGCCGCGCGAGAGCGCGCCGCACGGCGCCACGGATCCGTCCGCCCGAGGTGTGGACGGCGTCCGGTAAGAGGCTCCGCAGACGCGTAACCAGTGTGGGGCTGCCCTCGACGAAGACGAGCGGCACGTGTCTCGTGGCCTTCAGCTGCCGCACTGCGAGTCCCAGATCCCGTCCGTGCGAGGGGGCTCGCGCCATGTCAATCGCCACCAGCGACGGCACCTGCCGACCAAGCGTCTTGAGATCGGAAGGCCCGCGGATCGGCCGCGCATCTACCTCGTAGCCGGCCCCGCGCAACCGCTCGATCCAGGCCTCGGCGTCGGCATGCACGTTCAGGACACGAATCCGTTGTCCAGACATAGGGCTTTGGCCGGATGGTAGCAGAGTCCCGCGAGGTGGGTGAACCGGGCGGCCCCTCTCCGTGCGCCGTCCGATACAATCTGTGTTCTCCCCTCCGAGGGAAGGAGCATCAAATCGTGATGGCAGCCATCGAACCGCGCCCCTCCGAAGATACGCTCACCCCGCTCTTGCACCCCTCGACGGTCGCCATCATCGGCGCCTCGGACAACCCGACGCGCATCGGAGGGCGACCACAGCGCTACATGCGCGACGCCGGGTTCGGTGGACGCATCTATCCGGTCAACCCGCATCGCGATACCGTACAGGGTCTGACGGCCTTCGCCAGCATCGGCGATCTGCCAGAACCGATCGACATCGCGATCATCGCCGTGCCGGCGCCGGCGGTGGTCGAGACGACCGAGGCGTGCGCGGCCGCGCACGTGAAGGCGGCTGTCATCTTCAGTGCCGGGTTCGCCGAGACCGGCGATGACGGCGGACGCCATCAGGCGGCGCTCGCCGCGGTTGCCGACACCACACCGATGCGCATCGTCGGGCCCAACTGTCTCGGCGTCTACAACTCGGCTCTGGGCTTCTTCGGCACCTTCACCTCGACCATCGAGGCGGGCCGTCCCAAACCGGGACGGGTCGGCCTGGTGAGCCAGAGTGGCGCCTATGGCAGTCATCTGTCGCTGCTCGCCACACGGCGCGGTATCGGCATTCGGTTCTGGGTGACCACAGGAAACGAATGCGACGTCGACGTGGCCGAAACGATCGGCTGGCTGGCCCGACACCCCGACATCTCGGTCATCGTGGCCTACGCCGAAGGCGTTCGTGACCGGGACCGGTTGTTCGCCTCGCTGGCGCTGGCGCGCGAACGCGGCAAGCCGGTCATCTTCCAGAAGGTGGGCCGCACCGAGATCGGCGCCGACGCGGTCCGCTCGCACACCGCGTCGCTCGCCGGGTCCGATGCTGTTTATGACGGGGTGTTTCGCCAGTTCGGCGTCCATCGCGCCAGGGACACCGAGGAGATGCTGGACGTCGCCTATGCGGCAACCTTCGGGACGTTTCCTGCCAGCCGGCGCGTCGGACTGATGAGCATCTCCGGCGGGGTGGGCGTCCAGATGGCCGACGAGGCGGTGGAGTGCGGGCTCGAGGTCACGCCGATGAGCGACGCCGCCCAGGCCCGCCTGAAGGCGTTGCTGCCGTTCGGGTCGCCGCGCAATCCGGTCGACATCACGGCGCAGGCGTTCAACGACCTCTCACTGGTAACGGCAAACCTCGACGTCATGCTCGAGGAACGCACGTACGATGCCATTGTCGCCTTCTTCACGTTCGTCGCGGCCGCCAAGGCGATGGTCGACCCGATCAGCGAGACGCTGCGGGCGGCAAAGCAGCGACATCCCGACTGTCTGCTCGTCCTGTCTATCGTCGGCCCGCCCGAGATTGTGCGCCGCTACGAGGAGGTCGGATGCCCGGTGTTCGAGGACCCGGCCCGCGCCGTGCGCGTCGTCGAGGCGCTGTCCAGATTCAGCGAAGCGTTTGCGCGGCGGACGCCACCGGTGGGCCCCTCCCCCCCGGCGCTGGCGGCACTGCCGGCGGCGCCGATTGGCGAGCACGAGGCCAAACTGATCCTCGCCGCAGCCGGCCTTCCGATGGTCGAGGAACAGCTGTGCGCCACGGCCGACGAGGCCGTGGCGGCGGCCGGTGCGCTCGGCTTCCCCGTGGCGCTCAAGATCGCGTCGCCGAACATCCTGCACAAGACGGAGACGGGCGGCGTAGAGCTGGACCTTGGGACTGCGGACGACGTGTCCCACGCCTTTGCGGCGGTGACCGGACGCGCGCGACTGGCCGCACCGGACGCCCGAATCGACGGGGTGCTCGTCTCCCGCATGGTGACCGCTGGTGTCGAAACGATACTCGGCGTGCAGCACGACCCGACGTTCGGGCCCGTGGTCATGTTCGGGCTTGGCGGCATCTTCGTGGAAACCTTGAAGGACGTGTCGTTTCGCGTGGCACCGTTCGAAGACGATGAAGCGCATCGGATGATGCGCGAGCTGACGGGGTTCCCGCTTCTCGAAGGCGTCCGCGGACGCCAGCGGTGTGACCTCGACGCGGTGGCCGCCGCGCTCTCCGCGCTCTCGCGATTCGCCGCGGCACATACCGGACAGCTCGAGAGCGCCGAGCTCAACCCGGTGGTGGTCTTCGAAGAGGGCCGCGGTCTGTTGGCACTCGACGCCCTGCTCGTGCCCAAACGACCCTGAACGCCGGCACGCGATGGCGGGCCGGGACTAGGGCAGGGCCAGGGCAACCATCTTCGCCCCCTGCAAGGTGAGCACGATGAATTGGCGGTCGTCGATCACGTAGGTCATCGGTGTGCCCAGCGGCCGCGCCGGCAGGGCGGCCTGCCCGAGCACGTCGCCGGTCGCCTTGTCATAAGCGACCAGCCGGGAGCTGTCGTTCGGCCCCGCCGGTCCGAGACCGAGCACCAGCAGCGTCTTGGTGATGAGCGTTCCGCTCGTCGTCTGCTGACCGCCCAGCGGCGGCAGCTCGAGACCGGCGAGCGCCGGATGGTTACGCACCCGGTCGGCGCCGGGCCCGGTCGGCGTCTGCCAGGCGATTTCGCCGCGATTCATATCGTATGCCGTCATCCGGCTGTAGGGCGGCTTCATCAGCGGCAGCCCCTGGGGACCGGTCACCCTCGGTGGACGCGCGGGGTGAATGCTCTCCGGGCCGAGCTTGCCGTTCGGCACATACCGCAGGTTGGTGAAGCTCGGCTTCCCCTCGACCAGCACCATCCGCGTCAGTCCGGTGCGCGACGGCACGTAGAGGAAGCCGGTCTCGGGGTCAGCGCCCGACCCGCTCCAGTTGGCCCCACCGCCTGAACCGGGTACCTGGAGCGTGCCGTGGGTCCCGTTCTCCTCATACAGCGTCTGGGGTGTGAACATCCCGCCGTAGGCGTACTGCTGCATGATCTCGACCGCCTCGGCGCGCAGCTCCGGCGTGAAGTCAATCAGCAGATCCTCGTTCACCCCCTGATACTCGAAGGCCGGCGGTTTCGTCGGGTGCGGCTGGGTCGGCGCCAGCACCTCGCCAGGCACGTCGGACGGCGGCTCGGGACGCTCTTCGATCGGCCAGACCGGCTCACCGGTCGCCCGGTCGAAGACGTAGGTGTACCCCTGCTTGCTGACCTGCGCCAGCGCCTTGATGTCCCGACCATCGACGGTGATGTCCATCAGGGTCGGCGCCGTGGGAAAGTCCCAGTCCCAGACGCCGTGATGGATCGCCTGGAAGTGCCAGACCCGTTCGCCGGTTTCGACATCGACAGCCACGATCGACTGCGAGAACAGGTTGTCCCCCAGCCGCTCGCCGCCCCAGTAGTCGTTGGTCGGCGCCGTCGTTGCCAGGTAGACATGCCCCAGCTCGTCGTCTCCGCTCAGCGTCGACCAGACGTTGGCGTTGCCGGTGTAGAGGTTCGAGCCGTTCTCCCAGGTGTGCTCGCCGAACTGGCCCGCCTGCGGAATGGTGTGGAAGATCCACTTCAGCTCTCCGGTGCGTACATCGAACCCCTGCACCGAGCCGGGCGGCCATTCCTTCAGCGTCGGTCGGTCCGACATCGCCGCCCCGGAGATGACCGTGTCGCGCACGACGACCGGTGGTGAATTGGGGGAGACGGTGTGGCCCTCGTTGCTGAACAGCGGCAAGTTACCGCGCGTGGCCCGTGGCACGGCCGTATGCAGATCGGACTTGCCGTCGATGCCAAAGCTGTTGATGGGGCGGCCGGTCCGCGCGTTGACGGCGATTAGAAAGCCGTCGTGCGTGCCCAGCAGCAGCCGTTCGTCCTCTTCGCCATCGGTCCAGTAGGCCAGCCCGCGTGTCTGCCACGGACCGACGATGCTGGCGTTGCCGCCGGTGGTGTAGGCCTGGGGGTTGTACACCCAGAGGGTTTCGCCTGTCGTGGGGTCGAGCGCCACCACCTGCGCCAGCCCGGTGCTCAGATACATCACGCCGTTGACCATGAGCGGGGTCGCCTTCAGCCCGTTGGCGTCGAGCGGTGGCAGATAGCGTCGCTGCAGGCTCTCGATGAGCGCGAGATCGGCCGACTCCCAGGTCCACGCGATCTCCAGGTTCTCGAAGTTCGATCGGTCGATCTGGTCGAGCGGGGAGTACTTCTGACTCCAGTTCGTGCCGCCGTAGCTGGGCCACTCGCCGCCAGGATCCGGCGGCTGCGCCGCCGCCCACGCCGCCGCGCTCCACACCACCGCCACGACCAGACCGACACGCGTCCACGCGTCCATGGCGTGACCCAGCGCGTGGACCGGCGCCCGGGCGCTGTCTCGGCGCTCCATCTGATTTGTGTCACCGATGTTCATATGCCCTCCGGCTATGGACACTTATACACCGACGGCTCTCGAACAGGCCAGGATTCCTCGCCCTACGGTCGGCATTCCCCGCGACGAAAAAAGGGCCGCGCGGCGTCTGCCACACGGCCCTTCCTTGTTCGTTGCCGTGTTCTGAGGCCCGAAGCCTGCAGTCAGGCGAGCACCAGCGAGCCGCTAGCTCACGCCGACCGGCTCGCCCTTCTTCTTCCCGCTTCCGAGCCCCTGAATCTGCATGACGTCGCTCTGCGCCTGCGCCTCCTCTTTGAGGACGTGCTGCCGGTAGAGCACCGCCATCCGCTCGTTCTCAGCCTTTTGCTTCATCTGCTCGCGCGCCGCCAGCTTCTCCTGCCGTGCGGTCTTCACGATGCCCTGCTCGTCCAGATCGGTCTGGAGCCCGGCCGCAACAGCCTTGGGGTCGAGTACCAGATTGTGATCCGTGCTGCCCATGGCCACGTCCTTTCCGCCGGCGAAGATCTCGTGGCGGCCGTGCTCGTCGTACCACTTGGTCAGCGTGGCGGTCGTGTGCATCTTCTCGATGATGTTCCGCCAGCCGATCCCGGTGTTGTAGGCGCAGAAGGAGATCTCCCCTTCCTGCGTCCCATACGGAATGATGCACCGCTCGGTGCGTCGGAAGTCGTAGTTGAACAGGTCCTGGAACCACATGCCGGCGATGAACAGGAAGTTCCAGCGATCGGACCGACGCTTTGCAATGTCACCCTGTGTGCGATCGCCCGTCACCTTCCCGTAGTCCTTCCCGGTCGCGCCAAATGTCTTGTCGAATTTCTGCAGCAGGTCCAGCAGCTTGAAATGCTTCGGCGCCTTGAACGGGTCGTAGTTCCGCATGAGCGACAGCGCCATGCCCAGCACCGACATGAACCGCCCCTTGGACGCGTCATTCACCCGCGCGATGTCCTTCGCCAGCCGCTCCGCCTTGACGAACGCGGTGAACGGCACCGACTCCTTGGTCTCTTTGTCGATCATCACCGCCATACCGATACCGCAGTTCGGGTGGCAGCCGCAATTGAGCTGTCCCCAGTCGGCCTGCGGGCCGTGAATCACGTCTGACCAATCTGTGAAGGTGCCCATGAACGAGATCGGAAACCAGTCGCGCACCGGCTCGCCGATGCCGGTCTGATTCTTCACGTCGTGCGCCAGGTGCGACAGCGTGTAACGCTGCGCATGCCGCCGCTCGTCGGTAATCTCCTCGTCGCGGCCGGTGAACGACACCGGCTGGAACGACAGGAAGTTGATCTTTTTCGGGTTGTCGAGCGCAAACTGCACTATGCGGCCGACCTGTTCGTTGTTGATGCCGTTGATGATCGTGATGACCGGCACGATGTCGACGCCGGCGTTGTGCAGGTTCTCGATGGCGCGCAGCTTCACGTCGAACAGGTTGCCGACCAGCCGGTGGGAGTTCGCAGCATTGCCGATGCCGTCAAACTGCAGATACGCGTAGCGCAGCCCGGCATCGGCCGCGGCGCGCGCGAAATCCGGGCTCTTGGCGAACTCGATACCGTTGGTGGCCGCCTGCACGCTGTTGTAGCCGACCTTGCGCGAGTAGCGGATCGCGTCGAGAAAATACGGTGAAATGGACGGCTCGCCGCCGGAGAACTGCACCGACATCTGCCGTCTCGGCTTGATCGAGATCGCGTTGTCGAGCAGCGTCTTGATATCGTCCCACCCGAGCTCATGGACAAAGCCCACCTGGTTCGCGTCCATGAAACAGGGGTCGCACATCATGTTGCAGCGGTTGGTGAGATCGATCGTGAGCACCGCACCGCGGCCGTACTTGATCGTGCTGCTGCCGTGGTTGTGCAGTCCCTCGTCGTTGTGCGGAACGATGTCGCTGCCGGGAAACGCGTCCTCGAGATGCTTGAAGAACGCGGTGTCGATGGCCATCACGTCTTCGAAGTGGCCATGGAGCGGGCAGTCCTTCACCATCATGATCTTGCCGTCACGCTCGATGATTTCCGCTTTGATCTCGCCGACCTTTTCGTGCTTCAAGATCTCGTAGTCCTGCTTGCCGTCCAAGATCTCCTGGCGCGCCTCACGGACGCAGGTCGGGCACAGCGAATCGGTTTCACGCGGCCAGCCCAGCGGCGGCTTCACCTTCTCGTGAGACTTGAGCATCGGCTTGTCCGACCAGGCCGGCGTGAACGATTGCCGCTGACTTACCCGGTTCACCGCGTCGTAGACGCCCCATCCGGCGTTGGCAAGAAGGCTCAGCCCCTTCTCGGCATATTTGATTGGCTTGTGCATCTTCAACTCCCGCAACGGGCCAGACACCGCACCCGTATCTCTCGCGTATGTGACGTCTCCGCCGTCGGCTTGGCTGGTCGTACCAGATCCTGCTGTGCGTACCCGCACAAGTTATTTATCGAGCATAAGATAGCCATGATTTGCAGAAAACACCCGAAACTTCCTTCGGGAGGGCATTTCAGGGGGGCGAATGGGCGCCTGAGTAAGTGCTTGGCGCCGCCCAGGAAGCCGAGTCGGCCAGAATCGACGGATTTCCGCCGGCGCTCCCGCCCGCAAACAGAGACCCCGACGCCGGCGAAGCCCTCCGGCTAACTCCTGACTCCTGACTCCCGACTTCTGACTTCTGAGTTCTAAAGGTCACTCATCAGACCGCCCCCTGCCGAAACGTCAGGTTGTAGCGGCCATTGAGCTCGAGCTCGGGCGGACCTGTGCCGGGCAACAGCGCCGCCACGCCGTGGTAGCGTAGCCGGCTCTGCCCGCCGAAGACGAACCCATCACCCGACGCGAGCAGGACCATCGTCTTTGGTTCTTTGCGTGCGAGCCCCCCAAGGATGAACTTGGCCGTGTCACCGATGGATACCGACACGATCGGCACACCGGCATCGAGCGTGTCCGGGTGCTCGTCCTTGTCCTGGTGCAACCCCATCTTGCCGTCCGGGCCATAGTGGTTGAGGATGCAGACGTCCGGTGACAGACACATTCCGGCGTCTGTTGCCATCTTGGACGCCAGCGCGGCCAGGTCCGCTGGCAAGGGCGCCGGCGGCAGGCCATCGTAGTCTCGACGCGTCGCCTCGTAGCGATAGGTTCGGGCGTTCCAGTGACTCCCCAGACAGACCATGTGCACCCGCATCTTGCCGCCCCCGCGGACCGTCGGCACGTACCAGCCGGCCGGTCCGGTGCCGATTGCCAGGCAGCGCGTGGCGAGCACACATTGCTCGTCGAGCGAGAGATACCCCGGCAGGTGGACGGCACCCGGACAGACCTCGATGCGGTGCGTGGACATCGGTGCTAGTCTAACAATAGACGGGGCTGTTCTTCTGGCTTCTCGGGCACTCTCCCAGATGTCTCGCTCTTCCAATGTCGCCGTGATCGGCGCCGGCGTGTTTGGCGCTTGGACGGCCCTGCAGGTCCGCCGTAGCGGCCGGTCGGTCACGCTGGTCGACGCCTTCGGCGCCGGCAATACCCGCTCGAGCTCCGGTGGCGCATCACGCGTCCTCCGCATCGGATATGGTTCCGAGGCGATCTACTCGGAATGGGCGCAACGTTCGTTTGACGCGTGGCAGGAGTTGTTCGGCGACGGACGGCAGGAGCTCTTCACGCGGACCGGCGTCCTGTGGATGGCGCGACCCGACGACCCGTACACCGACGAGACGATCGAGACATTCGGTCGACTCCGGGTGCCATTCGAAATTCTCGACCGAACCGAGCTCGACCGGCGATATCCGCAGTTCAGCCTCGGCCCTGTCACCCGCGGCGTGCTCGAACCAGAGGCCGGTGTCATCATGGCCCGACATGCCGTGCAGGCGGTCGTGCGGCAGGCGGTCAAACAGAGCGTCGAGTACCGTGTCGCGGCGGTCACGCCGCCGACAGACACCGGCCACGTCGAGTCGGTGCTCACGAGCGACGGCGACCAGATAACCGCCGACGCCTTCGTGTTTGCCTGCGGCCCGTGGCTCCCCACGCTGTTCCCTGCGGTGCTCGGTGACCGTATCCACCCGACACGCCAGGAGGTCTTCTTCTTCGGCACCGAACCAGGCGACCGCCGATTCGCACCACCGGCGATGCCGGCCTGGGTCGACTTTGCCGGCGGCGTGTATGGGCTGCCCGATCTGGAAGGCCGCGGCTTCAAGATCGGCCTCGATCACCACGGACCGCCGTTCGACCCGGATCTGGGCGAACGTCTCGTCTCGGACGATGCGTTGCAGGTTGCGCGAATGATTCTCGCCCGCCGGGTACCGGCGCTCGAAACGGCGCCGCTGCTCGAAGCCCGTGTCTGTCAGTACGCGAACAGCTGGAACGGCGACTTCATCATCGACCGACACCCCGACTTCGACAACGTGTGGCTCGTCGGCGGCGGGTCCGGCCACGGCTTCAAGCACGGACCGGCCGTCGGGGAGTACGTGGCTGAACAGCTCTCGGGGCGAAGGGCACCGGAAGCCCGATTCACGCTCGAGGCGCACCAGGAACATCGAGAGCGGGGGATCTATTAGTAGACGGGGCTGCGCCCCGAACCCCCGCGGGCCCTTCGCGGGGACCCCACTGCCCCACTCCGCGCCCGCGAGCCGCGCACGTGCGCGGCTTCGGCTTCCTCAGACGGGGCTGCGCCCCGAACCCCCGCGGGCCCTTCGCGGGGACCCCACTGCCCCACTCCGCGCCCGCGAGCCGCGCACGTGCGCGGCTTCGGCTTCCTCAGACGGGGCTGCGCCGAGCGACCGTGGAAGATCCGCAGGTCGCCCGGGCAAGCTGAGTTGCAGGAATCGCCACGTGGGACCAGAAAACGGCCTCATTCAATGGCGTCTAGGCCGGCACATTCTTCGCAGGTGTCTCTGGTAACATGCGGCCCATGGAGGCGGTGCGACCCCGCGTGAGTTACTCCGACCTGGAGCGGGCGCCCGAGGATGGGCGCCGGTACGAGCTCTATGACGGAGCGATGTTCGTGGTTCCCTCACCACTCGTGATGCACCAGCGCGCGACACGAGAGCTACTCCTCGCACTCAACGACTATTCGGGTGCCCACGGTGGCGAGGTACTCATCTCGCCGATCGACATCGTCTTCACCGAATACGACGTGCTCCAGCCCGATCTGGTGTTCTTCCACCAGGCGCGCGTCTCACTGATCGCACCGGACAGGCCGATCAGGGTCCCCCCGGACCTCGCCGTCGAAGTGCTCTCGCCGAGCACTGCGGCCACGGATCGTGGCAAGAAGATGCAGGTGTTCGCCCGGTTCGGCGTGCAGGAATACTGGATCGTCGATCCCAAGGCGCAGACAATGGAAGTCTACAAGCTGGAATCCGACGCATTTATTCTCAGACAGCTCGCGGGCGTCACTGATGTCTTGGGCTCGCCTACTCTCGAGGGGTTCGAGTGTCGGGTCGCACGAATCTTTCCTAGCGGGACCTCCACCGAGAGCCCCTGATACCCGCAAGAACCCAGCGGTTCCTGTGAACTCTCAAGCTTTCGTGGGGCAAGGCTTCAGACACTATGAGCAGGTCGCTGCGGTAAGTTGAGTTCCTAACCTCGACAGAAAGGAGCTCAATGATGGACACCGCAACGACCGCTCGGAGAGAGTCTACCGCGCCGGCTGGGGTGCTGTATGTGGGCCT